>Ga0153915_10002951_pt1 | contig 15536 bp, 10 predicted proteins | sample Opewatmetagenome_2_FD_107003 | JGI IMG/M metagenome (GOLD analysis project Ga0153915, IMG submission 107003) | Freshwater wetland microbial communities from Ohio, USA - Open water 3 Core 3 Depth 3 metaG | ecosystem: Environmental > Aquatic > Freshwater > Wetlands | place: USA: Ohio, Lake Erie...
ACCATATCCTGCCAGTTGCTCAGGATTTGGTGTGCCCTTGCGCTTCCCGTCCAGTCAAAATGCTTTTGGACGAGTTCTATGAGTATTTTTACGTCATCTTTTTGCCAGACGCTTTCAAGCTCGACCATATCAAGGTTGCAAAGCGTATCGAAGTTGCTCGTTTCATCGAGAACGTACGCGATGCCGCCGCTCATCCCCGCTGCGAAATTGCAGCCCGTTTTTCCGAGCACCACCACTGTCCCGCCCGTCATATATTCGCAGCAATGGTCACCTACGCCTTCTGCTATCGCTATTGCGCCGCTGTTTCTTACTGCGAATCGTTCGCCTGCCATACCGTTTATAAATATCTCACCGCTGGTCGCCCCGTATAGAACCGTATTTCCCGCGATGATGTTTTCTTTTGCTGCGAATGGGACGCCCGCCGGCGTAATAACGGCGATTCTTCCTCCGCTGAGGCCTTTGCCGAGGTAGTCGTTGCTTTCGCCAGTCAGCTTAAAAGTAACTCCAGGCGCAAGGAACGCGCCGAAGCTTTGTCCTGCCGAGCCATTGAAAAGCACCTGGAGCGTATTATCAGGCAGCCCTTCTGGGCCGTTTCGGGTCAAAATGCGATTGCTTAATATCGCCCCAACGGTCCTGTTAAGATTGCGAATGTTCATTTCGATTACAGTGTATTTCTTGTTTTCGATTGCCGGTTTGGCCTTTTCGATAATCTGCCAGTCAAGGTGGTCGGCTAATTTATCCGGCTGACTGACAATTTGCCTGATTGCTCTGCCGTCGGAAACATCCGGTTTATGAAAAATTGCCGAAAAGTCCAGTCCCTTCGATTTCCAGTGCTCGATTGCCTTGTTGGTTCCCAGCCGGTCCACTTGGCCAATCATATCCCCGAATTTTCTGAAGCCCAGTTGCGACATAATCTGCCGCACCTCTTCGGCCACAAAAAACATATATCGTTCAATATATTCGGGCTTACCTCTGAAGCGTTTCCGCAGTTCCGGGTCCTGTGTCGCTATGCCGAAAGGACAGGCCCCCTAGTGGCATTTGCGAAGCAGTGTGCAGCCCAGCGTTACCAGTGCAGCCGTCCCGAAACCGAAACGCTCCGCGCCGAGTAACGCGCCAATGACAACGTCTCGTCCGGTTTTCATTTGCCCATCGGCCTGCACTCTTATTCTGTCCCGCAGCCGGTTCATCACGAGCACCTGCTGTGTTTCCGCCAGCCCAAGTTCCCACGGGATGCCAGCGTGTTTAATGGAAGATAGCGGGCTTGCCCCGGTTCCTCCGTCATGTCCGCTGATGAGTACCTCATCTGCATTTGCCTTCGCGACGCCCGCGGCGATTGTCCCTACGCCGACTTCGGCGACTAATTTTACCGATACCCGCACGCCGGGGTTGCTGCATTTGAGGTCGTAAATCAACTGCGCCAAATCCTCAATCGAGTATATATCGTGGTGAGGGGGCGGCGATATCAGCGTAACTCCGACCGTTGAGTAACGCAGCCGGGCGATTTCCTCGGTAACTTTATGCCCCGGCAATTGCCCGCCCTCACCCGGTTTTGCCCCCTGTGCAATTTTTATCTGCAATTCCTTCGCGTGCGCAAGGTAATTTATTGTTACGCCGAATCTTCCGCTTGCCACCTGCTTTATGGCGCAATTCTTCGAGTCGCCGTTTGGCTCGGGCGTGTATCTCGCCGGGTCTTCGCCGCCTTCGCCCGTGTTGCTCATTGCGCCGATGCGGTTCATCGCTATTGCCAAACACTCGTGCGTTTCTTTACTTATTGACCCGTGGCTCATTGCGCCGGTGCAGAATCTTTTCACGATTTCACTCGCCGGCTCAACTTCCTCGATGGGTACTGACTTCCCCGGCTCAAATTCAAACAGTCCCCGCAGTGTGCATAGTTTTTCCGCCTGCTCGTTGACCGCCTGCGCAAATTCACCATATAACTTCGGATTGTTGCTTCGCACCGCCTGTTGCAAACGCGAAACGGTGACAGGATTCCAAAGGTGTCTTTCTCCTGTGTGCCTGAACAGGTATTCTCCTCCAAGTTCCAGTACCGGCGTTCCGGCGGTATGCTCTTCGAAAGCTGCTTTATGACGGGATATCGCCTCGCAGGCGATTTCGTCCAGTCCTATGCCGCCGATGCGAGAGCTTGTTCCGGTCAGATATTTATCTATTACGTTACGGTTCAGCCCGATTGCCTCGAACAACTGTGCGCCTGTATAGCTTCGCAGCGTTGATATCCCCATTTTACTCATTACCTTGAGAATACCTTTTTTGACCGCGGCAATGTAATTATCGGCAATCTGCGTCAGCTCTATTTTTGCCAGCAGATGTCCCTGTCGCCGCATCTCGAACAGCGTTTCAAACGCCAGATATGGATTAACAGCGTTTGCGCCATAGCCGCATAACAGGCAAAAATGCATTACCTCTCTCGGCTCGCCTGTTTCGATAATCAATCCCGCTTCGCCCCGCAGTCCCCGGCCAAGCAGCCCGTGATGAACTGCCCCGGTCGCCAGCAGAGATGGTATCGCCGCTTTATTGGGTGAGATATTGCGGTCGCTTATTATTATCAGCGATGCTCCATTACGAATTGCTTTCTCGGCATCATCCACAAGCGTATCGAGTGTCTTGCGCAAATTTTCACCGGCATCGGGGCCCACGGCGTCAAACACGGCGTTTATAGTCGCCACGCGGAAGTCCTCTCTTTTTACCGCCCGAAGACGTTCGATGTCCTCGTTGGTAAGAATCGGATGCGGCAGTTTCAACTGCCGGCAGTGTTCCGGGCTTTCTTCCAGGAAATTTCGCTTTTTGCCCACAAACGACATCAAGCTCATCACAAGCCCTTCCCGCAGGGGGTCTATCGCGGGGTTTGTTACCTGGGCGAATAACTGCTTAAAGTAATTGAACAGCAGTTTCGGTTTGTCGGACAGTACCGCAAGCGGAGTATCATTGCCCATCGAACCCACCGGCTCCTGCCCGTTTACCGCCATTGGCGTCAAAATCATCTTAAGCTCTTCGCTTGTATAGCCGAATGCCCGCATCTTCTGTATAGTTTTTTCGGGGTCGCTGCTGATAAGCTCAGGCGTATCAAACAGCCCCCGCAGTTCAATCCGGTTTTCCTCAAGCCATCGCCGGTAAGGTCTTCGCCGGGCGATTTTGCTCTTTATTTCATTGTCGGTAATTATCCGGCCTTCGACCGTATCGACTAAGAACATATTGCCCGGCCGCAGTCGGCCCTTTCTGATTATCTTTTCCGGTGGGAAATCTACTACGCCCGCTTCGCTTGCTATTACCGCCAGGCCGTCGGTTGTAACTAAATACCTGCAAGGCCTCAACCCGTTGCGGTCGAGAGTGCCTCCTATGAACCTGCCATCGGTAAATACCATCGCCGCGGGGCCGTCCCACGGCTCCATTATCGAGGAGTGATATTCGTAGAATGCTCGCTTGTCGGTGCTTATGTGATATTTCGGCCCGAACGCCTCCGGTATCATCATCATCATCGAGTGAGGCATACTTCGCCCGGCACGCATCAAAAGCTCCAGTGCCGCATCAAAACATCCCGAATCGCTCGTATCCTCGGGCAGAACAGGCAGCAGGTCGCTTATTTCAGCGCCGAATGCCTCGCTTGCCATTGTCGTTTCGCGGGCGCGCATATAATTACGATTTCCGCTGAGCGTATTGATTTCGCCGTTGTGCGCTACGCAGCGAAACGGCTGTGCCAATCGCCAGTTCGGAAATGTATTTGTGCTGTATCGCTGGTGAATTATCGCAAGGGCGGATTTGACTCGTTTGTCGGCGAGGTCGGGATAATACGCGAACAACTGCCGCGCCATAAACATACCCTTGTAGCAGATTGTTCTGCCGGATAACGATGTTATGTAAAAATCCTCGCCGTTTTTGCCTAAATTTTCACGCACAAGTCGTTCAGCCCGACGTCTGGCCATATAGAGCCGGCGTTCAAACAGGTCGCTCTGCATATCTACCCCGTAAACGAATATCTGTCGTATCGAGGGTTCCGCGGCAAGCGCGATTTCACCAAGACAGTCGTTAGCAGTTGGAACATTCCGCCAACCTATCACTTTCATACAGTGATAGCTCAGGGCTGATTCCAGAATCTGGTCGCATTGTTTCCTGATTTCAGCGTTTTTTGAGCCGAAGACCATTCCCACCGCGTAGAATGCCCGCTCAGGCAAAGTAAAACCGAGCTTGGCGCATTCTTCTTCGAAAAACTCGTGCGGAATCTGAAACAAAATCCCGGCCCCGTCGCCGGTCATCTCATCTGCGCCCGCGGCGCCGCGATGATGCATGTTTACCAGTATTTCCTTGCCGTATTCGAGTATCGAATGGTCTTTTGTGCCGTTTATGTTCACGACCGCCCCTATGCCGCAGGCGTCGTGCTCACGCCGGACTTCGTAAAGTCCCTGGTCTTTTTGTCTCATTATTTCTTTATGCATTGTTTGTCTTGCAGTATGTTTACCGGCTCACTAATCCTTCTCGAACAAGTGAAGAATGTACATCCTAATTATACGTCCGGCGAGATTACAAATCTTCCCTATTCGGGTAATATGACCCATAAGCGATATTGATATTGCCTGCATAATATCTTATACTGGTATATATAAAATAAATGGGGTGAGGCCCGACTCGTTTGGCCGACCGAAGGTCAGTTACATGAGCGGGCCTCACCCGCAACCCAATGCCCACTGCACGACCATTCGTGCAGCTTCGCCCTAATTAAATACTGTTACTACGCATCGTAATACAAATGGAACTCATGCGGATGCGGCCGCAACGCTATCTCATCCAGTTCCTTTTCTCGTTTCCACTGAATCCATGTCTCAATGAGGTCGTCTGTGAATACATCGCCTTCGGTCAGGAATTTGTGGTCGCTTTCGAGTGCGGCAACTGCTTCTGCGAGCGAGCCGGGGGCCTTTTTGGTTTTTGCCAATTCTGCTTTGGAAAGCTCATACACGTCAACGTCCATTGGCTTACCCGGGTCCATTTTCTTTTTAATTCCGTCGTTGGCGGCCATAAGCATCGCGGCGAAAGTAAGGTAGCCGTTACAACTCGGGTCCGGACAGCGGAACTCAACACGTTTCGATTTGGGGCTCGGCGAATACATCGGAATACGGCAGGCGGCTGACCTGTTGCGCGCCGACATACAAAGATTTACCGGCGCCTCAAAACCCGGCACGAGCCGGCGGTATGAGTTTGTCGTCGGTGCGGCAAAGGCGAGAATCGCCGGTGCGTGATGAATCAGCCCGGCAATCGCGTGCAAAGCCATGTCTGAGAGACCTGCATAGCCCTTTCCGGCGAACAGGTTGACGCCTTTCTTCCAGAGTGAGAAGTGCGTGTGCATACCGGAGCCGTTGTCCTGAAATATCGGCTTGGGCATAAATGTCGCCGTTTTGCCGTGACGCTTGGCCACGTTCTTTACGATATACTTATACCACATAAGCTTGTCGGCCTGTTCGACTAACGGTGCGTAAAGCATGTCGATTTCGGCCTGACCGCCGGTGGCGACTTCGTGATGGTGTTTTTCAATCACGATACCGACCTTCTGCATTTCCTCGACCATCTCGGTGCGAATGTCCTGTTGCGTGTCGGTCGGACTTACCGGGAAATAACCGCCCTTGTATGACGGCTTGTATCCGAGGTTTGGTTCCTCGAAACGGCCGGTGTTCCATGACCCTTCCGACGAATCGATTGAATACATACCGGTATGCTGATTCTGCTCATAGCGGACTTCGTCGAAGATGAAGAATTCCGGTTCCGGGCCGTAATAAGCGGTATCCGCCAACCCGGTACTTTTCGCGAATTCAGCCGCTTTCTTGGCTATATTGCGAGGGTCGCGGTTGTATTCTTCGCGTGTCATCGGGTCGACCACGTCCGCGAGGACGCTCATTGTCGGTTTTGCGAAAAATGAGTCCATCACAACTGTGCTCAGGTCCGGGACTGCCATCATATCCGACTGGTGAATTGGCTTCCAGCCGCGGATTGATGAGCCGTCGAAACCAAGACCTTCCTCTAAGGTCTTCGCGTCGAGGAACTCAATTGGGAATGTGCAGTGCTGCCAGGTGCCGAGAAGGTCGACGAACTTCAGGTCCACCATTCCGGCATTGTTCTTTTTTGCGAAATCAAAAAATTCTTTTGGAGTCATTTGTCCACCTCTCTAATAAAATTGGGTTGCTGATATTTTTTCCGCTACGAGCGGCTTATTTTTAGCCTATTGCCATATTTCCTTTTTCACCCGTTCTGATACGGATACATTCGGGCAGGTCAAGCACAAATATCTTTCCGTCGCCGATTTGACCTGTTCTTGCGCCGTCAATTACCGCTTTTATCGCCGGCTCGACAAACGTGTCGTTTACTGCTATCTCTAACTTTACTTTTCTCAATAAACTGCCCTGTTCTTTATGGCCTCGATAAACCTCCGCTATGCCTTTTTGTCTGCCTCTGCCGACAACGCTCGACACCGTCACAAGGTGAATCTCTTTTTCCTCAAGGTTTTTAAGCACTTCGTCTAATCGGTCCGGCTGAATCACAGCGATTATGTACTTCATTTGCACTGTCCTTTTTCACTTAGTCAATAATTGTGTATGCCGCTTCTCGATGTTGCGTCAGGTCCAGTCCTACTCGCTCCTCATGTTCGCTTACTCTCAGTTTAATAACCGCATCCACGAACTTAAGAAGCACAAAGCCGATTACGAATGAGTAAACCATCGTAACAAGCACCGCTTTCAGTTGAATCCACAATTGTACTGGATTACCATAAAATAAACCATCAGCTCCATCCGGGTTGATTGTCTTTGTTGCCCAAAGCCCGGTCGCAAGAACACCCCAGATGCCGCCGATTCCGTGAACTCCAAAGGCGTCTAACGAATCATCGTAGCCAAGTTTGGTTTTAAGACAGGTTACTACCAGCCACGGAAGTATCCCTGCCCCTATACCAATCCACATTGCCCCGACCGGCGTAACGTATCCGGATGCAGGTGTAACTGCCGCCAGCCCTGCTACTGCGCCGGTAATCATTCCCAGCGTCGTTGGCTTCTTGTATTTGAGCCAGTCAAGCACCGACCAAACTATCCCTGCTGTTGCCCCCGCGATATGCGTTACCGCGAATGCGTTGCCCGCCAGTCCCGATGCCTTCAGTGCGCTTCCCGCGTTAAAGCCGAACCACCCGAACCAAAGCAGTCCTGCGCCCAGCGCGGCAAACGGCAAATTGTGCGGAGGCGAGATACCATTCGGATAACCCTGACGTTTTCCTAAAACCAGGGCTGCCGCCAGGGCCGTCATACCCGCGTTAATGTGAACTACCGCGCCGCCAGCAAAGTCCAGTACGCCCATATTTTTAAGGAAGCCACCGTTGCCCCAGAGCCAGTGCGTAATCGGGTTATACACAATTGTCGCCCACAGCAAGATGAAAATCACAAATGCGGAGAATTTCATCCGCTCCGCGAACGCTCCTATGATTAACGCAGGCGTTATCACCGCGAACATCATTTGAAACATCATAAACACCTCGTGCGGAATCGTCGGGGCATAGGCGGCGTTTGGTGTCATACCAACGCCGTTCAAAAACGTCCAGTCCAGCCCTCCGATTATCCCGTGCTGGTCTGGTCCGAACGATAAACTGTATCCGCATACGACCCATTGAATGCTGATTATGCACAGGGCCATGAAGCACTGCATCAGGACCGACAGCATATTTTTGCGTCGAACCAGCCCGCCGTAGAAAAACGCCAGGCCAGGCGTCATAAGCATAACAAGCGCCGCGCTTATCAATACCCACGCGGTATCACCTGTGTCGATTGTCGAATTTTGACTTGTCAAAGAACCTGCTACTAATTGCTGCGTTTCACAAATCCCTGTCCCGGCGGTCAATAAAACGACCATCGCTATAGCCAGAGTTATTCTCATCTCTGTGCTCCTCGGTTGTTGCTTTTGAACGAACTTTCTCGTGTTTACATAAAACGGCTGTACTGCATAAGCTTTGCAAACCCTATGCCAGGATGCCTGATTTATGGCCGTTTTAATGTAATGCTTTGTCTATGCTGAAGTTACGTCCAATAAAACCTCGGAGTAAACAGAAACACAACCTACGTTATTGTAAATTTTCCAAAGAATAGTTACAATTTTGTTACTTTTCGTGTTAAAATAGGCAATTTGTAAGCCTTTACATATCACTAACCAATCGCATCGTTGCCCTTTTCGCCCGTCCTGATACGGATACATTCGGGCAGGTCAATAACAAATATCTTTCCGTCGCCGATTTGGCCTGTTCTTGCGCCGTCAATGATTGCTTTAATGGCCGGCTCAACGAACGCCTCGTTTACCGCTATCTCAATCTGAACCTTTCTCAGCAAGCTGCCCTGTTCCTTGTGGCCCCGGTAAACTTCGGCTATACCTTTTTGTCTGCCCCGGCCCACAACGTTCGATACCGTTACCAGGTGAATCTCTTTTTCCGTTAGGCGTTTCAGCACTTCGTCCAGTCGGTCCGGCTGAATTACTGCGATTATGTATTTCATTGGTTTATTCCTTTCTCGTTCCCGTAAGGGATGGCCAAGCTATTAGTCAATAATCGTATATGCCGCTTCGCGGTGTTGTGTTAAATCCAGACCGACGCGTTCTTCGTGCTCACTAATGCGTAATTTCATTACTATGTCCACAGCTTTAAGCAGCACGATTCCAACAACGAACGAGTAAACCACCGTAACAGCCACGGCTTTGATTTGTATCCAGAGCAAAGCGGGATTGCCATAAAGCAGGCCGTCGTTACCCGCGGGATTGACTGTTTTTGTTGCCCATATTCCGGTCGCAATCGCACCCCAGATGCCGCCTACACCGTGAACGCCGAAGGCATCCAACGTATCGTCATAACCAAGTAAATTTTTGAAATACGTTACAGCGAACCAGGGGATAACGCCTGCTCCTATACCAATCCATATAGCTCCCATAGGGTCAACGAAGCCCGATGCCGGGGTAATTGCCACCAATCCCGCGACCATACCGGTGATAACACCCAGCGTCGTGGGTTTTTTGTGTTTGAGCCAGTCGAGCAGTCCCCAGGCCAGCCCCGCTGTTGCGGCGGCAATATGTGTTACGGTAAATGCGCTGACTGCCAAACCGCCAGCTCCCAATGCGCTGCCCGCGTTGAATCCGAACCAGCCGAACCAGAGAAGCGACGCACCCAGTACCGCAAACGGCAGATTATGAGGCGGAGATATCCCATCGGGATACCCTTGCCGTCGGCCAAGCACCAGCGCAGCCGCCAAAGCAGTCATACCCGCGTTGATGTGCACCACGGTTCCGCCGGCAAAATCGAGAGCGCCCCAGTTTCGTATGAATCCGCCAACTCCCCATACCCAGTGTGCAACGGGGTCATATACGATTGTCGCCCACAACAGGATAAAGATGCAAAACGCGGAGAACCTCATCCGTTCGGCGAATGCGCCAATAATCAACGCCGGTGTTATTACTGCGAACATCATTTGGAACATCATAAATAGTTGATGCGGAATTGTCGGTGCGTAATCGGCGTTTGGAGTCAGCCCGACGTTTCTCAGGAAGGACCAGTCAAGCCCGCCTATAAGCGAACGGTGGTCGGGCCCGAAAGATAAGCTGTAACCGAAAAGCACCCATTGCAAACTAATCAGGCACAGTATCATCAGGCATTGCATCAGCACCGACAGCATATTTTTGCGACGAACCAGGCCGCCGTAGAAAAACGCCAGGCCGGGGGTCATAAGCATTACAAGTGCAGCGCTTATAAGTACCCACGAGGTGTCTCCAGTGTCAACTTTCGGCGCCGGAGCCGCAACTGCCGCAGCCGGCGTCGGGCTCGGTGCAGGCGCCGCAGTATCACAAAATGCGGTTCCCGCACTCAGCAGGATGAGCATTGTTGAAATAAGTATTGTTTTCACGGCTTTTACTCCTTAAAACAATTGATAATTAGTTGTCCATCAATACGGCTGTCTATAGTATTCTTCGCAAACCTTGTGCCAGGATGCCGCATTGACGGTTGTTTTTACATAAGGCCTTGTAAAAGCTGTGGTTACGCTTGCTGAAAGTATTAAATTGCCAAAGAGCACGGTTACATTTTTGTATATCTAACTCAATACTTTTACATTTATGTCGTTTTTGGCTTTAAAAGTATGGGCTCCGCCAGCCGTGGAACAGAGCCCATTTATACCAGGACGGTCCGTTAGGGGTCCTGTTATTTTATCGCGGAATCGCCGCGTTCTCCCGTGCGAATTCTTACGGCGTCATCAACGGGCGAAATAAATATCTTGCCGTCGCCTATTTCGCCGGTTCTGACGCCTTTTGTTATCGTCAGGACAAGCTCGTCCACATCTGCATCACGAACGACCGTTTCGAGCTTAACTTTCTGCAGCAGGTCCATTTTGTATGTTTCGCCTCGCCACTGTTGTGTCAGGCCTTTTTGTTTTCCGTGTCCTTCGATTTCTGTAATCATTACGCCTGTGTACCCGGCTTTCGTAAGGGCGGCAAGGACTACTGAAACCCTGTCGGGATTGACTATCACTTCTATTCTTTTCATTTTCATATCTCCTTTAGGGTTATGCTACACTTTTAGCTCTTGGCAACGGGGTTTCCGAGAATTTGTCCATTTTCACGCCGACGTATCCCGGGACACCCATTTCAGGTATATCGAGACCAGCCAGTTCAGCCGCGGGTGAAACGCGGTTGCCGACAAGAACATCAATCAGTTTGAAGACCACAAAACCAATCGTGGCTACGAATATAATGTTTGTCAGCACGCCGACGCATTGAGCTGCGAACTGGGACGGGTCGCCGTAGAATAGTCCTTTGACCGTTCCTGCCACGCCGTTCCATCCATCGCCGTAGGTGCCGTCCGCAAACAGGCCCAGTGATAAACATCCCCAGGCGCCGTTTACGCCGTGAACCGATATAGCACCAACCGGGTCGTCGATTTTCAATTTTCTCTCGAAGAAGTAAACCGCTTCAACAACAAGGACACCCGATACAAGCCCGATGATGCAGGCGCTTGTGGAGTTGACAAAGGCACAGGGGGCCGTAATCGCGACTAATCCCGCGAGCATACCGTTGCACATCATACTTGGGTCTGGTTTCTTGGTTCGAACGCACCACATCCAGATAGTGGCCGCCATCGCGCCGGTTGCCGAAGCAAGCATAGTGTTGACTGCACAAACCGCGATTCGCAGGTCGGTTCCCGCCAGGGTCGAGCCGGGGTTGAATCCGAACCAGCCAAACGCCAGGATGAAGGTTCCTATTATCGCCATCGGGATATTATGTCCCGGTATCGCGTTTGGTTTGCCGTCACCGTTGTATTTGCCTATGCGGGGACCTAATATCCACGCGCCAACCAATGCGAGGACGCCGCCGGTCATATGTACGACCGATGAGCCGGCAAAGTCAGCGTGACCGTGACCAAGCCCGAAGTTTTTGCCTAACATAGCCAGCCAGCCGCCGCCCCAGACCCAGTTGCCGAATATCGGGTAAATAATCGTTCCGACTGCGCAGCCGTACAAAATAAACGCTATGAATTTCCAGCGTTCCGCCATTGCTCCGGTGGGAATCGTCGCTGTGGTGTCCATAAACACCATTTGGAACAAAAACAGCGTGAAAATTGCCACGTCATAGCTTGTTCCGCTGAGGAAAAACCCGGTCCCGCCGAAAATTCCGAAGTCCTTGCCGAACAGGTGGATTGACACCTCGTGGTTCAGTCCGTCGAATCCACCCATTGTTCCGATTGCGCCGAGTCCGCCGAACATCAGGGCAAACCCGCATACATAAAAACCAAGCATACCAAGCGGGTATATCATAAAGTTCATCGCCATAGTATGTGCGACGTTCTTTGCCCGCGTTAGTCCTGTTTCAACCATTGCGAAGCCGGGCTGCATAAACATAACCAAAAACCCGGTTATAAGGGTCCACACAAAGTTAATAGACACGCGGTTGTGTCCGACGGCATTGGCCAGTTCCTCGGTGGTTGGCTTGCCTGCCGTTGCGGCGGGAACGTCAATTGCGCCGCCCGTATTCGCACCGCCTGGGTCGGCCTGCCTTGCCGCTGGAGCCGGAGCAGTCACTGGTGCATCATCCGCGAAAACGATTTCGCCAATAGTAAACACTACGGATAGAAAAAACATTGTAAATGTCAATAATTTCAACGGTCGCATTTTTTGTCTCCAAATAAATCTATTTCAGTTAGGTTTGTCCCGTCTTAAAACGAAGTTGATATTCCTAAGCCGACCCAGAGATTGTCGCTCTTTTCAGTTGCTTCCCGTATCGCATTGCTGAGCAGCGAAGAGTAGTTAATGCTGGGTTTAATCGTCCAAGTGTCCACACAGAAGGGCAGTCCCGCCGTAAGAGTAAGGTCGTTTGAATGGCCGCCATCTACGCCGAAGTAACCCTTATTATAAGCGTTATTGCCCCACCCGTAGCTTGCGCCTAATTGCAGGTTGCAATAACATTTCTCGTTTACCACATAAACCTTTTCAATTGTGTGCCCGACGCCGAACAGGAAATAGCTGCCGTCGATTTGGTCAACGTCGCGATACCATTTGAACGACGGAGTCAAAGGAACTTTGGGCAGGCTGAAGCCGGTGTAAATTTCGGTCGTCGGATGAAAAACCTGGTTGGGAAACCGGTAATAAATCGTTCCCACCGAGAATCCCAGCCAGTCGGCGCCCGGCATAGTATTGGAATAATCGAGCGTCCAGTCAAACTCGCTGAATTCGCCCGCATTGTCGGGGACGATTTTATCCGAGTCGGTCAGGTTCATATTTCCCCAGAGTGAGCCGGTGAAGCCGTAAGCGCTTGCTGAGACCGCCGGCTGAAAAACGCTCTTGTTATCGAGTACCTGACCTCGCCAGATGTACTTGCTGAAATAATCCGCCGAAACTCCATACGTAACAACCTTGTCTTCGGCTGCCGCTGTTCCCGCCACAAATGCAATCAACGCGAGTCCCAATACAACACTACTTCTTTTTAACGGCTTCACTTTTCTCTCCTTTCAGAAAACAACAATATGTTTGTTTAATTTTTCCAGTGGACCTGTGCCGCACAATTAGATAAGCAATTAGTGTGCCAGAAGCTATAAGAGTTATCTGTTCGTTGTACAACTCCTTTACATGACTGTGGTTACGATGTTTTTATCGTGGAGTATTGCGAAGAGGTGTTTTACACAAAAATGTAAATGTGCCAAATATCGACTACAAAAATGTAGCCAAATGGCGTATCAGGAAAGCAGCTTCGGGTAAATGGCGTACGTCTTTATTTTGTAGCCGAGGATTCGTTCGGTGATGCCAAGCTCATTGGCGGCTTTTCTCTGTTGGCCGCCGGATTTCTTCAGCGCGTCGATGATTAACTCTTTTTCTTTGTTTGCTATTATCTCGGCCAAAGAGTGCCCGGCGATTTGCTCGGTCTTTTTTATCATTTGAAGCGACGGCGGCAGATGCTCTGAGCGGATTACATCTTCATCGCAGAGAAGCACCGCTCTCTCGATGCAATTTTCAAGCTCCCTGATGTTTCCCGGCCAGTGGTAGCTCGTAAGCATTTCTATCGCTGGCGTTGAAATCCGGGTAATGTTCTTTTTGTTCTCAGCGGCGTATTTTTCAAGGAAATGGTCAGCGAGCTGCATTATATCGTCTTTTCGCTCTCTTAAAGGCGGCAGGTAGATTGGGAAAACGTTTACCCTGTAATACAAGTCCTCCCGGAAGACGCCTTCTTTTATCTGCTGTTCGAGATTTTTGTTTGTGGCGACGATTATCCGAACATTTGATTTGATTGTCTCTATGCCGCCTAAGCGTTCGAATTCCTTGAATTGAATTACCCGCAGCAGTTTCACCTGTAAGTTTGTGGGGAAGTCGCCGATTTCGTCTAAGAATATAGTGCCGCCGTGCGCCCTTTCGAATCTGCCTAATTTTCGTTCCGTCGCGCCGGTAAATGCACCTTTTTCGTGCCCGAACAGCTCGCTTTCCAGCAGTGTTTCAGGCAGGGCGGTGCAGTTGACCTTGATAAAGGGTTTTTCCGCCCTCGGGCTGTTATAATGAATCGAGTGGGCCACAAGGTCCTTGCCGGTGCCGCTTTCCCCGCGAATCAGGACTGTCGCGTTGCTGTCGGCCACCTGTTCGATGAGCCGATATACCTGCTGCATCGCGTTGGAGTGCCCCACCATATTATTAACGTTGAATCGCGTCTTTAATTCCTGGCGAAGCCGGACGTTTTCGTCGCGAAGCTGCCTTTGTTCGGATTCCACTAATTTGTTCAGCTTTACCGCCTGGGCAATCATAGTCGAAATGATATTCAATAGGCGCACGTGGCTTTCAAAGTCATTGGTCTTGTCGGTCTGCCGGTCCACGCTGAGTGCGCCGATGGTCTTGCCTTCCAGCTTGATGGGGACACAGAAGAATGTTATCGGCCTGCCTTTTGTTGCGTTGCGTGCCCCGGTTTTGTGGACGAAGCGGGGGTCTTTCGATATATCGGGCACGATGATTTCTTTGCCTGTTTGCACAACTGTTCCGGTGATGCCCTCGCCCATTTTGTAGATGCCCATTTTTTTCGATTTTTCGCTCAGGCCGTGGGCTATCTCGATGTTTACGGTCTCGGTGTCCGGGTTCAGCAGGGTGATTGTCCCGCGCTGCAGTTTCAGGTAAGTGTCCAGCGATTGCAGAATCGAGCGCAGCGTCTGCTTCAGGTCTAATGACTCCGCCAGACCTTTTGCTATATCGCTTAAAAGCTGCACTTCCTTCGCAGGATTGGCTTTCATTTTCCTGATTCCTTAAACAACGGCTGTTGTGTGAAATGATAACAAATATGTAGGCGGGACGCAATAAACAACAATTCCGTATTTTAGCGGGGGATACCCATAAAAAAGCGACCCCGCCTCGTGAGGAGGCGGGGTCGCCTGAAAAACCCTAATTACTTAACAGTGTTAACCTGCTTACTTACAGGCAATTAGCGTCAGTTCCCGTAGATGTTGTCCAGTACGGGTTGAAGTCAACAAAAGTAGATACCGAAGCGCCGGTTGTGCCGCAACCTACACCAGTTGGACCATCGGCAGCACCCCAATAGTTACGCTCGGCCTTCAAAGTTGCCGGTGTTGAGCCGGATACATTCCAGACAGTGTAAGTGCCATAGTCCGGCGTCCGCAGGATTGAGTTGCCTGTGAACAATACGGTAGCCCAATTGACATCATTGGCATCCAAATCGTCAATCCTGAGTACGACATCCTGGCTTCCAGCCGAGAACGTGTTGCCTGTGATGGCCGCATCCCGCAAACGGTTAGCGTCACAGCCATCGGCAGGTTCATACAGGAGAATTCCGCCTAAGGTGAAGGTGTTGCCGGAGATGGTCAGGTTAATCAGGTTGGTATCGTTGGGTCCGACCTGAATAGCCATGCCGTGGTCAGCCGTGTTGCCGCTGATCACTACGACGTTGGCATCGGAACCTGCGATATTCACAAAGTTGGAATCTGTCGCCCCGGTGAACGTGTTGTCGGTGATAGATATGTTTCTGACTAATCCACCGCCAAGATAAAC
>Ga0153915_10002952_pt1 | contig 15533 bp, 17 predicted proteins | sample Opewatmetagenome_2_FD_107003 | JGI IMG/M metagenome (GOLD analysis project Ga0153915, IMG submission 107003) | Freshwater wetland microbial communities from Ohio, USA - Open water 3 Core 3 Depth 3 metaG | ecosystem: Environmental > Aquatic > Freshwater > Wetlands | place: USA: Ohio, Lake Erie...
CAAGGTATTTGACTGCTTTTTTTAATATCTCCTCGGGGGATCCCTTTTTCACACGGATGAACAATCGTTTTTTCGTGTCAAGGGGACTATCTGTCATGCATGCGGCGTATTCGACATCATCATTCTGTAGAAGGATATGGGTAATAGGGTGAAGAATGGTTTCATCTTCGCCTACAATCTCAAGTTCAAGTTCGGTTTTTGTTTTTCGAATCGTTTTTAAATCCATATTTTCACCATTTCGTTTGTTGGACTATTATTTATAAATTTTTGAAATCAAGAGCGCCGTAGTCATCTGCGATACGTCGGTGTTCCTTATTCCCGCAGTTCTCGCATTCCAAGCCATGACTTTTTTTCACTAATGCATGTCTGCATTTCGAGCAATATGCTTTAATTGCCCCAAATCCCTTGTCTTTTGTCTCAAGTTGTACACTTGGTCGTACTTGTATCACTTTCGCTCGAATGAAATCCTCGGTTTTGTATTCTGTTGAGGCATCTTTGATAAAGCCCTTTGCTATCTCCTTGACATGGATGGTTGCATCAGTGTCTCCGGAGACTGATCTGTTTTTCCCTGCGACATGGATCACATCCGCAATAATCATTGTTGATTTTGCCATGGTAACCTTCGCAATCACGATATCCCCACGTTTCAGTATTACAGGGATGCTTGTTGCTGGTTTTACCTCAGCGGTACGATTTTTTTCATTGATCACATAGGTTCCTATCCGTGATGCACGGATAATCCCATTTTCCTCAAAAGTACCGTCTCCTGGTAATAATTCCTCTGATGTGGAGAGTTGATCACCAGGGAAGACAATTTTATGTTTCATGGTCTGTCACAAATCCAAATAGGCAAGCTAATCTATGTTTTAAAGGTTATGGTTACACTCTTCTTCTGTTGACTCTTGTCAATTTGTTACCGTGAAAAGGATTATAAATGGTATGCTTATTTCGATGTTCCTAGCAACCGTATGGTTTAACAGGTGTTATCTATGTCACGGAAACCAGCAAGAATGATACGTTCCGTTAGAAGTATGGCTACGACAAGACGTGAGTACATGGGTGGTGTTCCACCAGTTCGTATCACGCAATTTGTCATTGGCAATAAAACAGCGAACTTTCCTATTCAACTGTCATTAACAGCAAATGAAAAATGTCAGTTACGCCATAATGCGTTAGAATCCGCTCGTATTTCCGCAAACAAAGCACTTGAGAAGCATGTTGGGTCTGCAAATTATCGGTTACACATTCGGGTGTATCCCCATATTGTCATTCGTGAAAATAAACAAGCAACCGGGGCTGGAGCTGACCGGGTCTCCCAGGGGATGCGCCGAGCTTATGGAAAACCAGTTGGTACCGCTGCTCGTGTGAAAATGAATCAAATTCTCATGACCCTTGATACGACAGAGCAATTCTTGGTTCCTGCACGGGAAGCATTATGGAAAGCAGGAACGAAACTGTCAACACCCTGTACTATCAATATCGTAAAAGGTGCCCAACTCCTCCATTAAGTTCTTCGTTAGATATATTTGATAACAAACGGGATGAGGATTAAACCAAGAATCAGTAACGAGATAGCAAGGGAAATGTTTTTTACGATTTTTTCCTTTGTTTCTTCCTTGATTCCTTTTTTCAATTTAATGATAATCGCCCGTATTCCATCATTGAAAAGAAATCCGCCATCAAGCGGCACCATGGGAAGCACGTTGAACAAGGAGACAGCAAGGTTTAGCCAGAAGATCCAGTACAATGCGTTAATGATAATCCAAAAGAGGGGAGTCGGTAGGGCACCTAATGGTCCGGTGATGATGAAGGAATCGGTGAACGGGGAGATGATCGGGTTGTACCCTTGAAAATATGCCCAAAGAGGAAGACTATAATAGGTTAGAAAACCCAATGGAAAATTTAGGAAGGGATTTTTTAGGATTGTCAGAAACCCTTTATGAACATCAGAGACGTATACTCCAAGATATCCTTTCCCTTGATCACTTTGATTGTGCGTATAGGTAAAGCGGTCTGCAGGAATTACTGTTCGGGTGTACGTTTCTTTCCCTTTAACCGATGTGATGTTGATTGGTTCTCCAGCGCGTAATTTATCTACTTCTTTAAAAAACTGTGTTTGGTTTGTGACATTTGTATTGTTTAAACGAGAAATGATCATTCCTGGGGCAATGTTACCCATAGCTGCAGGTGTATCCTGTACTACGACAATGACACTGACGCCATCTGCTGCAGGCTGAACCGCGGACATAAAGAGAAAGGAAAACAGTAAGATGCTTATCAGAACAACAATGATATTTGCTGTCGGTCCTGCAGCATAGATTCTCATGCGGGAGAGAATGCGTGTTTTCTTGACCTCCTCCTCATCAGGCTCGCAGAACGCACCAATCGGGACTATCAAGTATAAAATCCCGAGTGATTTAACCTTAATTTTATCGACTAAGGCAAGAATGCCATGGGAGAACTCATGAACGATGATTGCGATAATCAATCCAAGGAGAATATATCCCAGGTATTCAATGGGGAGGATTGGATTAATCCCAGGAAGGACAAGGGCGACTTCAGGCCCGGGGAGTGCGCTACGTTGTTCAGCGGTAAATCCAAAAACCAGCCATGCGGTCATAATCATGAGGGATGTCATCAACACCATGGTCACGAAACAAAAAAGGATGCTTGCGTTGCCATAGATTTTCCAGGACCGTTCGTACCTCGCGCGATTCTTGAGAAACTGTATTCCTTTTTGGGTTCGCCACATTAGCGCTGGACCGTAAAATGAAATGTTGTGTTTTTTCAAGACGTTTTTTTTATGAAGCAGAACAACAATCCCTGAATAGATTGCAATGATAGCAAGAAAAATGAGGATGTTATCAACGAGTGACATGGTTCCTTGCGCAGAATACATCAAGGGTTCTTAAAGTAATTGTAAGAGAGTACGCAGTTAAAGGATTTTTTGTGTTTGTTCTTCGATATCGATTTCATAGACCTCATGAATAAATTGGTCTTTTATGTAATGATAGGAAACCGCCCCAATAAAGACGATGATAATACCAACGACGATATACCCCCAGAAGGAGAGGGTGTAAAAGGGAGCAATCAGAAATCCTTTCCCATCGCGGAAATCTAAGATGACCTGGCCAAAGGTTTCGAAGAGAGTTGACCCGATGAACCCAAAGGCAAATAACGAGAACGGGACAACCCAGTAGGACCACAGGATCTTTTTTTCCCTGATGTACAGGTCCGTGACCCTTCCAAATGCGGCTAGGAGGCCAGCTGCGACGATTCCCCAGGTGATGTACGCCAGAAATTTCAGGATGAGGACATCCAGGTAGCGCTGATATTGGTTGAACGTGTTGTTATAGGCATAAAACATGCTGATAGCGATGATGACAATGGCGATAATGAAGGTGTAAAACGAAGGCCTGCCGGTGAGCAGGCCAGCACGGAACTCATGCCAGACTGCTGCGACTTTTTTCTCAGAGTTAAACGTCCGAATCAAGAGATATAACCCTAAGGTGAATAAAATAGCACCAAAACCACTGGCTGCCATCCCGAAGATAGCAAAGATTGCCCATACTATTAATATTAATGCGATCGGTAGGAAAAATTGCTTTTTTACCTTATCTTCATCAAGAAGTTTGATGATCCGATAATAGGTGTCTTCAAGCTGTTTGCTTTGTTTTACATTCACTCGTTGAACTGCGGTGATCCTCAACCGGGATTGAATGATCGGTAAGATATACTCATCCTCAGCGCCATCACTGATAACAATTGCATCTTGGACATTTGTCTCTTTGATGACCTGGCTGAGCTGTTCTGATAATTTCTGATCTGATTTCACGCCGACATTGATGTCCCCACAAAGAGTCGCTATTTCGACGTCCTTTTCTTCTTTTTTTAACGACTCGTAAAGTGAAATAGCAAAAAAAATCGCATTTAAATCTGAATCCTCTGGGTCTGTTCTCCCAAGCTTATTAGCGGCATCTAAGTTATTCTGAATCCCAATAATCGGGCTTTTCACCTGGGCTTTTCTACCAAAATCATCGTCACGATCGATATTGAGAATCAGGGTTTTTGTCATTGTTTTTAAAAATAATAAGAATCTGTGTATATAAAGTTTTATAAAACATTACCATGCGGAAGCAATTTCACCAAAATCAAATATACTTCCATTCTATTCCCTTGTCTGTATGCCGCTTGTCACCTTTAACTACCATGATTTCATCAACCTGCTTGGGTACACCATTCCAAAAGAAACTCTGATTGAAAAACTGCCAATGATCGGCGGTGATTTTAGCCATGAAGCTGGCGATGAGATTAATATCGAGTTCTTCCCGAACAGGCCAGATCTGACATCGGTTGAGGGGATTGCTCGGGCATCTCGAGCCTTTTTCGGATTTAAAACAGGACTTCACCGCTATGAGATTGTCCACTCAGATATTGTATTGACTGTTGATCCTTCAGTAAAAAAAGTAAGGCCCTATGTCACCACTGCATACATTAAGAACGTTCAAATGACCGAAAACCTGATTGTCTCATTGATGGGACTACAAGAGAAACTCCATGTTGGATTAGGCAGGAATCGACGGAAAGTCGCCATCGGGGTGCACAATGCCCAGCCTCTGAAACCCCCCTTTGTCTACAAGGCAGTCGACCCAAATTCTGTCTCGTTTGTTCCTCTTGCAAAAAATGAATCAATGACGTTACAGGAGATCCTCCAGACCCACGAAAAAGGGATCGAATATGCCCATCTCCTCAAAGATTTTCGACAGTATCCTCTCATTGTCGACTCACAAAACAATGTGCTGTCCTTCCCTCCGATTATCAACGGATGCCTCACCGAGGTGACCCCGGATACCTCCGAGGTGTTTATCGATGTTACCGGTACAGATAGGAAAGCGATTAATTACGCGCTGAACATCGTCACAACTGCTCTTGCTGAGCGGGGAGGAAAAATCTGTCAGACCACGGTACGTGATGAAGGCAAAAACTTTCGTTCACCTGATTTAACCCCAGCAGAACATCAGCTATCAATTCCTTTCGTCAACACGCTTTTAGGGACGACGCTTAAAGCAAAAGACGTGGAACTGTGTTTGAAAAAAATGGGGCACAACGTGTCTAGCAAAGGAGAGGGAATGCTTTCCGTTGAGGTTGCTGCATGGCGCTGCGATATTTTGCATGAGGTTGATTTAATTGAGGATGTTGCCATAGGGTACGGTTTTGATAAGGTCCAAATTGATTTTCCGAAAGCTTTGACATTCGGGGGAACACTTCCGCATCAGGAGCTCATTGACTTACTCCGCACCCTGATGATTGGACTTGGATTCAACGAGGTGACTACTTTTGTTATTTCGAATAAAACCGATGAGTTTGAACGGATGGGGCTTGAAAAAAGGACAATGGTTGAGATAGAAAATCCCATCGGTGAGGAGTATAGCGGATTGCGGATGAGTGTGATTCCCTCGCTCCTGAAACTTCTCCGTGAGAACCGGCATCATCCTTTACCACAGCAGATTTTCGAAGTCGGAGTTGTCGTTGATGAACAGGTGAAAAACCGGTATCAGCTCGCTGGTGTTAAAATCGATGCGAAGGCGAACTTTACTGAATGTAAATCAATCGTGGAGACTGTGCTTCGTGAATGCCGACAACTACCGGTGATACAAGAAAAATCCCATGGAGCATTCATCCAGGGGCGGTGTGCCGCGGCCATGAAAAAAGACCTCGAGATTGGTGTATTTGGAGAGTTGCACCCAAAGACTATTCAAGCGTTTTCCCTTGAACATCCTATCATTGCCTTTGAGCTTGCTTTAGACCTCCTCCGATAATGACAATGCAATTGGAGAACAATGCAACCGGACTATCGATTAAACTCACAAAAAACCTGGGATGCGATTGCAGAAAGTTTTGATACGACACGGCAAAAGCCTTGGAAAATTTGCCTTGATTTTATTCATTCGCTCAGGGATACAGATATCGTCGCCGATGTCGGATGTGGAAACGGTCGCCATCTTTTCCCCTGTGCGGAGCAATGTTCTCAGGCTGTCGGTGTAGATATCTCAAAGAAGTTACTAAGAATCATCGAAAAAAAAAATCAATACAAAACCTTCAATAATATCTCTTTGGTTCAAGCTGATGCTGTTCAGCTGCCATTTGAGGATTACTCATTTGACGCTGTGTTGTGTATCGCATCGTTGCATAATATTAAAGGAAGGAGTAATCGACGCACAGCGCTTCATGAGATTTTCCGAATCTTAAAGTCAGATGGTTGTGCATTACTCAGTGTATGGTCCCGCTGGCAGGAGAGGTATTATAAGTATTTCCTGAAACAATATCTTGTTGGTAAGGAAGAGTTTGGTGATATCGAGATAGATTGGAGGCAGCATAATCTCAACATCCCTCGGTTCTATCATTTGTATAGCAAAAGTGAATTTCACCAAGAGTTAAAGGGCGTGGGATTTCATATCGTAAGTCTCGATTCTGTTAAAATTCGGGTGAAACGTTTTCCAGATAATTATTTTGCAAGGGTACGAAAAAGATAGTTATTTAAAACAAATGATATTCTCATCAGAAATTGAACCAGGAATAGCTATGGAGATCATTGAAACTGAGAATCTTACGAAGACGTTTGAAGGATTCACCGCAGTAGATCACATAAAATTTTCTGTACGGAAGGGGGAAATTTTTGGATTCCTTGGTCCGAATGGTGCCGGGAAGACAACTACAATAAAAATGCTTACGACCTTGTTATATCCTTCTGAGGGTACTGCATCTATCGCAGGATTCGATATCCTGAAACAACGAGCAATGGTACGGGAAAACATTGGTGTGGTGTTTCAGGAGCCAGCATTGGATACGGAGTTAACCGGTCGGGAGAACCTTGATTTCCATGCGCGGATGTATGGATTATCTCCAGAAACCCGGAAGAAACGGATTACCCAGGTTTTATCACTGGTTGATTTGGACGAAAGAAAAGACGTCTTAGTGAAGTTCTACTCAGGTGGGATGAAACGACGATTGGAAATCGCCCGAGGTCTTATGCATTCTCCGACTGTATTGTTCTTAGATGAGCCGACCCTTGGGTTGGATGCCCAGACAAGGCGAGCAATCTGGGACTATATCAAGAAGCTTAACAAGGATGAAAATACGACGATTTTTTTAACGACGCATTACATGGACGAGGCTGATTTTCTCTGTAATCATATTGGAATCATTGACCATGGGAAGATATTGGTGATGGACACTGTTGATGCGTTGAAAAAATCCGTTGGCCATGATGTTATTACCTTGACGTGTTCCGATATAGAAAAATTACAAAAGCGATTAGAACAAGAATCATGGGTGAGTAATGCGACACCTCATACGTCGTTTTTAACCCTTGGTGTTGAGCGTGGTGAAGAGAAAATCCCAGTGATTTTTGATATCGCACGGACCATTAGCGTATCGATTACTTCTATTGATGTTCGTAAACCAACACTCGATGATGTGTTCTTGTACTACACTGGACGGAGTATGCGTGAGCAGACTGGTGAAGCCCCTCGGATGAAACCAATGAAATCCGCTGGATTTCCTATGAGGAGACGGCAATGATGAATCCAAAGGATCTCCAGGCCATCTATATGCTTTGGCTTCGGCAGATGAAGCGATTTATCCGAGCGAAAAGTAGGGTACTGACGACGATTATTCAACCATTGTTCTTTCTGTTTATCCTTGGATTTGGATTTAATATTGCGGTATTTCCAGGGATGACTGGTTCGTATATCAATTTTCTTGCACCAGGGATTATTGCCATGGCGATTTTGTTTTCCTCGATGTTTACCGGGGTTTCGGTCCTGTGGGATAGACAATCTGGATTCTTGCAAGAGGTGCTTGTTGCCCCCGTCAGTCGTTTATCGATTGTCATCGGTCGAACATTGGGAGGTGCAACCGTCGCCTTGTTTCAGGGCGTCGTCATTATGATTATCGCGATTGCTCTTGGCGTACATGTCGTGAGCCCTGGGGGATTGTTACTTACCTTGGTCATCATGGTGCTACTTTCGTTTACAGCAGTAGGATTTGGTTTAATTCTTGCTTCAAAGATGCGAGATTTCGAGGGATTCCAGTCAATTATGAGTCTTATCCTGATGCCTCTGTTGTTTCTCTCGTCAATGTTTTTTCCAGTGAGTAATTCTCTGCCAGTTTGGTTACAGGTTATCTCCTATTGTAATCCATTGTTTTATATGGTCGATGGGATACGGGGAAGCTTTACCGGAGCGAATTATGTCCTGCATCCTTTGATAGATTTAGCAATTATCCTAACACTCTGTGTTATTATTATGGGCCTTGGGAGTTACTTTTTTAATAAGTCAGAAGCCTAGCTTCTGGATTTTCTAAATTCTCTCATCTACAACCTTATTATCAGTACCATAAGCTTTTTGGCTATTTCAGTAGTTGATTTATAAACTCGGCATATGTACAAACAACTTTGTAATACAAAGTATTAAATACCACAAATGACATAAATGAATTATGGTGATATGCCATGAATGAAAATATGGATTTAAAACAAATTGAAAAAAAAGCCTGGATCTCTTATTTTCAAGATGGATTATGGGACATCTTTGTTGGACTTCTCCTCTTGAACTTTGGGATAGCTCCTCTTATAGGAGCTGTAATTAATAGTGATTATTCACAAAGCGAACTCAGTGATTTAATCAGTTACAGTATTATTTTGATAGCCGCCTATATTATATTGTATTGCGGGAAAAAATACATCACTGCTCCAAGATTAGGAAGAGCCAAATTCAGCACAGAACGAAAATCGAAAACAAAAAAAACAACGATAGTTTTCGGACTTTCAGCACTTTTTGGACTCCTTGTGTTTATCCTCATAGCAACCGATTTTATTCCGTTCAAAAACACTCTACAATTTGGAGCAATTGCCTTCGGAATCAATGCGATCATCGTTTTTAGTGCATGGGCGTATTTCTTCGATTTCAACCGCTTATATCTCTATGGTTGGTTTTTTGCAGCCTCAATATTACTTGTTGAATTATCACGTCCCTACGTTGGAATCACCTATGACAACGTTATCGGATTCGGAGTATTTGGAGGAATTATTGTCCTCATTGGAATTGCATACTTAATTCGATTTCTCCAAAAATATTCGTTACCAACAGAGGAAACATATCATGGGGAGTAAAGAAAAGAAAACAAACGACGAAATTCAATCTCTTACTACCGTAGATAGAGTGATTCATGAGCCGGCACGACTGACGATCATGGCGCACCTCTACGTCATTGAGAGCGCTGACTTTCTGTTCCTGATGCAACAGATTGGTTTAACATTTGGGAATCTTTCTGCTCATTTAAGCAAACTTGAGGCAGCAGGATATATTAAAATTGTAAAGGAATTTGTAGGAAAGAAGCCTCATACCATGCTTGTTCTTACCAATAAAGGTCGGACTGCGTTTGAAGCCTATCGGAAGAATATGAAGGAATTTTTTGATGATTTACCCCCTTAAGGCTTGTACGTTCGATTACGTCGTACGATAACCACCATTAAAACAAAAACGATGATTGTCTCAAAGAAAAGGAGGTACATAAGGTACACAAAAGAAATAGAGATACCCAATTTAGCAAATGACAGTAAATAGAGAACACTGAGTGTCATAATACAAAAGAGTATGAGTGCTAATCTCCTGGTTTTCATACTAAACAAGAATCAGTTTGTTTCTCACCATATAAACTTTTTTATCAAACTTGTAGCCCGGTTTCCCTAAAAATGCCTTCTCAAATCCTCATCTATAGACTCGGTCATCCTCAACGATATAATCTATCAATTTTCAACACAGTTACGGTAGGCTTTCATCACGTTGGAGAGCGCACAGGAAATCGTGACCGGGCCAACACCGCCAGGGACTGGGGTAAGAATCGCTGCTTTTTCCTTGACCGCCTCAAAATCGACATCACCACGAATGCCTTCTTTTGTCTCAATGATGCCGACATCGATAACGACAGCCTTGTTTTTGATATGGTCCCTAGTGATGAGATTCAACGCGCCAGCACCCGTGATTAGGATATCTGCTTTCGAGGTGTACTGTTTGAGGTTCTGGGTAAACACATGGCAGACTGCAACGGTTGCATTCCGGTTGAGGAGAAGGGCAGCCAGGGGTTTTCCTACAATGTTGCTATGGTTTACAACTACGATGTCTTTTCCTTTGAGGGGAACCTGTTCATGGGTAAGTATCGTCAGAACTGAGAGAGGCGTGCACGGGACAAGCTCCTCATCACCAATAAGCGTCCTTCCCAGGTTTTCAGGGTTGAAACCTTCAACGTCTTTTTTCGGAGTCACCGTCCGCATAAGCTTGTCTGAGGAAAGATGCGGTGGTACCGGATATTGAATAAAAATTCCATGCACCATGGGATCATCATTGAGCTTTCGTATCTCACGAAGAATGGTGTTTTCTGAGATATCAGCATTAAAGCGGAGGAGTTTTGAGGTAATGCCAACCTCATGACAGGCAGCATTCCGTAATTTCAGATACAGTTCTGAGGAGGGATTGTGGCCGATAGTAATCGTCGTAATCAAGGGGTCTACCTGATGTTCCTTTTTTAACTGGCGAATTTCTTCTGCTATTTTTTTTTGGATTTCCTGAGCAAGTGCTCTCCCATTGACAATCGTTGCAGTCATCTTTCTCACCACAGAGATTTACCGAATGTTCTTAAGACTTCGGTTTTGTACCTATCGCATAGAACTGCGGGAAGAAGTTGAGCTGAACTCCTTCGTCTAAGGATCTTAGGAATTCATATTCCCATTGATCGATTTCTTTTTCTGAAAGGCCAGCATCTTTGAGGATTTTGACATAAAAATCTCGTGAGTGGAGATAGTACTGTTTATCTTCTTCGCAGGACCAAATCCTGTTATTCCCGATCCCTATAACGGTCTCAAGACCTGCGGTGACGAACAGTGCACGGAGTTTTCTGCCGATATGTGGATCACCGCCTTTTTTTCTGATTGCTTCCCCTGCGAATAAGGGATCTACTTTTTGGTTTTCTGGCCAGTGGATCTTTCCACCATAATCTGGTTCAAGTGAAGCAAGGATTTTACCTTTTGGTTTGACGACCCGAACCATCTCGGAGACGACCGCTTGGGGATCGTCTGCCCACATCAACAGGAGGTTACACGTGATTAAGTCAAACGTATTGTCAGGAAAACAGAGCTGCTGGGCATCACATTTGCATAGGTTGATGTTGTCATAGTCGTTTAGAATCTTTTTTGCGACGGTAAGAAGAGACGCCGAGCCGTCAACGGCGACAACTGTTCCTTTTGTGAGGTGTGCGATGTCTCGGGTGACAAATCCTGAACCGCAGCCAACGTCTAATACAAGGTTTGCGTCTTTTGCCCCTACTTTTAGGTAGAGCGGGAGGCGCTCTTCTGCGGTCTCGACTGCTTGGAGTTCGAGTTTTCTAATAAAGTCGGTAAGCTCTTCGTCTGTTCGTTTATGAAATCTGTTTTCGGGTTTTTTCATGGAATATACATGGATGTGAACAGTTTCTTTAGGTATAAGATTTTCCTTATGTTTTAAAAGAGTTAAGGAAGAGAGGGCCTGGAACACAAGAAGAGGTGATGCTCGAAAAGGTTTGCAGACCCTCCTTCGTCGCACTTGCACTGAACAGGGAGTTTATTTCTTTTTTTTGCCGTGGAGGTCTTCGTATTTTCCGATAAAGACGTAACCATCGTCTGTTTTACGGAGTAACCCTTCATCCATCATAAGGTCAAAGACCTTGTCCGAGACTTTCACATTTTTGACTTTGTCATTGGATGATTTTATTTTGTATTCAGGGGTTTCTTCATTAAGGTAATTTGGCTCTAATTCATACATGACATTTATTTTTGGCATTTTTTCTCTCCTTTCACTTCATAATGATACATATTAGCATGTTACTTTTTAACAATATTTGTATTTAAAGATATGGCGAATAAATGTCACAATGGAAAAGTATCCTCTCAATTTTGGTCGCAAGATATCTCCTAAAAAGTATTTGGGTTTTAAAGAAGGAAATGTAATTCATTGTTAAGGGTTGAGAATGGGAAAAAGCCGCATCTCACGTGTTATTTACTCATTTGTGAATCATTTTTCTGTCATTTTTAAATAACGATCTCTGTCTTGTAACAATGAGGATTGATATGAAAAGAAAAATAATTGGTGTAGGAGTATGTATGCTAATATGTTTCACCGCCGTGCTCCCAATTGTTGCGACAAACACCCCGACGGTCTCCCCGTTGAATGCAACGAACGTTAAATGGGTACAACCTCCTGATATTACAGAAAATGGAACCGATGTCGCGACGACATTCGAACCAGCCATGCCACGAGAGCTAGCAGACGATTTCTTATGCACGACCACCGGGCCGATTACCAACGTAATTCTCTGGGGATCTTGGATGAATGACCAAGTGGTTCCGATTACAAACATCCACTTAAGCATCCATGCAAATATCCCAGCAAACCAAAGCCCGACAGGTTACAGCATTCCAGGGAACCTGCTGTGGCAGTTTAACTTCTCGCAGAATCTATTCACTCAGATCTTGTATCATAACGGGACTGCGGAGTGGTGGTATGACCCTTATAGTGGGTTGCTGCTCCCTCAAGCGGACCATGAAATCTGGGAGTATAACATTACTATCGATCCAGCCATCGCGTTCTCTCAGCAGGGGACAGCGACAAATCCAATTGTGTACTGGCTAGACGTTAATGTGGAAGCACCGGGAGGAAATTTCGGATGGAAAACAGCGTCGACTCACTGGAACGATGACGCTGTCTATCTAACCACAGGGGCAAACCCCTGGAAGGAACTTAACTATCCAGTTGGACATCCCTTTGTCAATCAGTCGATCGATCTAGCGTTTCAGATTGATACAACCCCTCCAACGATTACTGTGGTTCTCCCAACACTAACATTTGGTGGCATATCGGTGAAAGTAGTGTCGAACAAGAGTGTTTCGGCGATTCCATGGACTATTGGATTGAAAGGGAGTTTTTGGAATAAACCGCCAAATCCGAACTTTGAGGGGGTCTTTCCACAGCTTGAAGCAAATAAAACGTATGTCATTCGGACAGGATTTCTCCTAGGAATCGGGAAATTTAATCTTACTGTCCAAGTCGATGGAATGGCTCCAATAAAGACAACAGGATTCATCTTCCTCTTCATCATACTCGTCCATCCTCCGAATCCAAACTATCGATAATACTGGATGCAGCAGATAAAAATAAGAAGCCAAAACTCTCTCTTCTCATTTTTTTTTTATTTGTCTTCATACAAAAACTATCCTGTTAAAACCGTGCCAATGTTTGACTGCACTTAGTATAAAAAAACTATTATTTTTGATTTTTTATTTCACTCCTTTCAAAATTAAACCTAAGCTGGGAAATCCTTAAATAGAACAATACCGTTGTTGAATCGATTAAAAACAATAAATGCTAGGAAGGTGGAATATGGAGAGTATGGTAAAAAAAGTAGGCAGTTGGCTCTTTCTCATCGGAATCTGTGTCGCTCTTATCGTCGGCCTGATTTTCGGTGCAGGACAGGCGATGAACGCAAATTTGGAAAATCTTGAAACACCGCTTGGGATTATCGTTGCGGTCCTCGGATTTTTCGTGGGCATCTTATCGTTCTTTGCTCTTGGAGCAATTACCCAAGAAAAAATCCCTTCGTTCTTGATAGCATCAGTTATCCTCATCGGTCTAGCGATCGCAGTCTCACAAACAACCTGGATATTCGGAAGCTTCCGTGAATTCGCACCCCTGTTTACCAGCATCACCCAGTATCTCGCTATCTTTGTCGCACCTGCTGCCATCATCCTTGTTGTGCGCTCTCTCTGGGATGCTGCACGAACACCAGAAACTGCGTAGAAGAAGGAACAACTCTTCTTTTCTTTTTTTTAAAAGCATCTTCTATGGAATACCGAGAAGGTTATTATCGAATAAGTAAGAAAAAAAAGGAAGAATCCTACTATTCCTTCTCCGGGAGCTTCTTTGCAAGGTTCCAGAGACTTTCAAATTTTTCATTCAGCAGTTCAATATCACCGAGGTTAACGTAAGCAGTTCCGACATAGCACGGCTCGCTTCCTTCTTCACTAAGGATTTTTATACCGTTCACCGCAAGCTCCTTTCCGAACACGTAGTTCCGCATTGTTCCCGAGGTGTTTTCCGAGAAGTACCGAATATCAAGATTCTCCTTGAACGTGTTCTTCAGCTGTTTCGCAATGTCGATGTTTGTCTCTGAATCGATCAGAAGTTCAACCTTCGTATCAAGGGCGAGAAATTTCTTGAAATAACGGACAAAAGGCTCATCGAAGAACCGTTCACCGCCAATTTGCATCCGAAGGTTATTCTTCTTCTCCAAACAGTTGTTCAGGATGTTATACAGGATCCATTTCCCGCTATAGCGAAGCGTGACATTACCATCACGTTTAATCTTAATACCATAGGTTTTAAAGTGCTCATTATACGAATTCGAATACTCATTTAATCGGTTCTGCATCGCGGTATAGGTATCTGGTGCTATGACGCTTTTCAGGTCATCCTTAATGTCCTCCCAGATGACCTTCGGATGCACCGGAAGATAGCTTTCCCGACCAAAATCTTCCTCGGAGTGTGCTGAAAATAACACTTCTGCGATCAAACCGCTTTTCAGCAGCGAGTTTCTCCCAGTTTCTAAAGGCCGCCTCGTGATATTAGTAAGCTCTTCTGCGGTTTTAAGAAACTCAGAAAATTCTTTGGGACAATCCATTATCAGGATTGTATAATAGGTTGCTGCTTCCCGCGGACGATCAACTTTCATCCGTTCAAACATCATTTCAAAATCTTGGATAAAATCAAGTTTTACTTTAGTTTTATACTCATTCATTCCCATCCACGAACACCATCCTTTTTGCTACAAAACACATGGTTTGTGTTGTTTTAAAGTTTATGGATGCATACGCATCTGGATATTTAGGTAAAAAATTTTTCGGGAAATAATAAAGAGAAAAGAAGAAAAAATTGGAAGGAGTTTATTTATTTTTTTTCTTTTGTTCTGCGGTAGTTTTCAATGCGTTACTACGGACAAGTTCGTCAACGTAGCGTCGACAGTCCCGTTTGATCTCCGCGAGGTGTTGCGGTGGGATCTGATAGGACTGCTGAGCAAACTCTAATGCAAAAATCAATCCATGGATAAACGCACCAAGAGGGTATTCCCTCTCCTTAGACAGTGCAAAGAGATCATCAGTGATTTTTATGACTTCATGCATAGTATAGGATGATTTCAGTGGTTTCGCCGCCTCATGCTTTGGAATTTCATTCTTTTTTTCAACCATGTTCTTACTCCTTTTTTGTAACTTCTTTTACTGCGGTGGTGCTGTACAGTTAAGCCATGTAGTGATCCGCTCATGAATCTGGTTGCATCGGTCTTTGTTAAAGACAGTAATGAGCACTAAACTGACAATAGCAAGTGGCACGAAAATCACGGAGGCAAGCAACACAATGATAATAAGTGCCTTTAAAATTTTTACAGCTGCG
>Ga0153915_10002953_pt1 | contig 15533 bp, 14 predicted proteins | sample Opewatmetagenome_2_FD_107003 | JGI IMG/M metagenome (GOLD analysis project Ga0153915, IMG submission 107003) | Freshwater wetland microbial communities from Ohio, USA - Open water 3 Core 3 Depth 3 metaG | ecosystem: Environmental > Aquatic > Freshwater > Wetlands | place: USA: Ohio, Lake Erie...
CCCTCGGGGGGCTGCCCCCGCGCCAGCCCGTCGGAGGAGCGCCGGCGCCGGCGCCGGCGCCTGAGAAGGGGGCACCGGCCGTCGCCCCGGAGCGGGCGGTGCTGCGGGACGGCGGGCCGGCGGTGGGGGCCGCGCTCTCGCTCGACGCGGTACGCCAGCGGTGGGAAGGCCTGTGCGCGGGCCTCGCGCAGCGCCGCCCGATGCTCGCGGCGGCGCTGCGCCACGCGCAGGTGGTCGACGTTCGGGGGCGGGACGTGGTGCTCTCGGTCAGCGACGGCGACACGGACGTGTATCTGCCTGGCCTCGAGAAGAACCGGCGGGAACTCGAGACGGCGCTGCGCGCCGAGTTCGCCACCGCGGTCCGGGCGATCTTCCAGCCCGCGGGCGGGGCTCGGGGCCCCGACGGCGCAGCGAGTGCCGGGGTGGTCCGACGGCTCGATCAGCAGTCGGAGCGCGACCAGCGGCTCCGGGCCTATCGTGCGAAGGATCAAGCACTTGACGCGGTTGCCGAAGCCCTCGATCTGGAGCTTCTCGACTAGCTTGCGGTGCCCCTAGGGGGGCGGTACCTTGCACGAGGCTTCAACGCAGCGACGCAGGCGCATTCGCACACCTATGGCAGATTTCTCGCAATTGCTGCAGCTCGGCCAGCAGATGCAGGGCCGGCTCTCGCAGATGCAGACCGACCTGCTGCAACGGAGCGTTCAGGGCTCCGCGGGCGGTGGGATGGTGACCGTGACCGCGGACGGCCGCGGGCAGGTCCGCACGCTCAAGATCGACCCGGCGGCCGTGGCTGGCGGGGACGTCGAGATGCTGGAGGATCTGGTGCTCGCGGCGATCGCCGACGCGCAGCGGCGGGCCGAGGAGCTCTACCGCGAAGAGCTCCGCAAGGCTACCGGGGGACTGCCGCTTCCGTTTCAGCTTCCGTTGTAACCCGTGTCGGTCATCGACGAGCTCGCTGCGGAGCTCGCGAAGCTCCCCGGGATCGGCCGGAAAACCGCAACCCGGCTCACGTATCATTTGCTGAAACAGCCGCCCGTCGCCGTGTCACGGCTGGCGGACGCGATTCGGGCCGTGGCGGAGCGCGTGCGTGCCTGCGCGACCTGCGGCAACCTGTGCGAGGGCGAGACCTGTCCGATCTGCGCGGACCCGCGCCGCGACCGATCGGTCGTCTGCGTCGTGGAGGAGGCCTCGGACATCGGCGCGATCGAGCGAACCGGGGAGTTCCGCGGTCTCTATCACGTGCTCGGCGGGTGCCTGTCGCCGCTCGACGGGGTCGGGCCCGGCGACCTGCGGATCGAGGGTCTGCTGGCGCGGCTCGGCAACGGGTCGACGGTGCGGGAGGTGATCCTCGCGACCAACCCGTCGATGGAAGGGGAAGTGACGGCCACCTGGGTCCGCAGCACGCTGGCGCCGCGCGCCGTCCGGGTGACGCGCATCGCGCTGGGCCTGCCGGTCGGCGGGGAGCTGGAGTACGCGGATGGCGTGACGATCGCCCGGGCGCTGGCGGCGCGGCGGGAGATGGGGAGCGGATGAGAACACGGGTGAAGGTGCTGCTCGCAGCGCTCGGGCTCGGCCTCGTGACCGGCGTGGTGCTCGCGCAGCACTCGCTCAGCAGGTATCGGCGCGCGCTGTTCAGCGGCCGGCCGCTCCAGCGGCTGTCCGCGCTCGGCTACCTCAGTGCGCATCCGACGGTGGAAACGGTGCGACTGCTGCGCGACTACATCGCGTGGGAACAACAGCCGATGCTGCGCCGGCGGGCGGAGGCCCTTGTGCGGCGCATGGAAGGCAAACTCGCCTGACGCGGGGGGGCGATGACTGGTGCCGGCACGTGGTCGCTCGGTGAAAGCGACCATCAGCGCATCACCGAGCAACTCAGCGGCCTGCTGCGGGAGTCGAGCGCGCGCTGCGCGCTGCTGGTGGACCGGACGGGGCAGCTGCTGGCGAGCGCCGGTGAGCAGCTCCGGTTCGATTCCGCGGCGTTCGCGTCGCTGACGGCGGCGGACTTCAGCGCCAACGACCAGCTCGCCAAGATGATCGGCGAGCCGGAGTTCGCCTCACTGTTCCACCAGGGAGAGAAGGAGTCGATGTATCTCGCCGACGTCGGGCGGCGCGTGATCCTGGTTGTCCTGTTCGACGAGCGGACGACCGTCGGTCTGGTGCGGCTGCGGGTGAAGCAGGCCGTCCACGATCTCGCCAAGGTCTTCGAGGAGCTGTTCGCCCGCTACGCGTCGGGTGCGCCCGACCAGCGGCGACCGCTGCTCGAAGGCGCCGAAGACGAGATCGACAAGCTGTTCGGGGACTAGCGCGAGGGCGGCCAACGCATGTCGATGATCAACTACGCCTCCCGGGAGATCAACTGCAAGTTGGTCTACTACGGTCCGGGCCTCGGCGGGAAGACGACGAATCTGGAGCACGTCTATACCAAGGTCTCGCCCGACACCCGCGGCAAGATGGTGTCGCTGGCGACGGAGACCGAGCGGACGCTGTTCTTCGACTTCCTGCCGGTGGACCTCGGGACCGTCCGGGGGTTCAAGACGCGGTTCCACCTGTACACCGTGCCGGGCCAGGTGTACTACAACGCGTCGCGGAAGCTGATCCTCAAGGGGGTCGACGGGGTCGTGTTCGTGGCCGACAGCCAGATCGAGCGGATGGAGGCCAACATCGAGTCGATGCAGAATCTGTACGACAACATGGCGCAGTACGGCTACGACCTGACGAAGATCCCGTTCGTGGTGCAGTACAACAAGCGGGACCTGCCCAACGCGGCCCCGATCAAGGATCTGCAGCACGCGCTCAATCCGGGGTGGCCGCTGGACAATCCCGCCAAACAGCGGCTCGTGGTGGACCCGTATCATCCGGGCGACTACCTGATCCACGAGGTCGACGGGACGTGGATCGAGCGCGCACCGTACTTCGAATCCGTGGCGGTGAGCGGGGAGGGCGTGTTCGACACCCTCAAGGCGATCGCCAAGATCGTGCTGAAGACGCTGAGCTAGGCCCGGTCGATGTGGACGCTGCCCAACATCATCACGCTGGCGCGCATCGGGCTGGCCCCGGTCATCGCGCTGCTGCCGTTCATCCAGGGCTACATCCCCAAGCTCATCGCGTTCGCGGTCTTCCTCGTCGCGGCCACTAGCGACATCTACGACGGCATGCTGGCGCGCCGCCGCGCCCAGATCACCGATCTCGGCAAGCTGCTCGATCCGCTCGCCGACAAGCTGCTGCTGCTGGCGACGCTGATCCCGATCTACTGGATCACGCGCTATCCGATGCGGCAGTACGAGATCCCCTGGTGGGGCCACCTCCCGGTATGGGTCGCGGTGCTGCTGCTCGGCCGCGAGCTCTTCATGACGGTGTTCCGCATGTACGCGCGGCGCCGCGGGGTGATCATCGCGGCGGGGCGCGCCGGCAAGCTCAAGACGATCATCCAGGACATCTTCATCGGCGCGACGATTCTCTGGTTCGTCTGGAAGGACCTCGCCGCGGCGCGCGGGTGGCGTCGTGGGTGGCTCGGGGCCGCCTGGGAGCGGTTCCACGGCGCCGTCGTGGCCGCGACCCTCGCCGTCGCCATCGTCGTCACCGTGTACTCGCTGGTCCACTACCTGTACCGCTATCGGCAGCTGTTCCGGAGCGCGACGTCGCCCGATGGACGTTGAGCTGGTGACGATCGGGGCCGAGCTGCTGCTCGGACTCACGCTGGACACGAATGCGGCCGACCTCGCGCGCACCCTGGCCTCCGTCGGGGCGCGCGTCGTGAGAAGGACGACCGTGTCCGACGATGCCGGCGCGATCCGCGACGCCGTGGCCGCCGCGCTCGGACGAAGCCGGTTCGTGATCACGACCGGCGGCCTGGGCCCGACGAACGACGATGTGACGAAGCAGGCCGTCGCGGAGGTCTACGGCGTCCGTCTCGTGCTGGACGACGTCTACCTCGCGCGCCTGGAGCAACGCTGGCGGCGCCTGGGCCGCGCCGGCCCGATGCCGGTCGCCAACCGATCGCAGGCGATGCTCCCCGAGGGGGCCACCGTGCTGTCCAACCCCCGCGGCACGGCACCCGGGCTGTGGCTCGAGGACGGGCGGGGCGTCGTCGTGCTCCTGCCGGGCGTGCCACACGAGCTTTGTGCGCTGGCGGCGGACGAGGTGGCGCCGCGCGTCGCCCAGCGCGCGGGCGGGAGCGTGATCCTGTCCCGCGTGCTGCGCACGACGGGGATCGCGGAGTCTCAGCTCGCCGACCGGATCGGCCCAGTCGAGCCGCAACTCCGGCCGGCGACGCTCGCCTACCTGCCCTCGTTCGATGGGGTGGATCTGCGGGTGACGGTGTGGAGCGGGCCGCGCGCGGAGGCGGAGGCCCTGCTTGGCCGGGCGGCCGCGGCGATGCGTCCGCTGCTGGCGCCGTGGTACTACGGAGAGGATGGGGCGGACCTCGCGGCGGTGGTGCTGGACCGGGCGCGCGACGCCGGCGCACGGCTGGCCACCGCCGAATCGTGCACGGGAGGTCTCGTCGCGGCGCGCCTCACGGCCATCCCCGGAGCCTCGGCGACGTTCGCTGGCGGCGTGGTGGCCTACGACAACGCGGTGAAGACGGGCGAGCTCGGCGTCGCACAGGAGCTGCTGGCGATCCACGGGGCGGTGAGCGAGCCGGTCGTGCTCGCGATGGCGGACGGGGCCCGCGCGCGCTTTGGCGCCGATACCGCCGTGGCGGTCTCCGGGATCGCCGGACCGAACGGCGGCACCGCCGACAAACCGGTCGGCACCATCTGGCTCGCGGGGTCGTGGCGCGACGTTCACCGCACTCTGCGGCTCGCGCTTCCGGGCGACCGTGCGGAGATCCGCGCCCGGGCGACGCAGGCAGCGCTCAATCTGCTGCGCCGCATGCTGGAGGGCCCGAGCGACGCGCCCGTGGTTGTACATTAGAAGCCCGCAGGCAGAACCAGTAACTCACGGGCCTCCGGGCCCGTAAGGCAACGCCGAGGGAGCATGCGCAAGAAGCGACCGGCGAACGAGGTGGCAGCCGACGAGCCGACACCGGTCTCCGCGATGACCGAGCGCCCGGGACCCGGGCCGACGCCGACCCAGCCGGTTGAGGCGCCGGCCCCGCCGGCTCCCGAGCCGCCGCCTCCGGCGCTCGAGGCGCCGGCCGTCGAACAACTCGTGGCCGAGCTGGACGAGTTGCGCGACCGTCACCTGCGGCTCGCGGCGGAGTACGACAACTTCCGCAAGCGGACGGCGCGCGAGCGCCTGGAGCTGCGGTCTCGCTCCCAGGCCGAGCTGGTGGGGGCCCTGCTGGACGTGGTGGACGACTTGGGCCGCGTGGCGCACCTCGATCCCGCAACGACGGCCGGCAGCGACGTGATCGCTGGGGTCGAGCTGGTGGAGCGCAAGCTGCTCCGGCTGCTCGCCGGCGCAGGACTCGAGCGGGTCACCGAAACCGATGTGCCGTTCGATCCCAACCAGCATGAGGCCATCGGGATGGTGCCGGCGGACCGCCCGGAGCTGGACCACACCGTGGGGCTCGTGGCGCAGGTGGGGTATCGCTTCAGTGGCCTGCTGCTGCGGCCCGCCCGCGTGCTGGTGCGCATCTGGTCGGACGACGCCGGCGACGCCAACACCGGGCCCAACGGCGTCTGAGCATGCCTCCCGCGAAGGACTACTATCAGATCCTCGGCGTGCCGGAGAAGGCCGGGCAGGACGAGATCAAGAAGGCCTACCGCCGGCTGGCCAAGAAGTACCATCCGGACGCGAATCCCAACGACGCGTCGGCGGCGGAGCGCTTCAAGGAGATATCCGAGGCCCACGCCGTCCTGAGCGACGGCGAGAAGCGCCGGCAATACGATCTGATGCGAAAGTACGGGGCGTTCGCGGGCGGCGGCGCTGGGCGGCGCGCCGGGCCCCAGGGCCGCCCGCGGGCCGAGGACTTCGATTTCACGCGCGGCTTCGAGGGGTTGGGCGGGCTCGGCGACCTGTTCTCGTCGATCTTCGGACGGGGCCGACGGGAGGACGAGGCGCCTGCCATCGAGATAACGGTGACCGTGCCTCTCAAGGTTGCGGCGCTGGGCGGCAAGATCCCGGTCACGCTGCCGGTCACGGAGGCCTGCCCCACGTGCGGCGGCTCGGGCGCGGCTCCCGGGACGAAGGTGACGATCTGTCCCGAGTGCCAGGGCCGGGGGGAGATTACGTTCGGGCAGGGCGCGTTCGCGGTGAAGCGGCCGTGCCCCGCCTGCCGCGCCCGCGGCCGGGTGGCCGCCGAGTCGTGCGGACGCTGCGGTGGGCGGGGTGAGGTCGGCGTCGAGCGGCGCATCATGGTAAGCGTGGCGCCCGGCGTGGATTCCGGTCACCGCGTGCGCATCAAGGGGCAGGGCCAGCGGGGTGGCGGGGGAACGGTGGGCGACGTGGTCGTCACGCTGCAGGTGGAAGCCGACCGGTTTCTCCAGCGTGAAGGGAACGACCTCCACTGTACCGTGCCGATCAACCTCGCCCAGGCGGTCTTCGGCACCCGGATTCGCGTCCGGACCGTCGAGGACAAGCGCGTCGTGCTGAAGGTCCCGCCAGGCACGCAGCCCGGTCGCAAATTCCGGATCCGGGGGCAGGGAATCGAGCGCAACGGCGCGCGCGGCGATCAGTACGTGGAGATCCAGGTGCGGCTCCCGGACAAGCTGACCGCCGACCAGGAGGCCCTGCTGAAGCAGTTTGCCGAGGCTGCTGACCTGCGGTACTAGCGCACCGCGGAGTGCGCAGACAGCCCGTTACCGTCCAGCACTTCTGCGCCCTCGGCGATCTCTGCGGTGCAGCTCTGCTGTGATTCCAATCAGGGATGTTGGCGTCCGGCGGCGTCTCCCCAGAGGCCACCCGCCGGGATCACCTGCCCCAGCCGATCGACCACGAACGAGTTGCCGCTCGTCGGCTCCGACCAGCGCACGACCTCTCCGGTGGCCGGGGCCAGCGTCTGGGCGGTGAACGTGCCGGTCGCCGGGTCGCCGACCAGGAAGTGGATCCGTCCCCGCCGATCCAGCGCGACGTCGGCCACGAACGCCGCTTCCTGCCAGGGCCAGTCGATCCGCCAGCGGATGTGTCCGAACCCGTTGTACAGCGTGATCATCTTATCCGGGATGGCGTGCAGCACCCCGCCATCCGCGCCGAGCAGCAGGCTCGGTCGTGTGCCGACCTCCACCGGTGCGAACGTCGCCGCGCTGTCACCGCGCAGGACGAGCAGTCGCGCGTCCCGGCTCTCGATCACGACGCCGCCGTCGGGCAACACGGCGAACTGGTGAGCCTGCGATGCCATGCCATCGAGGCGAATCGTGCGGCGGAGCGCGCCGTCCGGGCCGAACTCCGCGATCAGCGGGTGTCCCTGCGCCACGTCCGAGACGTACGTGCTCCCGTCGCGCACTTGGACGCGTCCCGGATTGCTCAGCAGCCCGAGCCCGAGTGTGTCGCGGGGACGACCGCGGCGGTCGTAGAGGATCACCGCGGCCACCCTGGTAGAGGTGGCGGCGAACAGCGAATCGCCGACCGGGGCGACCGCCCGGCCGGCGAGAAAGACAGGCTCGTAGGTGGTGGTCGGCGCGCCGCACCCGGTGACGAGCGCGAGCACGCCGACCCCAGCAATCAGACTGCGGCTAGACATTCCCCAGGGCGAGCACGATGAGCGCCGGCCCGAGCAGGTTGTCCATCGCGTCGAACACGGTCAGGATGCTGCCGACGATGGCCCCCAGGGCCTGGATCTCTTCCGTGGTGAGGGCGGTCCCGTCCCACCGCGTGAACGTCGGTGCTTCGGGGGTCCCGCCGATCGTGACGGCCACGGCGCCGTTGTACTTGATGTCACCGGTCCAGCCGGTGGTCGTGCCGCTGACGTGCAGCACCGCAGTGTTGTTCCCGTCCGAGATCGTGAGCGTGACGTTCTCGCTGTTCTGCGTCAGGACGTCGACCAGACGGACCGAGTTGTTTCCCGCCTCGAGCAGGTAGTCGACCGTGATCGAGGTCTGCGTGACAGCCAGGCTGAGGTTGAAATCCAGCCGGTCCGTCCCGTTGGACAGGTAGCCGGCGGCGCCCAGCGTCGCGGACGTCGTCCCCACCGACGCGCTGGCCGTGTAGTCCAGGTAGGTCACGGTTCCCACGGTCGCCACGATCTGGATCGCATCGGCGGACGCCGTAGACACGTCGTGCAGGTCGAGGTTGCCGACCTCCTGCAGCGGCACCAGCGGCACGTGCGAGACCGGGTTCACGGCGTACAGCACGAGACGAACCCCGTCGGTCGGGCCATCGGTGCGCGCCGCATCGAGCACGTACTTCGCCGAGTCGGGGTTGTACACGAAGGTCTTGCCGAGCAGGTCGACCGGGAACAGCGCCATGGGGCTGGCCGACCCGAGGCTCAGCAGCGAGTGGCCGAGGCGCTGGAGGCGTACCGCCGTCGCCGGGTCCGTGGGCGATCCCGGCAGCAGGCCGACCGCGGTGCGCGCCGCGGCGAACGGCGTCGTCGTAGAGGTCAGCGCGCTCAGCGCGAGCAGGGCCGCGTTGTCGGTGAATGCCGCGAGGACCTGCTCCGCCTGCTGCTGGATGGCTGGGGCGTTGAAGTCCTCCGGCCCGGTTGAGTCGCTGCACGCGGCCGCCATCGCCACCAGCACCGACCCGACGAGCAACTTCCGAAGCATGACGTACCTCCTCTGCAACAGGCGATCAGGCGTAGAGCTGTGACGGTCTCCACTTATACGGTCTCTACTAATATAGGGTGGATCCGCCTGGCGAAGTGCGCGCCGGGGCGCGGGAATCGTGAGCCCGGTCACAATGACGGGAGTGCGGGCCCCAGGAAGGCGGCGCGGCCGCGCGTCAGGGCGTCGTCCTCGCCCGCCAGCAGCACCACATCGCCGACCTGAAACCGGAAGGCCGCGTCGGGCGTGGTGACCACCTCCCCGTCCCGCACCACGGCGACGACGGTAGCGCCCGTCTCGTGGCGCAGGTTCAGGGTGACCGGATGGCCGCCCACGGCGCGCGCCTCGGGCTCGATTTCGACGATCTCGAGCGCGTGATGGATGCCGAGGCGCGCCAGGGCCTCCAGTTGCGACTCCCCGGGTCCGACGCCGAGTGCCTGGCCGTAGAGTTCCACACGGGCGGCGGCCACTTCACGCGCGATCACGTTGGACGGGATCTCGTAGTGGCGCAGCACGCGGCTGAAGATCTCGAGGGACGTCTGGAACTCCTCGGGGATCACCTCGTTGGCGCCGGCGCGCCGCAGGTCGGCCATGGCGCCGACATAGCGGGTGCGCACGATGATGTGGATGGCCGGGCTCAGGGCCCGCGCCGCGGTGACGCCGCGCAGCTCGTCGGCGGGCGAGGCGATGGCGAACACGATCACGCGGGCGTGCTCGAGGCCGACTCCGTGGAGCAGCTCGACCCGGGTCGCGTCGCCGTAGAAGATCGGCTGCAGCTCTTCTCGTGCGCGACGAATCGTCTCGACGTTTTGCTCGAGAATGACGTAGGGGACCCCGGCGCCGTCCAGCACCCGGGCCAGGTTGCGGCCGTTGATGCCGTACCCCACGATGATCACGTGATCGCGCAGGGCGGCGGTCTCGCCGGTGCCGGCCGCGGGGGGCGGCTCCCGCGCCAGCCGGAATACGCGGCCGAGCGCGTCGGCGACCGTGGGGGCGCTGGCGATCACGAACGGGGTCGCGAGCATTGTGAGGACGGAGGCTGCGAGAAACAGCTGGTAGGCGTCCGGCCCAAGGAGCCCGGATGGCACGGCGAGGGTAGCGAGGATGAAGGAGAGCTCGCCGACCTGCGCGAGGCCAAGTCCGGCGACGACGCTCACCGCGAACGGGCGGCCCAGCGAGCGGGCGGCACCGGCTGCCACGGCGCTTTTCACCACCAGCACGCCTCCCGCCGTCCCGAGCACGAGCGCCGGGGCGCCCAGCACGAACCGCAGATCCAGCAGCATGCCCACCGACGCGAAGAAGATCCCGCTCAAGGCATCGCGGAACGGCAGGACGTCGGCGAGCGCCTGGGCCCCGTAGTCGGACTCGGCGATGACGAGACCCGCGAGAAACGCGCCGAGCGCGAGCGAGAGCCCGAAGTGGTCGGTAAGAAATGCCGCCGCGACCCCAAGGAAGATGATGGTCAGGGTGAACAGCTCGCGGCTGCGTGCCCGGGCGACTTGGGCGAGCAGGCGCGGCATCGCGACGCGGCCGCCCAGGACGAGCCCGCCCACCACCACCAGGCTCACCCCGATGGCGAGCGCCGTCTGCCACGGGCTCGTCGTGCGGCCGCTGAGGAAGTTGATCAGCAGGACGAGCGGGATGATGCAGAGGTCCTGGAACAGCGCGATCGGGATGACGATGCGCCCGTCGGGGCCGTCCAGCGCTCCCCGCTCGGTGTAGATCTTGAGGACGATGGCGGTGGACGACAGCGCGAGCAGGCTGCCGTAGAGCAGGCCGCGGTTGAGCGGCACGCCGGCGGCGAGGGCGATGGCCGCCACCGCCGCGATGGTCCCGCCGACCTGCAGGGCACCGCCCTGCAGCAGGACCCGGCCCAGGCGCAGCACGCGCGAGAGCGAGAGCTCGAGGCCGATCGCGAACATCAGCAGGACCACGCCGATCTCCGCGAGTCCGCGCACCGACTCCACCGATTCGATCAACGCCAGGGCGTTCGGCCCGATCGCCACGCCGACCAGGAGGAACCCGACGATCGTCGGAATCCGGAGGCGCAGGGCGAGCGCGACCACGGGGATCGCGATGCCGACCAGCACGACCAGGTCGCGGAGCAACGTCGTCGCGGGCATCGCCCGACAATATAGTGCCCGGTGGAGTAGCCTCGGTCGTCCCTTCTCGTGATCGTTCCCGGCACGTAGGTTCTTCCTGCCCTCCCAGGAGCCCGAACGATGATCCGTCGGTTTGTCGTCCTCCTCGCGTGGCCGCTGCTGGCGGCCGGTGCTGCCGCCCAGGAACCGTACCGCACGCCACCCGAGATCGTCCGCCGCGTGCTCGACGCCCCGCGGCTGCCGTTGCTGCTGCCCTCGCCCTCGGGCCACGCCGCGCTGCTGGCCGAGCTCAAGCCGATGCCGGCGATCGCCGATCTCGCGCAGCCGATGCTGCGACTCGCCGGCCTCCGCCTCAACCCGCGCAGCAACGGGCGATTCAGCACGCGCGACATCACCCGCCTCACCGTCCGGCAGGACTCCATGGGCGAGACGTGGACGGTGCCCACCCCCGACGGCGCCCGGCTGGGCGAAGTCGCCTGGGCGCGGGACGGCAACCGGATCGCGTTCACGAACGCCACGGACGAGGGGACGGAGCTGTGGATCGCGGACGTTGCGGCCCGTACGGCGCGGGCGGTCACCGGCCCGGTGCTGAACGGCACGCTGGACCGGACGTGCCAGTGGATGTCGGATTGGACCCGGCTGCTGTGTCACCTCGTTCCCGCGGCACGCGGCGCGCCGCCACCGGATGAGGCCGTGCCGACGGGACCGATCGTGCAGCGGGCCGCGCGCCGCGCGGCGCCGGTCCCGACGTTCCAGGACCTGCTCGCGTCGCCGCGCGACGAACGACTGTTCGACTACTACGCCACGAGCCAGCTCGCCCTGGTGAACGCAGCGTCGGGGGCCGTGACGCCCGTGGGTTCACCGGCGCTCTTTCTCCAGGCCGACCCCTCGCCCGACGGCAAGTTCCTGCTGGTTTCCCGCGTGACCCGGCCGTACTCGTACCAGGTACCCGTCACGGCGTTTCCGCAGGAGATCGAGATCTGGACGCTGGGTGGGGAGCGGATCATCACCGTGGCGACGATCCCGCTGGCCGAGAACGTCCCGGTCGACGGCGTCCGCACCGGGCCGCGCGACGCCGAGTGGCGACCCGGCGAAGAGGCCACGGTCGTCTACGTCGAGGCGCTGGACGGCGGTGACAATCGCCGTCCCGCGACGGAGCGCGACCGCATGGTGTCGCTCGCCGCACCGTTCACGGCGCCGGTCGAGCTGGGACGACTGAGCTTCCGCTACGGCGGCACGCTGTGGGGGCGGAACGGCCTGGCGCTGGTGACCGAGTTCGAGCGCAAGAGCCGGCAGACCCGCACCTGGAAGTTCGACACCCACGCCCCCGCGGCGGGCTGGCGGATCATCTTCGACCGCAGCATGGAGGATGCCTACGGCGATCCCGGCGCGCCGCTGATGACCGTCGACTCCACGGGTCGGGACGTGCTGCTCGAGAGCCCCGACGGCAAGTGGATCTACCTGCGCGGCAACGGCGCGTCGCCGGCGGGAGAGCGGCCGTTTCTCGACCGGCTCAATCTGGAGAGCCGCAAGACCGAGCGCCTGTGGCAGTCGGGGCCGGACGTGTACGAGTCGGTGGTCGCCGTGCTGGACCCCCGGGGACGCCGGATCGTGACGCGGCGGGAGAGCCGCACGGCGCCGCCCAACTACTTCGTACGGGACCTGCGGACCACGGCCGACCCGGTTCCCGTGACGGCGCTCGAGAACCCGGCGCCCGAGCTGGCGACGGTGCGGCGGGAGCTGGTGACGTACACCAGGGCGGACGGCGTGCAGCTGTCGGGGACGCTCTACTACCCGACGGGCTATCAGGACGGCCAGAAAGTCCCCGTGGTCTTCTGGATCTACCCGTCGGAGTTCGCCTCAGCGGACGCGGCGGGGCAGGTGCGCGGCAGCCCGAACCGGTTCGTCCTGCCGAGCGGCGCGTCGCACCTGTTCCTGCTCACGCAAGGATACGCGGTGCTGGATAACCCGGCGCTGCCCGTCGTGGGCGGTGACACCGCCAACAACAGCTACGTGGAGCAGACGGTCGCCGGCGCCAAGGCAGCGGTCGACTACCTGCTGGAGCGCGGCATTGCCAGTGGGAGCTTCGGGGTAGGTGGCCACAGCTACGGGGCGTTCGCGACGGCCAACCTGCTGGCGCATTCGGACCTGTTCAAGGCCGGCGTAGCCCGCAGCGGCGCCTACAACCGGACGCTCACGCCGTTCGGCTTCCAGAACGAGCAGCGCACGTTCTGGGAGGCACGGGCCGTCTACCTCCGCATGATGCCGTTCACCTACGCCGACAGCATCAACGAGCCGATCCTGCTGATCCACGGGATGGCGGACAACAACTCGGGGACGTTCCCGATCCAGTCCGAGCGGATGTACGCCGCGCTCAAGGGGCTGGGCGGCACGGCGGAGTACGTGCAGCTGCCGCTCGAGTCGCACGGGTACGCGGCGCGCGAGAGCGTGATGGACGTCGTGGCGAGGATGATCGAGTGGTTTGATCGGTACCTGAAGTAGGCGGCAGGAGCGGCAGGAGCGGCAGAGGGGCAGAGCGAAGCTCATCTCTCCCCCTCTACCCCTCTGCCCCTCTGCGTCTCTCCGCCACTCCACCCGCTCGCCCTAACGCCGGATCACCTCCACCCGCCCGCGGTTCCCGATGAAGCCGTTCGCCACCCAGCTGGTCAGGCCGACGATCACCCACGCGACGATCGCGGTGCCGAGTCCATCGAGGTGGAACGACGGCATCAGGCCCGCGACGAGCAGCAGCATCGCGCCGTTGATCACGAACATGAAGAGCCCGAGCGACAGCAGCGTGATGGGCAGGGTGAGGAGCACGACGATCGGCCGCACGATGGCGTTGACGATCCCCAGAAGCAGGGCGGCCAGGAAGAGTGGTCCGGCGCCGTCGAACCGAACGCCCGTCAGCACCAGGTCGGCGACCCACAGGCCGAACGCCGAGATCAGGACCCGCGCGAAGAACCCTCGCACGCCGTAGCCTCTCTCACCAGACCCGCCGCGTCAAGTGACCGGCCGTCGGAGCGTCAGCGCCGGCCGGGTGCGCGCCGCGCTGGCGGCGGCGTCTCGTCGGGCCACAGCACCTTGAGGTTGGCGTCGTACAGGGTGCCGTTCTTCATCACCATGGCGATGTGGTCCGACTGGTGAATGTCCTCGAGCGGGTTCCCGTCGAGCACCACGAGGTCGGCGAGCTTGCCGTTCTCGAGCGAGCCGAGGTCGTCCCCCAGGCCGAGGTAGTCGGCGCCGGCTCGGGTGGCGGCGCGCAGCGCCTCGAGCGGCGTCATGCCGCCCTGGGCGAGCATCCACAACTCCCAGTGCGCCCCGAGACCCTGGAGCTGGCCGTGCGCGCCGAGCTGGACCGAGCCGCCGGCCGCGAGCACGTCGCGCGCCGACTTGGCGAGCGCGATGTGGTAGAACTCGTCCTCCGGCACGAGCATGCGGCGGCGGGCCCGGGCGTCGAGCCAGTCACCGGGGACGAACCGGCGCAGCCGCTCGTCGGCGAAGACGTCGGCGTGCTGATACCAGTAGTTCTCGCCCCAGACGCCGCCGTAGCCCACGATCAGCGTCGGCGTGTAGCCCGTCTTGCTGCGGCCGAACAGCGTCAGCACGTCCCTGTAGAGCGGCGCCACGGGAATGGCGTGCTCGATGCCGGTGTGCCCGTCCAGGATCATCGTGATGTTCTGCTGGAGCATCGAGCCGCCCTCGGGGACGACGAGCATGTGCTCCTCGCGGGCCGCCTCGATGATCCACTGGCGGCTGTCGCGCCGCAGCTGGTTGTAGCTCTTGACCGAGAACCCGCCCACGGCCTCGTGACGCCGCAGGTGCGCGCGCGCGTCCTCGAGGCTCGACACGACGGCCTTGTCGGGGTTCTCGGCGCCGTACAGGATGAAGCCGGTCGAGTAGATCCGCGGCCCCACAGTCCGTCCCGCCTCCACCAGCTCCGACTGCGCGTACACCTCCTGCGTGGAGGCCGACGGGTCGTGCGTCGTCGTGACGCCGTAGGCGAGGTTCGCGCGATACGGCCAGAACTGCTGCGGCGTGATGTCGAGCGCCTGGTACCCCATGTGCGCGTGCACGTCGATCAGGCCCGGGATGATCGTCTTGCCGGGAACCGGCACGACGCGGGCGGTGAGCGGGATGTTCGGGCACCGGCTCGGGCAGATGCGGGCGATCCGGCTGCCCTCGACGATCAGGTCCGCGTGCTCGACGACCTCGTCCCCGCGCAGCGTGATCACGCGGGCACCGCGCAGCACGATGGCGCCGCGCGGCCGGGCCTTGGGCACCGACAGCGCGATCTCCGTGATGCGCGCGCCGACGTGGGGGTTGCCGCGCATCCAGTCCACGCCCGCACCGGTGTCGGCGGGCAGCGGGGTGGAATCGTATGCCGCCGCGAGGGCCTGTTCGTAGAACGCGGGCCCCAACACCCAGGTCAGCGCCCGGGAGTCGGGCCGCCACGCGATCCAGTCGCCGCCGTAGTTGGACAGCTGAACGACCCGCACGCCGGCATGCTGCGCCTCGATCGTCACGGGGACACCGGCCGCGGGCAGCGGCGCCACGTACACGTTGTGCAGCTCCTTGAACGCGACCCAGCGCCCGTCGGGGGAGGGCACCATCTCCTCCGCCCGCTGGTTGACCGCGAGGATCCGGAGATCGGCTCCGTCGGGCTGGAGCGATGACAGCACGCTCTTCCCGTCGCGGCTCTCCTGGATCAGGAGACGCGTGCCGTCCGCGTTCCACCACACGCGCGGCATCCGGCGGCCGGAGCCGCGGTTCTCGGTCCGGAGGA
>Ga0153915_10002954_pt1 | contig 15531 bp, 12 predicted proteins | sample Opewatmetagenome_2_FD_107003 | JGI IMG/M metagenome (GOLD analysis project Ga0153915, IMG submission 107003) | Freshwater wetland microbial communities from Ohio, USA - Open water 3 Core 3 Depth 3 metaG | ecosystem: Environmental > Aquatic > Freshwater > Wetlands | place: USA: Ohio, Lake Erie...
AAATAGGGCCCTTCGTCCCAGTCTAACCCCAGCCACCTCAGGCTATCCAGTATCGTCTCCACTGCACCGTCCACCTTGCGAGCGACATCAGTGTCTTCAATTCGCAAGATGAACACGCCGCCGTGGTGGCGCGCAAAAAGCCAGTTGAATAACGCGGTCCTGATGTTCCCTAGGTGGGGATATCCTGTGGGGCTGGGAGCAAAACGAACTCTAACCGACGTCTGCGACTCAGATTGCATTACGCTGTATTCGTGCGAGCAGGTCTTACTTAGAAAGGGTCTGGTATATGTTTCTCAATCGGTCCAGGTATCTCCTAAGTCTCTGCGCAAGCTGCTCAACCTGGTCGAGGGCATTCTTGGTGTCTTCCATCTCGGTAGTTATCTTGAACAAAATCTCGTCGCGCCTCTGTCCCAAATCAGCTTCAAAATCCGTCAGGTCCCCCACATCGGATAAGAAACTACTTTCCCGCGTCTTCTGCTCTCTGGCAAGTTCCTCATATGACTTCATGTCATCAGCTTCCTTTCTTCCATATCGAGGATATCGAATTGTAGCACGGCGGAATATCTCAAACAAGAGGCCCTTCAGCATATCCGCTTCTCCTCCAGGCGGAATTTCCTCGTTTCCCATATATCGGGTATACTAAGGTGAGCTCCACTCATTGTAACTGGAGAATCTGATGTCGAAGTTCAAGGTAGTTTCCGACTTTTGTCTTACGGGCGATCAGCCTCAGGCGGTGGACAGACTTCTCGAAGGCTTGAAGAAGGGTTGCCGAGAGCAGACTCTGCTGGGAGTCACGGGCAGCGGGAAGACCTTCACAATGGCCAACGTCATTGAGAGGATGCAGAAACCAACCCTTGTCATTTGTCACAACAAAACCCTGGCTGCCCAACTGACAACCGAGTTCAAGGAATTCTTTCCCGACAACGCAGTGGAGTATTTTGTCAGCTATTATGACTACTATCAGCCGGAGGCCTATATTCCCAGCACAGACCTCTATATCGAGAAGGAAACCGATATAAATGAAGAGATCGACAAACTGCGACATGCCGCTACCATGTCCCTGTTCACTCGCCAGGACGTGGTCATCGTTGCTTCGGTCTCATGTATCTACAGTCTGGGCGCACCTGAGGAATATCATGACTTTGCCCTTGCTGTTGAAAGAGATAAGCAATACAAACGAGATACTCTGGTGCGCCGTCTGGTGGACATGCAATACGAACGAAATGACTATGATTTCACCAGGGCCAGATTTCGTATTCGAGGCGACACCCTGGAAATTCAGCCCGCATATCAAGAAACGGCTTTGCGGATCGAGTTCTGGGGCGACAAGATCGAACGAATTGTCGAGGTTGACCCCGTTACCGGCGAAATGTTGAGCTACCGTGACCGGGTGGACATTTACCCTGCAAAGCACTTTGTTACCTCTCACGAAAAACTACTGGCAGCAATCCAGGATATCAAAATCGAACTAGAGGGTAGATTAAAGGAATTGACGAGCCAGGGAAAAGTGTTGGAAGCACAGAGACTTGAAGCGCGGACTAATTACGATATTGAAATGCTTCAAGAGGTGGGTTATTGCACCGGGGTGGAAAATTACTCCCGGCATCTCCAGCGACGGGCACCCGGAAGCAGACCCTGGACCCTACTGGATTACTTTCCCTCTGATTTCTTGTTGTTCATCGATGAATCACATATGACCCTACCACAGATAAGGGGCATGTATCACGGCGATATTGCTCGAAAACAGACACTGGTCGATTATGGCTTTCGCCTACCCTCAGCTCTGGATAACCGCCCACTGCATTTTGAGGAGTTTAACCAGCACATCAACCAGGTGATCTACGTCTCGGCTACGCCTAAGCCGTATGAACGTGAACGCAGCCGGCAGGTGGTGGAGCAACTAGTTCGACCTACCGGTTTGCTGGAGCCCACCGTCGAGGTCAAGCCAGTCAAGGGCCAAATTGATGACCTCATTTACCAGGTAAAGAGCAGAGTCGCCCGGGGAGAGCGGTGTCTGGTCACGACCCTGACTAAGCGGATGGCAGAAGAACTCAGTGACTACTTGAGGGAGATGGAGATCAAGACTCATTACCTGCATTCAGAAGTAGAGACTCTCGAGCGCGTAGAGATACTCCGTGATCTCCGTCTCGGAGTGTATGATGTGGTAGTGGGCATCAATCTGCTTCGCGAGGGACTGGACTTGCCTGAGGTGAGTCTGGTAGCCATCCTTGATGCCGATAAGGAAGGCTATCTCAGATCTGAGGAGGCACTCATCCAGACCATGGGGCGAGCTGCCAGACACATAAATGCCCATGTCATTATGTATGCCGATACCGTTACTCAATCCATGAGCAAAGCGATAGAGGAAACCCAGCGCCGGCGCCGCGTCCAGGAAGCTTATAACAAGCAACATGGCATCACTCCTCAGGGAATAAGAAAGGCCATCAGAGATATAACCGAGAGAGTTCAGCTGGTAGCCGAAACCAGAACACCTTACGCGGCCGCTCCCATATCCAAAGAAGAGATGCTTCATTTGATCAGGCAACTGGAATCCCAGATGAAAGCAGCAGCCAGGAACCTCGAGTTCGAGAAAGCCGCCATGATTCGTGACCGCATCATCGAATTAAGAAAGGACGAAGACCTCATTACGCCCCTGATTGAACGATAGTCAAGCGGTTATTCACCAGTAACTCGACGCGTCCAAACCGGCCTTCATTATTGTCACCGGACAGATCGGCGCATCTCGTCTCCTGCCTCAGAACACTCCTGAATGACACAACAGCGATGGCTCTGCGGCGTCAGCCAGCTGGTAGAAACAGTGCCCGAGTCTGACACGAGGTAGCCGTTCCAGACATTACTGGACAGACTGGGACTTAAGTAACACAACAATCGGTACGAATGGGTGATTGACGCCCCCAACACGCACGTCTATATTTAAATGGTATAGTTTGCCATAGTTGATTATTCTCACAAGAGGGATATATGGCTGCAGTTATTAATGGCCGGACGTATTACAGGACGGCCGAGGTTTGCCGCATGGTCGGCATTAGCAGAAATACCCTTTTCGCCTGGCTGAGAGAAGGGATATTCTCCGACGTCGAGTACCGGGACTGGCGAGGGTGGAGACTGTTCACTGCGGCTCAGGTGGAGACCATGAGAAGCAAGGTCAATCAGGTTACCACGATAAGCCGGAGCCGTTGAGGAGAAGGACACATCAGAGCCTTAAGATTGACTGTCGAACGAGCGGATGAAGAAGCCGTGCTCAGCATTCTGAGCGAGCAAGCGCCGGTGGGAGTCTGCATCATGCAGGATGGCAAGTTCTCCTATGTTAACTCCAAGTTTCCGATCGCCATCGGCTACACGGCCTACGAGTTGCTGGGCAAGGATGCCCTGGAAATTGTTGTTCCTGAGGACAGGCAGACCGTCAACGAGAATACCGAAAAAATGCTGAAGGGGGAACTTCTTTCGCCATATCAATTCAGAGTGATTTGTAAGGACGGCGGCATTGTCTGGGTGATGGCGACGGTTAAATCCATCCAGTACCGAGGGAGACGGGCGACTCTGGGCAATTACATGGAGATTACCGGGCGCAGGCAGATAGAGGAGGCTCTAAAAGAGAGCGAGCAGAGGTACAGGGAACTCGCTGGCAGCATCACCGACGTCTTTTTCGCAATGGACGAGCATATGACGTACACGTACTGGAATAGAGCGTCGGAGATTCTAACAGGAATTCGGGCCGAGGACGCGATCGGCAGGTCCCTTTGGGAGGTCTTCCCGGACAAGCCGTGGCGAAAAAGGGCAGAAGAGGTGTACCGCAACGTGTTGAGGACTCGGCAACCGCAGACTTTCGTCAATGACTATGACATTGACGCCCGGCGGTACGTACTTGAGATCAATGCTTATCCCTCCCGGGGCGGTATCTCAGTCTTTGTCAAGGACATCACCGGGCGCCAACGAGCGGAGGAGGCACGGCGAGAGGCGGAGGAGGAAAAGAGTGCACTGCTCGAGGAAGCACCAGTAGACATAGTTCATACAGACCTCGAGGGCAAGATTCTGTATGTCAACCAGAGGTTCGAGTCAGATTCGGGTTACTCACGGGAAGAGGTCATCGGGAAGAGCGGTTTCAAGCTGGACTGGTTCCCTCCCGGCACGCTGAAATTCCTGGCAGAGAGGATGGCGGCTAGATTGGACGGGAGGCCTGCCAAGCACTGGGAAACTCAGTTCAAATGTAAGGATGGACAACAGATCTGGATTGAACTGGAGGGCAAAGTACTCCACAAATCGGGCGTTCCGGTCGGCTTCCAGATTATTGCCACAAACATCACCGAGCGCAAACAGGCCGAAGAGAAGTTGAAGGAATCCGAACAGAAATACCGCCTCTTATTCGAGACCTCTCCGGATTACATTACCCAGGTAGACAGAGAAGGAAGATATCTCGCTGCAAATCCCGCAACGGCAAGAAGCCTGGGAGTGCCTCTGGAACAACTGATTGGCAAGAAGGTGTTCCAAGTGATGCCGCGAGAGATTGCAGAGCTCCGATTGGCAAATATGAGAAAGGTTTTGGACGAGGGACGCCCTCAAGTCTTCGAGGATGAGAGAGCGGGAAGGTACTTCAACCACATGGTTGTCCCTCTGACGACTTCAAACGGCAAAAAGGTTGTGCAGGTCATTACGAGAGACATCACCGAGCGCAAGCAGGCAGAGGAGAAACTGCGACAAAGCAAGGAAAGGTATAGAGCCTTGTTCGATAGCTCGGTCATTGGCACGCTCCTTGTGGACGCTGAAACCATGAAAGTGGTGATAGGTAATCAAGCCGCTGCGAAGATGTTCGGATTCAATTCCGCGGAGCAAGGCATCGGAGTCAATCTGCTCGACTTCGTTCCTTTGGGAGAGAAGGATAAGGCCCTTGAACTCATCAGAGAAGAGTTGCTTGCACGGAACTCGCGACGAGCTTTCGACCTTCAAGTGAAGACCAAAGACGGCAAGGTAATATGGATAAGTGCAACGGGAGCAAGAATCACGCACAAGGGCAGACTGGCGGGTTTACTGTCTTTTACTGACATCACGGAGCGCAAGCAGGCGGAGGAAGCGCTCAGGCAGTCCGAGGAAAGATACCGGACCATATTGGAGGAGATGCAAGAAGGCTATTATGAAGTGGATTTAGCCGGAAACTTCACTTTCGTCAACGAAGCGATGAGCCGCATCCTCGGGTATTCTCGAGGCGAGCTGATTGGAATGAACTACAAGGCTTACACTTCCGAACAGGACATCCAGCCTATTTTTCAGGCGTATAATCGTGTATACCGAACGGGTCAGCCCATGAAGTGGTTTCCTATGCCGGAGATCAGGAAGGACGGAACGCGCATACTGGCTGAAGACTCGGTCTTTCCTTTGTGGAATGAGAAAGGAGAGATTAGCGGATTCCGCGGTATTAGCCGCGATATCACAGAACGCAAGAAGATGGAGGAGGTGTTGAGGCGGTCTGAGGAAAGATACCGGACTATACTTGAGGAGATGGAAGATAGCTATTTCGAGGTTGACCTCGGTGGGCACTTTACTTTTGTCAATAATTCCACGTGTCGAAATCTGGGATACTCCAGGGAAGAGCTGACCGGAATCAGCTACAAGGACTTCACCGCCCAGGAGGATATTGAGCCCGTATTTCGAGTCTTCAATGAAGTGTACCTGACCGGTATGCCAAACAAGGGCTTTCCTTGGAGAATCATCCGCAAAGACGGCGTCCTTGGTTTTGCCGAAGCATCGGTCTCTCTTCTACGAAATGACAAGGGGGAGATTGTGGGGTTCCGTGGCGTTGGGCGGGACGTCACTGAGCGCAAGAAAATGGAGGAGGCACTGCGACAAAGCGAGGAGAACTATCGAGCCCTATTTGACAGCTCGGTCATCGGCACTTTCGTTTTGGATGCCGAAACCATGAAAGTAGTGATGGGCAATGAGGCCGCTGCGAAGATGTTTGGGCTGGCTTCTACCGAGCTGGCCATCGGAACAAATCTGCTCGATTCTGTTCCTCCTGATGACAAACAAGGTGTTCTTGCCATTATCGTCAAAGAGTTGTTTGAACAGGACTTGCGGCGAACCCATGAGTTGCAGGTGTTGACTAAAGATGGCAGAAGAATCTGGGTAAGTGTGACGGGCGCCAGAATTATACATGGCGGCAGATTGGCTGGTTTGATTTCTTTCGCAGACATTACCGAACAGAAGCGGCAAAATGAACGACTTATGATGACCGACCGACTGGCTTCTATCGGTGAACTGGCAGCCGGAGCCGCTCACGAGCTTAACAACCCGCTTACAAGCATAATTGGCTTTTCCGAACTGCTCATGGAGAAAGACACTCCCGACTATATCCGCAACGACCTGGCTCTGATCCGCAGCGAAGCCCAGCGGGCCGCCAACGTAACGAACAACCTTCTGACATTTGCCCGAAAGCACAGACCCACCAAGCAACCCACTCAGATCAACGATGTCATAGAAGACGTCCTCAAACTGCGCGCCTATGCCCACAAATCGAATTGCATCATGGTTGAGAGACATCTTGCCCCTGACCTCCCCGAAGTTCCGGCCGACCATTTCCAGATGCAGCAGGTTTTCCTCAACATTATTATCAATGGCGAGTATTTCATGACTCAGGCGCATAAGAACGGAAGGCTGACTATCACCACTAAACGACAGGCCAACAGCGTAATGATTTCGTTCGCTGACGATGGCCCGGGTATTCCAGCAGAGAATCTGCGGCGGATATTTGACCCCTTCTTTACTACCAAGGACGCAGGCAAGGGAACCGGGCTCGGTTTAAGCATCTGTCACGGAATAGTGACCGAGCACGGCGGCCAGATCTATGCCACAAGTCGGCCAGGCGAAGGGGCGACTATTTTCATTGAACTGCCCACTAACGGCTGCAACCACAGTGAGGTCATGTCATGAAGCAACTTGACCCTACCGACAACGGCATTTTATTACGAGAAACTTTGCTGATCACCGATGATGAGGATGTAATCAGGAGAGTCCTTCGTCTGAAACTATCCAGAGAAGGCTATGTTTGTCAGGAGGCAAGCAATGCCAAGGAAGCCGTCCACGTGCTGGAGACTACTCCAATCGCCCTGGTGGTTCTGGACATTAAAATGCCCGGCAAATCGGGAACGGAATTACTCCCGGAAATAAAAGCCAGCTACCCGGACACAGCTGTCATTATGGCCACGGCCGTGAACGACATCGATGTTGCTGTCCAATGCCTCAAACAGGGAGCCGATGACTATATCTGCAAGCCATTCAACTTGGAGGAAGTGACCCTGGCGGTGCAGAGAGCTCTCGAGAAAAGGCGGCTTCAACTCGAACTCAGGGAGTACCAGCAATTCCTCGAGGAAAAGGTTGAAGAGCAAATGATAGGGACGAGAAAGCTCTTCCTCGGCGCTATCGAGGCACTTGTGTCGGCCCTCGAAGCCAAAGACAAATACACGGGTGGCCACTCACGTCGGGTGACCGACATAGCGCTGGCAATGGGTAAAGAACTCAGCTTATCCGAACAGGATCTGGAGAATTTGCGCTGGGGAAGCCTGCTCCACGACGTCGGAAAGATTGCTGTCCACCAGATTATCCAGAATAAACCCGGCAGCCTGACACCTGAAGAATATGAGCATATTATGATTCATCCTCAAATTGGCGCCCATATTGTGCGACCCGTGGTTAACGGGAAGATAACTGAGATTATTGAGCACCACCACGATCATTATGATGGCAGTGGACTTCATCAGGTCGTCGTTGGCGATGACATACCCCTGGGAGCGAGAATCATCGCCGTGGCCGATGCCTTTGACGCTATGACTTCCGACCGACCGTATCGAGCAGCCTTGTCCGTGGCTCAAGCCGTAGAAGAGATTAAGCGCTGCGCACACAGTCAGTTCGACCCGGTTATAGTCGGTTCATTCCTCAAGACGGTCGGGACTGCCACCGCGCAGGCTTCGGAACCACAGAATAACGCCTTCGACGCTCAATCCTAGCGACGCAGCGACTCCCCAACGCCCGGCACCGTATCGTGGACCGCAGAATGGGCCGATGGCGGTCTGGTAATCACGACAAACTGACTTACTTCACCGTCGGCGTGCTGGATGCAAGAAGGATGGTTTTATTAACCGTCATCTTCTTGTCGAAGACCCTTTCCGGATATGAACACCTGCCATCTTCGATGTCGCAATCTCCCAATAGGAATTGGCCCGCCGACCTCTTCAATTCTTCATCCAAATAAAGTAAAATGAATGTTCCAGACTCTATGTATCTGGATGACTCTGGGAAGGGTCTTCTGGGTTTCTGGCGGCCATGGTAGGTGAGGGCCGGATTGACTGGGTGCACGCGAAAAGGCCAGGTTCACCCGGTGCCTCGAGGAGACGAATTGTGAATATTAAAGTCATAGTTGGAGACATAGCTCAAATCGAAGCTGATGCCATTGTGGTCAACCTTTTCGAAGGTGTTGACAAGCCGGCCGGCGCCACCGCTTCTGTGGACAGGGCACTGGGTGGCGCTATCGCTTCTCTCATCACTCAGAATCAGATTAAGGGTAAGCTTGAGGAAATTAGCATGGTCCATACGTTGGGTAAGATACCGGCAAGGATGGTCGCTGTTGCCGGATTGGGCAGAGGCCAGGACTTCAATATGGATAAGATTCGCCGGGTGACAGGACACTTTTGTCGAGAATTGCGTAAACTGAATTGCAGGAAAGTCGCCACAGTACTTCACGGCGCCGGCGCAGGCGGTCTTGAATCCAGAGCTTCTGCGAAGGCAATAACCGAGGGCACTCTTCTAGGACTTTACAGCTTCACCAAATATAAGCGGCCCGAGTATCAGGATATTGACGAACTGTTGATAGTTGCCGGGCAAGAGCAAGAAGTCCCAGCTCTGGAGGCCGCTGTTGGCGAAGCAGAGATCCTGGCGCAGGCTACAAATCTGGCCCGGAACATGGTTAATGAACCGGCCAACTACATGACACCTAGTCGTATGGCTGAGATAGCTGGAGAGATAGCCGGCCAACACCATCTAGAGATTGAAATCTTTGACCGAGATGATATGGAAGCCATGGGTATGGGTGCGCTCCTGGGAGTAGCGAAAGGAAGCAATCAGCCACCCAAGCTAATAAGGCTCGCCTATAGAGGAGACGGCGACTCTAAGCGGGCTTTCGGCTTTCTGGGCAAGGGCATAACTTTTGATTCCGGAGGAATCTCTATCAAGCCATCCGAGGGGATGGATGAGATGAAGGGCGATATGGCCGGTGCTGCGGCGGTCATGACCGCACTCGGAGCGATCGCCCAGTTGAAACCGAAGATTAACGTCACGGCCATTATTCCCGCTACCGAGAACTTGCCCAGCGGCACTGCCTTGAAACCGGGCGATATACTGAAGGCAATGAATGGCAAGACCATAGAAGTGATAAGCACCGATGCCGAAGGAAGGCTCATTCTGGCTGACGCCCTGAGTTATGCTTGCCGGCTCGGTTTGTCTCCTCTCATAGATTTGGCCACTCTGACCGGAGCTTGCCGTGTGGCCTTGGGTATGCTTTACAGCGGTGTCTTCGGCAATGACCGACACCTCGTGGATAGAGTCATCAAAGCTGCCGACCAAACCGGTGAGAGGATGTGGCACATGCCCATGGCTGAGGAGTACAAAGAGCAAAACAGAAGCGAGATTGCCGACATCAAGAACAGCGGTAACAGGTACGGTGGAGCTATCACCGCTGCCCTTTTCTTGGCCGAGTTTGTCGATAATACTCCTTGGGTTCATCTGGACATAGCCGGTCCCCGTCTCTCCAGCAAAGAGACCGGGTATACCGTAAAGGGAGCCACGGGATTCGGAGTTAGAACCTTAGTCGAATTAGCCTTGAGCGAGGCGAAGAACCGGGAGGCGATATGAAAGTGAAATGGTTAGGTCATGCCTGCTTTTTAGTCACCTCTGGAAGTGGTATGAGAGTAATTACCGACCCCTATCTGGTAGGCGGGGGTCTTAACTATTCTCCCGTTAAGGAGACGGCCGATGTCGTCCTAGTGAGTCACGACCACGGTGACCACAATAACGTGTCCGCAGTGCAGGGGAAACCAGAAGTGGTCAAAGGTAGTGGCACAAGAACCGCGAAGGGCATCCAGTTCAAGGGCATCGCCACTGCTCACGACGCGTCTGCTGGCCAGCAGAGAGGACTCAACACTGTCTTCTCTTTCGCCATGGACAACTTAAGGCTTTGTCATCTGGGGGATCTGGGGCATGTGCTCACCCCGGCACAGGTCGCTGAGATCGGTGCTGTAGACATACTGTTTATACCGATAGGTGGCTATTTCACCATCGACGCCGTTGTGGCCGGTCAGGTCTGTGACCAGTTGAAACCGAAGGTAGTTGTCCCCATGCATTTCAAGACGCCTAAGTGTGATTATCCTATCGCCGGTGTCGAGGATTTCATCAAGGGCAAGAAACACGTAAGAAAGGCAGCGGGTAGTGAAATCGAATTCGAGCGCCAGAAACTCCCGACTGCCACTGAAATCGTGCTATTGCAGCCGGCTCTATGATTGTTGTGATTTGGTCGCTGCCATGAAGTGCTTGGTTGTCAAAGACTCGGATTTTGTGTTTGCCCCGCCCCCACAGCTGGCTTGGGCAAGGCGAGTTTTGATCAAACCCTGTGCCGGCTATTCTTTGCCATACCCTGTGACCACAAGTCCGGGACTCCTCAATGCCATCATCAAGGGCATCAGAAAGATTAGCAATGCGGATATCCTGATCGCCGATGGCACCCCCACCGGTGAATCCATCTATCCGATATATCAGGCTCTGGGCTACAACTTTCATCACGTGCTTCTGCTTGATATCAGGGACTCGATTTTCATAGAGGTTCAGAATCCGTTGACTGAATTCTATGCTGTTGAGAGCTTCTGGGTGCCAAATGTAGTGTTGCGCAGCGATTTCTTGATCAGTGTTACTCCCTTCAAAGTGTCTGCCAAGTGTGGGCACTTCAGTGTGGCAAACCTCCTCAGCCTTTTGCCTGTGAGCAAGTACAAGAAGGCCAGGTCGGGTGGCTGGGGAAGCCTCTACGAATTAGGTATTGAGAAAGTCCTGGCTGACCTCTACTTCACCCTGCCTTTCGACCTGGGCATTATCGAAGCCTGTCAGAAATTCTTCTACACCGACGACCCTAGGAAGGGCGAAACCTACGATTATGGGAGAATGTTGATCGGTGAGCCTCACGAAGTTGACCTCAGGGCTTCTCAAATAGCGGGAGTCAGGTGCGAGCACCTGAGACTAATTGATCAAGGCAGAGTTCAACTGGAGGATTGAATCCGGCCATGAGTTATCGTATTATTTCGATTGTTCAGGCTGGTTCCTCACCCGCTCTCAATACCTTATCCTGAAATCATCGAACCGTCCCGTGTAATCCGACCAATCCACTTCCACCCGGTTGACGCATGCCCCCGGCGGCCCCGTTCTGAGTTGTCCCAGCAGTCTATCCAACTGCGGCTTCTCTCCTTCAGCTGTTACTTCAACAGCATCCCCGCTGGTTAGGTTGCGGACACAGCCGTTTAAACCCAGCTCCCTGGCCACATTTCGAACGAAGTAGCGGAAGTAAACGCCCTGCACCCGTCCGTAAACTGTCGCAGACAGATGCGCACCGCCATTCATTCTTTACCCCGACTTATCCCTTCAACATATTCGCTATGGTGGTGCTTCTAAGCTACTCAGTCATTCTGAGTGGACATGAATAAGCTCCGCAGGGTGACTTCTATCTAGCCGGATCGGTCCTGCTTCCCGGGTTAAGGATAACGCCTCATTGAACTCCGCGGGTGATATTCGACGTTCCAAACCTGGAAGCTGAACAGCCTTGCAGCCGGGGTGAGCCGATTCACACCGCAGCCGTGCGGACACACGCAACAGCTCTCCAGAAAAGAGAGCGCCCCTCTGCCCGGTCCCACAGCTGGCCACGACGGTACAGGTCCCGGTGAGCTGCCAACCAGCTATTCCCCGGATTCTTCCAAGGGCTTCCTCTTTTTCTTGACTACTTCCACTTCTACCTGCGGCACGAGTACTGAAATCGGCTTGCTTTTCGGCTCCCCCTTCTTGGGTTTCTTTGGCTCTCGCCGTCTATAGTCTCGTCTGCCCATGGCTACACCTCAGTTTCTCCCAAGCTGCTTTCGCTGCTTGGCTCTCAGCAACTTTCTTACTCCCCCCCGCTCCTCTACCTAACGCCTCCCCATCGACCAGAATCTCGACGGTGAACTGCTTGCTGTGGTCAGGACCAGCGGCTTCCACCACGCGGTAAACTGGCGTTGGCTTCCTTTGTGCCTGGATAAGCTCCTGCACCAATGCCTTGTAGTTTGGGGGTGCCTTTCCTGCCTTTGTCTTCTCCAATTCCGATTTGAGTTGTCTGAGAACAAACCTCCGAGCCCTGGCTAGCCCCTGGTCCAAATATAAAGCACCTATCAGTGCTTCCATAGCGTTCGCCAGGTTGCCTGGCTTCGCCCTGCCCCCGCTCAACTCCTCACCTCGCCCCAGCAGAAGCCAATCGCCAAGTCTCAGAGAAGAAGCTAGCTGAGCTAAGGTATCCCGACATACCAAAGAGGCACGAATCTCCGTTAGCTCTCCCTCAGATAGCTCAGGAAAATCTTGATACAGCACGTCTGTCACAACGAGGTTAAGGACAGCGTCACCCAGGAATTCCAGGCGTTCGTTGCTGGCACATTCGAAGTCAGCGCTTTCGTTGCAGTAAGACGAATGTACGAAAGCATGCTCCACTAGAGACTTCTGGCGGAACGATACTCCCAGACTCTCCCGCCGACGATTCCAGTCAACCATCCTCAGAACAAAGTATAACAGCAACACTTAGCCGGCTCAACCTGCTATTTTCCTATGGATACGCGCGCCACGAAGCAGGCAATTGCGCCTAACGTCAATACCTGCCCTTGCTCGAATACCCCTGCGGTAAGTCCTGCCCGGTGCATTCACACCGAAGCAGAGGTCGTATTGTGTTCTCAAAATCCAGTCCGCCCCGTTTTGGGGCTCCCCTCCCTCCAATGCTATAATAATGCGTCAGATCTCATGAATGTCTTAGCTTCGCTCAATCCAGCCCAGAAAGAAGCTGCCGAAGCCATCAAGGGACCTGTGCTTATCCTGGCCGGACCGGGCAGCGGCAAGACCAGGGTGATTACCCACCGGGTCGCCTATCTGATAAAAGCCTGCGGCGTTAGTCCTCACCACATCATGGCGGTCACCTTCACCAACAAAGCCGCCCGGGAGATGAGAGAGAGACTGGAGCAGCTCCTTGGGCAAGCTGCGGAGAATTTGACCTTAGGCACTTTTCATGCCATCTGTGCTCGAATTCTCCGTCGTGAGGGCAAAGCCGTCGGCATTGAATCGACCTTCGTTATCTACGATGAAGACGACCAGCTAAAGCTGGTGAAACAGGTCCTGGATGACCTGAATCTTGATCCCAAGCAGTATGCCCCTCAGGCCCTGCGTTCAGCTATCGATGCTGCCAAGAGCCGCCTCATCGGGCCTGAAGACTATGCTCAGTGGGTCGGCAGCTATTTCGAAGAGGTGACTCACAGAGTCTACCAGCGCTATCAGCAATTGCTCGGCCAGAGTCAGGCGGTGGACTTCGACGATTTGTTGATGAAGACGGTAGAGTTGTTACGCCACCACCCCAGAATCCTCGCCAAGTACCAGTCAAGATATGTCCATATTCTGGTCGACGAGTTTCAGGACACCAACATTGCCCAGTACGAGCTGATGAAGCAGTTGGCCGGGAAATACCGGAATCTGTGCGTCGTCGGTGACCCCGACCAATCTATTTATTCCTGGAGATTTGCTGACCTGCGCAACATCCTCAGCTTCGAGCAGGACTACCCCGAAGCCAAGTTGGTTTTATTGGAGCAGAACTATCGCTCTACCAAGACAATTCTAGATGTGGCTTCGGATGTCATCTCCGCCAATGTGCTCCGCAAGCCCAAGAAGCTGTGGACGGAGAATGAAGATGGGACGCCGGTGGCCGTTATCGAAAGCTACAACGCTGAGGAAGAAGCTCAGTCCGTGGTCAACGAGATTGAGAAGCTTGTTGGCCAGGAACAAATGTCACTCAAAGATTGCGCCGTCATGTATCGGGTCAATGCCCAGTCGCGAGCCCTGGAGGAAACCTTCCTGAGGTTCGGTCTGCCCTATAAGCTTGTTGGTGGCACCCGGTTCTACCAGAGGCAGGAGATCAAGGATATTATTGCCTACCTCAGAGTCATCCATAATCCTCAGGACAACGTCAGTTTGCTTCGAATCATAAATGTGCCAGGCAGAGGCATTGGAGAAAAGACCATTGGCACCCTCCAGTCCTGGGCGAAAGCTCATGACACGACCCTTTTAGGAGCCATAGAACAGGTCAGTAGCCAGGCGGCTGCCGGCGAAGCGAAACAATCTTTCTCTTCGCGTACTATCCAGGCTCTGGCGGGATTGAATGCTCTGGTAAGTGAGTTCATTGTTAAGAGCCGCCAGCTAACCCTTTCCGGTCTGGTGGACGAGATACTGGAGCACACCGGATATAAAGCGTATATCCAGGATAAAGAAGATGGAGATGAGCGGTGGGAGAACATTATTGAGTTGCGGAACGTCGCCGGTGAATATAATGACCTCGATACTGAAGCGGCCTTAACTTCATTTCTGGAGAAAGTGAGCCTGGTATCCGACATAGATGAACTGGATGAAAAAGGTGATGCTGTGACTCTCATCACGTTGCATCAAGCCAAAGGATTAGAGTTCCCCGCCGTTTTCATTGTCGGTCTCGAGGAGGGAATTCTGCCCCACAGGAAATCGTTCGACGACCCCGAACAGATGGAAGAGGAGCGCCGTCTTTGTTACGTGGGAATAACTAGAGCCAAGAAACGACTCTACCTTCTGCGCAGCTACCGTCGGAGCCTATTTGGCGGCAGCACTGCAAATCCGCCATCACGGTTCCTGCAAGACATCTCACCGGGCCTGATAACCCCCAGAGGACTGTGGCAGGAGAGTTCTGGTCCCGTACCTGGCGCTGACTTCAGTCGTAGCTTTCAACCTTCGCCACGATCCGCCGGTGCGCTGACCCTCAAGGCCGGTGACCGCGTACATCATATCAAATTCGGCCCCGGTATAGTGATGAATTGCAGTCCCACCAGGGATGACGAGGAGATAACAGTGGTCTTTGAAGGTGCGGGAGTGAAGAAGCTTCTGGCCAGCCTGGCGCCGTTGGACAAAGTCGAGAAGAATTCGGATTCTCCCTCATAGCCCATTGACAAAATACACGAAACCGTGTAAGCTGAATCTAAATGCCCATCAAAGTTTTGGCGCCTGAGGTAGTCTCCAAGATTGCGGCGGGAGAGGTAATCGAGAGACCGGCCTCGGTGGTCAAGGAACTAATAGAGAACTCCCTCGATGCTGGGGCTACTCAAATCACCGTTGAAACTCAGGGTGGTGGGGTAGAGAGTATCAAAGTCAGCGACAACGGGGCGGGCATTCCCTCGCCCGAACTCGAGT
>Ga0153915_10002955_pt1 | contig 15528 bp, 19 predicted proteins | sample Opewatmetagenome_2_FD_107003 | JGI IMG/M metagenome (GOLD analysis project Ga0153915, IMG submission 107003) | Freshwater wetland microbial communities from Ohio, USA - Open water 3 Core 3 Depth 3 metaG | ecosystem: Environmental > Aquatic > Freshwater > Wetlands | place: USA: Ohio, Lake Erie...
AAGCTTACAATTCTGCCCCTTCTGGTTCTGAAGCACAAACTTTGGCTTTGAAGAAATGGGTTGAACTTGCTTCCACCATCGAAGAAGCAAAAAAAGCTTACAATTCTGCCCCTTCTGGTTCTGAAGCTGAAACTTTGGCTTTGAAGAAATGGAATGAACTTTCACTTCTTGAAGTTGAAAAAGCTTCCACCATCGAAGAAGCAGAAGAAGCTTACAATTCTGCCCCTTCTGGTTCTGAAGCACGAACTTTGGCTTTGAAGAAATGGGTTGAACTTGCTTCCACCATCGAAGAAGCAGAAGAAGCTTACAATTCTGCCCCTTCTGGTTCTGAAGCACAAACTTTGGCTTTGAAGAAAATCGCGAAGTTCTATGGTTTTAATTAAACAAAAACCTGCACAAAAAAGAGAAGCCCTCACATTTGTGCGGGTTTTCTTTTTATATGTTTTATCAAAAAATATATGATATAATATATCTGTAAGTTTAAGAAATTATTAGTTAAAAAGTATCTTATTTACCGAGAAAAAGTCGTTGAGAACAGGTCATTAGAAAAATTAGAAAAAGTTTCAAAATTTAATTTTATCGTTATATTATCTGCCTGATTAAAGGAAACCATACCTTAATGTTCCTTTTAAGGAGATGGTCGTAGGTTCGATTCCTACCGAGCGGACAAAATTAAAAATATCAAGCTTTTGCTTGGTATTTTTAATTTATATATCGCGAAGAGCAAGCAAACTGCTTTGCTTGCGTGGGGGGGGGATCGAAGACCTTGAGCTTGTATTTTTAAATTTTAATTTAAAAATACGCGAAGGGTGTACTGATCCTGTAAGGATCGATAAGCGTATTCACGGTCCCCCGAGCGGACACTGACTTGATGCTTGCAAGTATTTTTTTTAGGAGATGGTACTTATAACTTTGTGATATAATTTTTGTTATGGAAAAGTTTTATATAGAACACAAAGGAAAAGTTATAAACACTAATAATAAATTTGCTCATGTTATGGCCATTACTCTTAATCCTCAAAAAGACCATAAGGAGGGTGTATTGAGGTGTATAACAAAACGTGAGGGTAATGTTCAAATAAAAGGATATGGGGATAGAAGTGAGTTATATAAAGTAAAAGGTAATTCTTTTGAATCATTTGAAATTACAGACTGTCTGAATATTAAAAATAGAAAAGAAATACTCAGCAAACTCATAGAAAAAGATTAGGATTTTATTGGACTAGAAGACCCTGATATTTGGATAGACAAAGAAACAGATTTACTACATATGTATTTTACAATTCCAATTAGATATATTAATAAAACAGAGAAAATTAAAATTCATCTAGGACATGCAGTTGGGGAAGATTTAAACTCGCTTGAAATGACTATGCCTGTGTTAATGGATAATATAGAAAATAGCGCTAAAGAAGTTTCCATAGCCCCATTAAATAGTAAGGGTTTTCGTTATAATTTGATCGAGTCTAAAGATAGACAACCAGAAACAACATATTCTGTTATAAAAGTAGCTATTGTAAAAGATATGAGTAAAAATTGGGAATACGGAGAAACAGTTTTTCACCCCAAAGAAAATAATATACCTTGGATCGGTGGACATGCTTCACCAGGTCCATTACTACCAAAAAGTTTTATAGACATTAGTGAAGGAAAATTATTAGGAATTGTAAATGGACGTGAAGCAAATATAAATATGCCCGATGGCTCTATAAAATATGGAATGTTTTCTGTTGGACTATTTGTCTATGATTACGAAAATGGAAAGATAGAATGGGTATCACCCGAACCATTTATTCAAGACAGTGAAGCAATCACCATAACTTTTGCTAGTCAATTTATAGAAACAGAAAATGATGAAGGTATTTTATATGCTCATGTCGACGATTCATTTGTCAGAGCGTATACTCTAAAGAGTGATTTAATCAAACAATTTTTAATTAAATGCAATTGCCCTTTTGTAACGCTTTAATAAACATCAACTGATTATACAATCCTTTCATATAACTTTGATTTGATTATATATTTATAATAAATCTCCTATTCTGTGGATAAATATAAAAAATAAAAATCGTCATTAATCATAAATAGTGACGATTTTTATAATGATATGTAGCCAGACACATGACCACTTGTCTGGTTTTCTGTCTCTTTAACAATTTTAAACCCAAGGGCAAATAACTTAAGCCCTTTGATTTTTAGTATTTCTTTATTTGTAAAATTAATAATGAAATACTTATTGTTAAAGATTATATATTCTGAGGAAGAGCAAATTTTGCTCTTCATAATATTACTCACAATCTCAACAGTTTCTATTAGATGATTTGTCATCAAACCATCTTCTTGAAACATAATTATTGAGTAATATCCAGCATCTCCCTCCACCCAGAACTTTATTGTGGGCAGACTCTTATCTTCAAAAGAGAGCTTTCCTTTGATAAATATATCTTTATCATTAGGGTCAACAGACTCTCTATTGTCGTAAGAATAGGAGCTTAATATTAATCCACATAGGACTAATACCAAAAATCTTATTAAATTTTTCATAAGATAACTATTTAGATTTATCCTCTCATTTATAGATATTTTTGTCAAAACCCCGTTCTAGCTCATTAAAACTGTTACCAAAAAACAGGTCAATATCTCATAAATAGGTTACCGTGATTGTATGACCATGAAAACAATAACAGATATATTTAAAGAGTATTTAGAAAAGTATTTAATAGAGGACAAGGGTGGTAAAAGTATGATACTAAACCATGTTTGTTTTGTAACAAAGATGCATAGGAAGGCATCTGTAAGGAAGTTCAATAGATTACAATTAAGAGATCCATATGTGAATGAGCAAAGAGGAAGAAGAGAATACTATGGTCCTGATGTAACAATAGCATTGAAAGATGTATGGGAAGCTGGTAATGAAGTCTGTGGAGAATTACTATTTCCAATGATTAATGAATATATTGATATTTTAATACGAGACAAGAAATGGAAACATCGAGATAGTTCTACTTCTAAATTAAGAGCAATGAAACTTTGTACCGTTAAAAGAAGAGTTGGTAAATTCATTAAAGCAAGAGGAAAAAGAAATGGGATATCAACTACAAGTCCATCGCATTTGAAAAGATTGGTTCCAACATTCAGTGGTCCGTGGAAAGATTTACCTCCTGGTAATGGACAGATAGATACTGTCATACACAAGATACATTACTAGGAAATGCTGTATATACGCTTAATTACACTGATTCTGTTGTATGTTTGTGTATCCCTAGAGCCCAATGGAACAAAGGACAGATTGCTACGATTGATAGTATGAAAAGGATTAAAGAGATACTACCGTATCCATGGTTATTAGCTCATCCTGATAGTGGTAGTGAATTCATTAACAAGATGGCATTTGATTGGTGTGAAGAACAGAAGATTAAATATGTTCGTTCAAGGTCAGGAAGAAAGAATGACAATATGTATGTTGAAGAAAGAAATGGTCATGTGATTAGAAAGATGGTTGAATATATTAATTTAGATTGTGAAGAGGTAGTTAGTGTCCTTAATGATTATTATGATGTTATGACTCCATATCTAATGCACTTTGTATGTGTACGAAGAATGATTGGAAAAGAGAAAAACAAATCAAAGTATATTCGTATGTATGAGAAGATTCCTAAGACTCCATATCAGAGAATTCTAGAACATCAATTTGTTTCAAAAGAGATTAAGAAGAGATTAATGTTAGAACATTCTAAACTTAATCCTATGATTTTAAAACAAGAAATGGCAAAAAAACTTAAGAAAGTATATGATGTTCAGAGACAATTTGGTAACAAGAGAGATTAGGTTCTTGGTAACAGTTTATTATGAGTTATACCGAACCTTACTATAAAGGTAAAATATAAAGATGAGGCAATTAGATAAAAAATTTTTTAATAAAAAAACAATAGAAATTGCCCAGAATATACTTGGTAAGATTATTTCTTATGATAAAATGGCCGGGAAGATTGTTGAAGTTGAAGCTTACTTAAGTAATGATCCAGCTTCGCATTCTTTCTTTGGTAAGACTGATAGAAATTCCCCTATGTTTAGTGAAGCGGGGAAGTCCTATGTATATTTTACTTATGGAATGTACTATTGTTTCAATATAACAACTAATAAAAAAGGAATTGGTGAGGCTGTACTTATTCGTGCCGTGGAACCCTTAAAGGGCATTAATAAAATGAAGGAAAATAGAGTCATTAAAGATGAGAAAAATTTAACAAATGGGCCAGCTAAGTTTACCCAAGCTTTTGGTTTTACAAAAAATCATAATAATATAAATCTTTTATCCCAAAAATCACCGATTAAGATTTTTCAAAAAGAGAATGAAGATAATTTTAGAATTATCAAAACAACAAGAATCGGAATAAAAAATGGGGCCAATCTTTTATATAGATTTTATATAAAAGATAATAAATTTATAAGCAGAAAATGATATAATTGTTTTATGCAAAACAGAAAAACAATTTTAATTCTTCCAAATATACGTTCAACGATAAATGTTGGGGCAATTTTCCGTACAGCAGATGCTATTGGAATAGATAAAGTTTATTTAGTTGGTATTACTCCTAGGCCAACTGATAAATTTGGTAGAATTCAAAAAGATATTGCAAAAAGTGCTCTTGGAGCAGAAACTTGGATTTCTTGGGAGTATAAAGAGAAACTTATTCCATTAATAAATAAACTCAAAAAAGAAGGATATAAAATAATTGCCATTGAGCAAGATAAAAAATCGGTTGATTATAAAAAAATAAAGATAAAAAATAATGTCGCTATTATTTTAGGGGAAGAGGTTAATGGACTTAGTAAAAATATTCTTAATAAATGTGATTTAATTACTGAAATCCCAATGTATGGTAAAAAAGAGTCACTCAATGTCTCTGTTGCTTGTGGAATTGCTCTCTTTAGAATTTTAGAGAAATAATTAATTACTCTGCGTTTGGGTTGGAGTATACGGAACTAAAGCCGAAGTATCTATTACTTTTGTGTTCGTTGTATCTTGATCCTGGTTTTTATTACCACCCATAAGTATCCAGATAATAAATATTATTACAACTACCACAAGAATCTGTAGCCCAAAAGTCTTATCCGCAGTAACTGGTTTTGGAGATTTTTTTTCTTCATCTGCCATATTATTTAAATAATTTTTGATGAATGTTACAAAAATGTGCACTTCGACCATTAATAACCTTTCTTATTATAACACCCTTACAACTCTTTTTTCTACATTTTTCCCCATTTCTTCTATAAACATTGTGATAATTCTGGAAATTTCCTCTTTTGCCATCAATATTTCTGTAATCTGACATTGAATCTCCACCAAAATTAACCCCTTTTATTAATATCTTTTTCATCTCTTTGAATAATATTAATAATTTATTTTCAGGAATCTTTTTTGTGATTGATTCTGGATGAATACCCGCAAGCCAGAGCATTTCATCAGAATATATATTACCAATACCAGCGATAATTTCTTGATTCATTAGAACTGTTTTTATTTTGCCATTGGGTTTTAGAAGTAGACGTTTTCTAAACTGGGCCAAACCAAACTTGTTATCAAGTGGTTCGGGCCCTAGTTTCTTGAAAACAGAATCATTTTCTATATCAGATGTTTTTATTAGTGTAACTTTGCCAAATTTTCTAGAATCACAAAAAACTAAATTTTTTCCATTTGATAAAGAGAAAACAACATGAATAAATCTATTATATGGGTCTCTTAATGATTCTTTTTCTTTTTTGTCTGGCACCCATTTTGTATTTTTTATCCTATGATATTCACCACAAAGTAAGTGCCCAGTCATTTTAAGATGGATAAGGATTGTGTAACCATTATCTAAATTAATTAAAATATTTTTTGCCCTTCTTTGAACATCGGTAATTCTTTGCCCAATAACTTTTTCTTTAAAGATTTTTAAGAATTTTTCATCTTTTAATGTATTTTTGAATTGTTTTATTTTTTGATTTTTCTTTGCTAAGTCAGTCCAAACATCAGAAATAATAAGCTTTGGTAAAACTTTTTGTAATCCATTTACAGTAGTAGTAACTTCAGGTAGCTTGGGCATAGTTAAATTAATTTCTAGAATTTAAAATTTTTAGGGCTTCTTTAATTCGGCTATTAGCTCCTTTTATATTTTCAGGAATTTTTCTAACTGCTTCACGGGTTTCATTTTGTGAGTAACCGAGAGCTTTTAAGGCCTCAATAATATCATTTTCTTCACTTAAGAAACCTCCATCTTTCTGATAATCGGCTAACTTATCTCTAAGTTCAAGAATTATTTTTTCTGCAGTTTTTTTACCAATTCCGGAGACTTTATTTAAATATCCGACATCACCATTTGCGATTGCTTGCTGTAGTGTCTCAAGTGAAGCTAAATTCAATATACCTAAAGCTGATTTAGGCCCAATTCCTGAAACATTAAGAAGTAATTCAAAAAATTCCATTTCTTCTGAACTTTCAAGCCCATATGAATCAATTGAATTCTCTCTAACAGCAGTATAAATCCACAATGAAACTTCGTCTTCTAATTTGTAGTTGTTTAAAATACTTGCTACGGGGTATATTCTATAGCCAATACCTCCTTTTTCAGTAATTATAAATTTATCATTTTTATAGATAATTTTTCCTTTCTCAATATAAGCAATCATAAGTAAATAATAGCAAATATTGCTCTTTTCTGCTATTTCTGGTATTGTTTAGTAGTCTCAGTCAAACAATTATTTATAAATATAACAAACTAAGTTATGCCAATAACAAAATCAGCAAAAAAGGCTTTACGTGGTTCTATTACAAAGAAAGCAAGAAATGACCAAAACAAGAAAGATATTAAAGAATCCATAAAGAAGATTGAAAAGCTCGTAAAAGATAAAAAGTTAGATGAAGCTAAGAAAATACTACCAAAAGCTTATAGTGTAATTGATAAAGCGGCAAAAAAAGGAGTAATAAAAGGGAATAATGCTTCTCGAAAAAAAGCCAGATTATCAAAGATAACCAAGAAATAAAATAAATAAAACCGTAGAGAACTCTATGGTTTTATTTATTTTAAAGTATTTGTGTTATAATAAACTTACAATGTCAGAACTCAATATTTTGGAAGAGAATAGACCTTGGGGTAGTTTTCGTAGATTCACTAATAATCAGAAATCAACAGTTAAATTAATATTTGTTAACCCCAATGAAGAACTAAGCTTACAAAGCCATAATAAGCGCTCAGAATTTTGGAGAGTGATTAAGGGCAATGGAATTTTTCTAGTTGATGATTTAAAGAAAGATGTTATGTATGGTGATGAACAAGAAATTCCACTTGGAGCCAAGCATAGAATGATTGGCGGACCAGACGGCATGGAAGTTCTTGAAATATCTCTTGGGGATTTTGATGAAAATGATATTATAAGATATGAGGATAAATATAATAGAATTTAAATATGGCAACTAAGAAGAAAAAAATTTTAAAGGAACAAAAGAAAAACTTAAAAAAAGTTAAAAGAATTACCACGTTTAAAAAAAGAGTTAAACAATTAAAAGATAAACTAAAAAGTAAAATGAAAAATAAAAAAGTTTCCGTCAATAAAATCAAAAAAACAAAAGCAACTAAGAAGAAAATAATTACAAAGAAAAGAACTCAAAAGAAAGTAAAGAGGACAAATAAAAAAAATAAGGTAACTCTAAAAAGAAGTATAGAAAATCCTCTTCTTTCTCCAACTAGTTATTCTTGGGAATCAGAAGCAGTTTTAAATCCAGCCGCTGTTTATTCAGGAGGCAAAATACATTTGTTTTATAGAGCTCTTGGAAGTGATGGAATATCTAGAATTGGATATGCTTCTAGTAGTGACGGAATAAATTTTGATACGAGGTTATCTTACCCTGTTTACATTGCTGAAAACCATAACAAAGCCCAGAAACATTTGCCTTTTACTTCCCCAGCTAGACTAGAATTTAACCCTGATTTATATACTTCTGGTGGAGGTTGGGGTGGCTGTGAGGACCCCAGAGCTGTAGTAATTGATGGGCGGGTGTATATGACTTTTAATATATTTAATGGCTGGGATTATATGGGGGTAGCAGTTACTTCCATAGATGAGAAAGATTTATTAAATAAGAATTGGTTTTGGAATAATTTTTCATATCTATCAAAATATGGAGATAGACAAAAAAATTGGGTTTTATTTCCAGAAAAGATAAATGGTAAATTTGCTATTTTCCATAATCTAGATAAGGGAAATCCTAATAGGGTTCATATAGTTTATGTAGATGAGTTAAATAATAACGAAACTCCAAGCGGAGACGATGCTCCAGATCCACAACGTTTACCAGACCATGATGTTGCTTGGCACTATAGGACTAGAAGTGCTGCTTGTCCTCCACTTAGAACAAAAGATGGATGGTTACTTTTATATCATGCAATGGATAAAGAACAACCAAGTCGTTATAAAGTTGGTGCAATGTTACTTGATTTAAATAATCCAGAGAAAGTTTTGTATAGATCTGTTGCCCCAATTTTAGAACCAGATACTTGGTATGAAAATGATTATAAGCCTGGAATTGTTTATGCAACTGGAGCTATCATTAAAGATGGAATTCTCTTCGTTTATTATGGAGGGGGAGATAAATATGTAAATGTTGCAACTATTGGTTTAAACGAATTATTAAATGATTTAAAAAATAAAAAAACTATTAAATTAGCTCATAAAAAAAGTTTAGTTAATTAATCTTGTCATGTACGTTGTTAAAAAATCAATCCACAATCCAATCTTAATACCAGACTCCAATCATTATTGGGAATCTTTCGCAACTTTTAATATGTGTCCCGTAAAAAAGGGTAGTATATATTGTGGTTTATATAGAGCAATCTCTGCTCCAGATCCACTTAGTAAACAGAAACAAATCTCAATTATAGGAATATGTAAAAGTAAAGATGGTATACATTTTGACGACAGAAGACCTTTTATCACGCCAGATGAAGAATGGGATATTTATGGGTGTGAAGATCCTAGAGTAACTTATTTTGAGGGGAAATATTATATATTCTATACCGCTTTATCCAAATATCCTTTTAAGGCAGATGGAATAAGAGTTGGACTTGCTATTTCTAAGGATTTAAAAAAGATAAATGAAAAACATTTAGTTACACCTTTTAACGCTAAGGCAATGACAATTTTCCCCAGAAGAATAAATGGGAAAATAATTGCAATTTTTTCTGCTTATACTGATATGCCTCCATCACGAATGTGTTTTACTGAGCTAGATAAGATTGATGATTTATGGAATGAGTCTTTTTGGGAAGAATGGATAAAAAATATTGATAAATACACTTTAGATTTTCATAGAAATAAATATGATCATTTAGAGGTTGGGGCTCCTCCTCTTGAGACAAAAGATGGATGGTTATTAATTTACTCTCATATTCAGAATTATTTTGAAAATCCAGAGAAATTAGATAGAATTTTTGGTATAGAAGCTTTACTTTTTGATTTAAATGATCCAACGAAACTAATTGGGAGAACGGCTGGTCCGATTATTGCTCCATCTAAAAAATATGAACTTTCTGGTTATGTCTCTGATGTTGTTTTTCCGTCAGGAGCCTTAATTAATAAAAATCAATTAACTATATATTATGGAGCAGCTGATACTACAACTTGTCTTGCTTATATTAATTTAATAGATCTTATAGAAACGATTGATTATAGAAAGCAAAAACTATCTTTTCAGAGAAATCCTAAAAATCCAATTATTGCACCTAAGCCAGAGAATAAATGGGAAGCTCAAGCAACATTTAATCCCGGAGCTGTTATCATCGGAGGAAAAACATATATTCTCTACAGAGCATTTTCTGATGATAATACTTCCTCTTTAGGCTGTGCGATTAGTAAAAATGGATTAGATATAGATAAAAGATTTTCTGAGCCAATATATTATCCTAGAGAAGATTTTGAGATGAAGAAGAATGCTGGAGGATATTCGGGTTGTGAAGATCCTCGTTTAACTAAAATAGGAAATAATATATATCTTTGTTATACCGCTTATGATGGAGTCAATCCTCCACGGGTAGCACTTTCTTCTATTCTCGCTAGTGATATCACTGCTCATAAATGGAACTGGTCAAAGCCTTTCCTTATAACCCCATCAGGTCTTGACGACAAAGATACTTGTATTTTTCCAGCGAAATTTAAAGGCAAATATTTTATAATTCATCGTATCAATAATGAAATATGTGGAGACTATATGGATTCTCTAAGTTTTGATGCCGAAAAGGTTGATAAATGTATAAGAGTTATGGGACCTCGAGATCATTATTGGGATAGTTCTAAGGTTGGGATTACTGCACCTCCAATCAAAACCAAATATGGGTGGTTGCTACTTTATCATGGAGTTTCCAAAAGTCATAATACTTATAGAGTTGGGGCTGTTTTACTTGACCTTAAAGACCCAGCAATTGTTATCTCTAGAATATCTGATCCCATTTTTCAGCCAGAAGAAGATTATGAAAAAATAGGAATCATCAGCAATGTTGTTTTTCCTTGCGGAATGACTGTTCTAAATGGAGTTTTACATATTTATTATGGTGGAGCTGATAAAGTTTCTTGTGTTGCCACAATTAAGCTCTCTTCTGTTTTAAAAGTCTTAATAAATGGTAAAAAATTTAATGATATGTAATTTTTTTGCCTAGAATAACTATTAAGAAAATAAAAAGTGCTAATAAAACTATTGTTCCACCAGTTGATAAGTTAAGATAAAAAGATAAAAATATTCCTGTAATTACTGAAAATATTGAAAATGTTTCAGCGTAAATTATTGTTTTTATAAAGCTTGTTCTTAGTTGGAGTGCTGTTACTACGGGAATAACTATTAATGCAGTGATAAGTAAAATTCCGATTACAGGTATTGCTAAGGATATGACAATTGCTGTAAGAATTATAAATAATGTGTTTATAAAATTTACTGGTAGTCCATTAACCCTTGCTGATTCTTCGTCAAAAGTTATATAGACTAATTCTTTATAAAAAACAAAAAGAAGAATTAAAACCAGAATAGCTAAAGCCAATATAGTATATATATCATTTGTCGTAACAGTTACAATACTTCCAAATAAATAATTTAGAAGATTTGAATTAAAGCCCTTCCCTACACTAAGGAGAACTGTTGCAAGAGCAAGTCCTCCTGATAAGAATAATGCTAAGGCAGTTTCGCCGTAGATTTTTTTAGTATTTCTTAATTTTTCTATACCGATTGATGAAATTGTTGTAAGTCCAAGAGTTGTTAAGATTGGATTTACATCTAAAATGAACCCTAATGCAACTCCAGCTAATGATATATGTGAAAGAGTATCAGAAATTAAAGAATATCTTCTTAATACTAAGAATATACCAATAAGAGGAGCGATAAATGCAATTATTATTCCCACTACAAGACCCCTAGTTATAAAATCATATTGAAAAATATTTAGCATATATAGTTATTATTCAATTCCATGTAACTTTCTAAAAGCTTCATCAAGTGAAGCATGAAATATTAGTTTATGATCTCTAATACAAGCAACATGCATAGCTTTATGAGCCATATTCTCAATATCATGAGTTATGATTACTATAGTTATACCTAATTTTTCATTTAAATTAGCTAATAATTTATAGAATTTTTCTTTTATCTCTTTTTCTACCCCGACAGTTGGTTCATCTAAGAAAATTATTTCAGGTTCAGTAGCCAAGGCATGGGCAATAAATACACGTTGTTGTTGCCCGCCAGATAAATCACCAATTGGACGGTTACGATATTCTAGCATTTCAACATTTTGTAAAGCTTCACTTACTTTTTCTTTATCAATTTCTTTAGTTTTACGGAAAAGACCTATTTTCCCATATCTTCCCATCATAACAACTTCTTCTACTGTTACAGGAAAATTATTATCAAAATTTATTACTTTTTGAGGAACGTAACCAATCTTAAACCAATCTTTAAACTCAGAAATATTTTGTCCGAAGAGTTTAACAGTACCGGATTTTGGTTTTAGAAGCCCTAAAATTATTCTTAATAAGGTTGTTTTTCCAGAACCATTACTTCCTACTAACCCCAAATAATCTCCTTTATGTATTGAGAGGTTTACATCTCTAAGAACCTCTTGTTTATCATAAAAGAAAGAGATATTAGAAACTTCAATTATATCTTTGGTGTGATCTACTAATTGCATTGTAGGGCTGTTTGCAAATTACTTAAATTAGTTTCCATTTCAGTAATGTAATTTTTGCCAGCTTTTATTTCATCAGGAGTTAATCCAGCAACTGGATTTAATACCATTGTTTCTGCTCCAATTTCTGAAGCAATTGTTTCAGAAAGTTTAGGTGAAACTAAACTCTCAGAGAAAACATATTTTATATTATTCTCCTTTGCCCATTCTACTATTTTTGTCATCTCTTTTGAAGATGGTTCTTCGTCTGGGGATAAACCAGCAATTGAAATTTGTTCTAATCCATAAGCATCAGCTAAATAAGCAAAAGCCATATGAGAAGTTATTATTTTATTACTTTTACAATTACTTAATCCTTCTTTATATTCTTCGTTTAAAGTATCTAATTTATTTTTTAAGGTATTAGCATTTTCAAGATAGTAAGATACATTTTGTGGATCTTTAGTAGCAATTCCTAATTCTATTTTATCTACCATTTGCTTTGCCAATGTAGGGGATAACCAAATATGAGGGTCTGTAACTTCTTGCCCGATATTGTCTCCTTCATCAGCGATAAAAGTTTTAGTTGTTAGTCCTTCTCCTGCGGTAATAACTTCTGTGCTTTTATCAGCAAGATTAGTTTTAATATTGTCTCCCCAGCTTTCTAATCCACCGCCATTTAAAACTAAAATATCTGAATCCTCTATCTGTGCAATATCACGAGCTGTTGGCTCATACTCATGAGGTTCTGCCCCTGTTGGCATTATATTTATCACATTTGCTTTATCTCCCGCTATTTCTAAGGTAAAGAAATATAATGGGTAAAAACTAGTCACAATGCTTAATTTACCATCATCTTTTAATGTAACTGTTTTCTTTCTTGTAACTATTCCGCCAACGATAACAAGAATAATTACAACTAAAATTATTATCCAAACTATATGTTTTTTCTTCATATATAAATATAAAATTAACTATTAATTCCTATACTTATATTATACATTATGTGTCAAGCTTTTCTTAAAAATTAAGATTCTTTATCTACCAGATACGTTTGAATATTTTGTTGATGTTCTTCGTATGTTGTTGAACAATGAGTAATCTTATTTTTATCATGTAAATAGTATAAACAATTTGTTTCTGTTGGATTTAATACAGCATCAAAGGCATATATACTAGGGTTAGATATTGAAGTAGGAGGTAGTCCCTTATATTTATAAGTATTATAGAGAGAATCTGTTTGTTTATCAGCTATAGTAATTGGAGCCCACCAACCACTACCAGTATCTCCTCTTGCATATTGGAGTGTTGCATCTACTCCTAAATACATATCTTGATTAAGACGGTTCCAGAGAATTCCAGCAATAAGTGGCATATCAGCATTATTAGCTGCTTCTCGTTGAACTATTGAAGCTAAAATCAACGCCTTGGTCCATTTTATATTTTTAGAGGTAAATTGTATTTGATAAGCAGAAAAATTTTCATTGAACTTATTTATAAGGCGTTTGGTAACTTGCCCAAGTGATTCATCTACGGGAATAAGATAAGTATCTGGATAATAAACACCTTCTATGTAATCAGAATTTGATGTCGTGTATTTTGTAATCCAATCACTTTTTGTTTCAGAACTCCAATTTAATGATTGTGCTAATATGTTAGCAATCTCTTCTTTTCTTAATCCTGGTTTTATGACTACCCATTTCATATATGGGTCGCTATGCATGATTTTATTTATTTGATCAGGAGTCATTTCTTTTGATAATTTATATCCTCCAGCGATAACAGAATTTTTATTTTCACTTAGTTTTATCAAAAATGAATCAATGTCAGTTATAAAACCTGCTTGAAATAAGTTATTTGTAATCTGTTCATTTGTTGAATTGAGTTGGACAATAAAACGCTCATTTCCTTCAGGGATAGGATCTTCTATGATGTTTTTTTGTTTCTCTTTTACTTCAGTATCTATGTCTTTTTCTTCTTTTGATATATTGTTATTATCAGCTAGTTCAATTTCTACTACAGGCTGAATTTCTTGTTGGGCATTTTTACTGCTAGTTTTTTTGATAAAAATAAAACATATTATAATTACGATTAAGATAACAATTGTAATCGCCATAACCCAAAATAATACTTTTTTATCTTTAATATTTAATATTTTCATTGTTCTAATTTATCTTAAAAAATAAGGTGATATTTAGATTATACCATAATATAATTAATATTAATTTAGTCAATTTGCATGACTTTTCTTGTGTGATACAATACCAATATAGTTAAATATTAGAAGTTATGAAGTGAAGTGAGGTTTAATCCCTCCACTGTCGCGCAACGGTGTTTCTATAAGATAATTATAGATAAGTCCGATCCTTCATAAGTAGCATTTAATGCCTTCAACTCTGCTCGCGTCAAGCTTAAAAATAATAACTTGGCCTAAGCAGCCAAGATTTATTTTTTATGGATAATTTTGAATCAACAGCAGAAGATTTTGGGTTAGAATCACAGGAAAATAATATTCCATCTTTTGAAAATATCCATGAAAATATTCAAGAGAAAATTGGTGATTTATCTAATCCAGAAAACGAAGAAAAAAATTCAGAAAATAGATTAAAAAATACTGAACAACAAGAAAAAGTTGATAATCCTAATGGTAAAGAAAAAGAAGAAGGAGATGATAAAAGAACTCAAGAAATATTTAATAAATTAATAGAATCAAAAGGATATAATGAAAATGATTGGAAGGTCGTTGGTGTTTATGATTGCTATTTTAATGGAAAAGAATTGACTAGCCAAGAAGGGAAATCTATAACAGAAGATATAATGAAGTTAGGTCCTGACAGCATTTTTGTCCAAGACCACTTGAATATGTTTGAAAATTTTAAGACTAACCCAGATCAAGGATATAATATGTTGGATGGCGATGGAAGTACCGAAGATAAAGAAATTACCTATTCAACTAGAGGGGAGTTTGATATAGAGAATAATTTAATAAGATTTGTAGTAATTTATCATGAAGAACTAAGAGATAATAAAGATGACAAAAGAGAATCTCAAGATCCTGTTTTGAATTTAACAAATATAGATGAGAAAGAAATTGTTGTAACAGAAACTATCAAGCAAGATGAATCCTTAAATTTCCAAATTGTACAAGGTGCTGCGAAAGAGCAAATTTCAAACGTCCAACAAGATCAAGAATCTTTAATTAATCTTTCACACATAGATAATCATCAAGAAGCTAATCCTGAACCAACTATTGCTTCAATTCCCGAAAAAGAACAAGAACAACCAATACAAAAAATAGAGCCAGAAGTAAAAGTAGAAGCTCCAGTTAATTTCACTCAACTTAATT
>Ga0153915_10002956_pt1 | contig 15526 bp, 13 predicted proteins | sample Opewatmetagenome_2_FD_107003 | JGI IMG/M metagenome (GOLD analysis project Ga0153915, IMG submission 107003) | Freshwater wetland microbial communities from Ohio, USA - Open water 3 Core 3 Depth 3 metaG | ecosystem: Environmental > Aquatic > Freshwater > Wetlands | place: USA: Ohio, Lake Erie...
AACGGCGAGGGAAGTTATAAAGCATATCGCCAAGGGAATGTATTCCTAAACGTGCCAAAGTCTGAGCATGCTTGGCTCCCACACCGGGCAAGACTGTGGTGGGAGATGACAAGGCAGCAGGCTGGGATATCGGCTTCGGCGGACTCTGCTTAATATCAGTAGGTTGACCTGCCTGACGAGGGTAAGTTTTATGGGAAGAGGGTGGTTGCTGTGATGCGGGTTCAGTTTCGGCTGGCTTTGGGGGAGCTTCGACCACAAGTGGCAGGGAAGGAAACGTCTCCTCCGTATCGTGCTGGAGACGGTGCCAAAGACCATTAAGGGTTTCGTAGCGGGATTTTGGGGATAAGGCAGCATAATCATGAATCCGATTTCGAACTGCTGTTATCAAGTCGGTAGATAAGGCATCAGCTTGTGCTTCAGCGAGCCAGGGTTCTACCATACGTTCAAAACCGCCAATCACAGAACGGTTGTCGTAGTTATGTTGAGCTTCTAACAGGATAAATTTTTTAAGTTTCTGCAGGGACGGTCTCATTGATGGTTATTTTACCATCAGCATGATGGGATAGACAACCGGAGAATGAACTAAATAACGCAAAATCCCTGAGGAGCAAATTATTCGGTCACGGCGACAAAGCCCAGACCATTAGGTCCGACATGGACACCGATGATCGATGTGACATTGATGACGAGGGGATGATGCCTCACCATCGCCTTAAAGTGATCAACAACCCGAACTGCATCGGCTTCCGCATTGGTATGTAATACGGCTAAGTGCTCCAGCGGACCAAACTCAGTAAGCATTTGATATAACCGTTCAATCCCCCGTTGGCGGGTGCGTGTTTCGCCCATGCGGATGACTTTTCCGCCCTCGACTCCGAGGAAGGGTTTGATCTGGAGTAGTGCGGTCAGGTTCGAGCGCGCCCAAGAAATACGACCACTTCGATAAGCATACTCAAGCGTATCGAGCATCGCTACCAAATGGATACGATTGCGGATATCATCGATAACCTTTTGAATTTCAACCAGGGTTCGACCAGCTCTGGCAGCCTGAGCTGCGGCAATGACCTGAAAACCCAACCCAAGGGTCACATGACATGAGTCGATGACATGTACCTGCCTCCCGATCGCCTTAGCAGCTACCAGAGCGGTGTTATACATCCCGCTTAATAAACTAGAGACGTGAATTGAAATAATCTGATCGGCACCTCTTTTTAATAATTCTTCATAGAGGTGTTGAAAAGATCCACTCGAAGGTGCGGCTGTGGTGGGAGATGTTTTCATGGTAGGTAACTGGTGATATAACTCCTCTCGAGAGATCCCATACCCATCTTCCAGACTTTGACCGTTAACCACCAGGATAGCTGGTACAACATGGATATTATTCTCTAGTGCAAGATCAGAGGAGATATCAGACGTGCTGTCAGTTACTACCGCAATATTCACTTCAGCCCTCCTTAGGGAAATTTTCCATGACGACCAGGCCGATACTATGCGGACCCAGGATGGTAGCTAAAGACAGACTAAGACTATATTCGCACAGAGGAGTGGTGCGCACATTTTGGCTGATACGATCACGCAGGTTGCGACTTTCCTGTTCATATGTGGTGATCCCTTGCAGGAGGGCAAGATACTTAAGGTTTTCAAATTCTGCCACGAATTCATACATAATATCCACTAGATGACGAGGGCTGCGAATTTTTTGCGTATGCACCAGCTTGCCATTTTCAAGGGTAAAGAATGGAATCACACCGAGCATTTCTCCGACAATCGCCTGGGCAGGGTCAATCTGACCCGACCGGTAAAGGTGAGATAGATCGGGCAAACAAAATACCGAATAGATATGATTGATCATGCCCCTGACGAGGCGGTTAATTTCAACTCCGCTATACCCGCGATGGGCTAATTCAGCTGCAGCCTGGACCAATAAACCCAACCCGATAGCTGTGTTTAGGGAATCGATGATAAAAATATTGGCAGGGCTATTGCTTGACTGACTTGCCAGGTGTGCATTGGCTACTGCCTGACTCAGGTGGGATGAGAGCAGGACAACCACAATTTCTTTATATTTCACCCCAAGAGATGTGTATGCATTGCGAAATGCATCGACTGAGGGGGGTATCGTTATGGGGGGGTGTATGGACCGAGAGGAGGGAATATAAATGGTTAAGTCTTTACTATCTTGAAGGGTTTGATCGTTCACCTGGATAAAATGTGGAAGAATGGTGACATGCTCTTGCCCAGCGAAGTTCGATTTTGTGAAATAGGCAGTGCTATCGGTTAATACGCAAGTTTTCGCCATACAATGCTTGCCGGTTGGATCTCACTCAATTGAGATAATGAATTGATAATGAGGCTGCCCACCGTCTTGGACTTCAATTTCTTGCTGGGGAAATTTCTTACGGATGGTATCTACGATTGCATCCACCTCCATTCGGGGTACATCTGAGCCATAAAATAGGGTGATAAGCTCGAAATGGTCGGCATGAGCTTTTTTCAATAACCCCAATGTAGCATTCTTAAGGTTATCGGATGCCATGACTAATTTCCCGTTGAGCAAGCTGATGATCTGACCTTCTGTGACATTTACGCCATCAATTTCCACACTGCGAGTAGCAGTCGTAATCTCTCCGGTTTCCACATCATTCATGGCAGCATTCATATCAGCGACGACTTCATCCACATTGCCGGTCGCAATCAGGCGCATCATGGCAGCCATCCCTTGTGGGACCGATTTAGAGGGAATCACCACAACATGCTTGACTGTTAATTGAGCGGCTGCCTCAGCGGTGAGGATGATATTCTTATTATTGGGCAGGATAACCACTTGATCGGTTGGCAGATTCTCGAAAGCATTCAGGATTTCTTGGGTGCTGGGGTTCATGGTCTGCCCACCCTCGACAATGGCTGAGACACCCAGGCTGGCAAACACCCGAGCGATGCCTGGACCAGGAGCGACAGCAATAGTAGCTATCTGGCCTGGCTCGACAGGGGAGAATTGGATTGAGCTTCCGCGTTCATGCTCGATGTCATCCATCTGTGCCCTCAGATTCTCGATAGCAGCTTTGGTGACGACCCCTAAGGATTTTGTGTATTGAATTGGGTCATACACTCTATCGGCTGGGACGTGAATATGCATTCGGTAGATGCCATCTCCCTCACCGAGCTGAATGGAGGTACCGATATGCTGGAGGTCCTCATAAAACTGAGGAATATTAAGCTCCCTATCGGGGTGGAAATCCACGACCACTTCAAAGTCCTGGCCTGGCTCAATGCTACCTAATGCATTCTCAAGTTTCATGGCAGCCAAGGGTTGGATCGTAGCTGAGGCTACATCCAAGGGGAGGCCCTTGATGAAGCGAGACATGCCTTCCAATATAATAAACAAGCCTTTCCCACCTGCATCGACGACTCCAGCTTCCTTCAACACAGCCAAAAGCTCAGGGGTCTTTTGTACTGAAGCATCTGCAGCAATCACGATACGTTCGAGAATATCATAGGGATCTTGTGTTTCTGGTAGGCACCGTGCTCCTTCGGCATCGACATCTTTAGCTACCGTAAGAATGGTTCCCTCAACTGGATGGACGACGCCCTTGTAGGCAGTGTTTCGTCCCTGGTGTAGGGCAGTAACCAAAAGTTGACCATCCAATATTTCAAAATTATCCAATGCCCGTGCGAAGCCTCGCCATAACTGCGAGAGGATGACACCTGAATTACCCCGCGCGCCCATCAATGCTCCATGAGCGACCATATGGATGAGCTTACCAATGTTTCGTTCGGCAGAACTGGCAATTTCATCACAGGCAGCTTGCATAGTCAATACCATATTCGTTCCCGTGTCACCATCTGGTACGGGGAAGACGTTTAATACATTAACTGCCTGTTGATTGGTTTTCAGCCATGTCAGGCTGGATTCAATGAGGGTTTTAAATACCTGGCCATCTATGGGGTACTTCTGGTTGGGATAAAGTTGTTTTGGAGAAGGATTCTGTTGTACTTCTAGTTCCATAAATTGAGCTCCTGGGAATGGCACCAATAAATTGAGTAATTACCTTAGTCCGTGTTACTGACGCGCAAACCCCGGACGTGAACGTTCACCTCTTCAACCGGCATTCCCAAGGCTTTTTCGACGTTGAATTTGATGGTATTACTAACACTAGAAGCAACAGATTTGATGCGAGTACCATATTCGATAATCACATAGATATCAATCGAGATTTTTTGATCATCATATTTAACCTCAACCCCGTGGGTTGGGTCTTTTACGATGACCTGGGTAATTCCTTCCATCAGGTTCTTCGAGGTCAAACCGACAACGCCATAAGATTGCCGGGCAGCTTGATATGCAATTGTGGCTATGGCGCGGGGTGATATTGTGACTCGACCAAGGGGGGTATTCTCATTACCCATGACATACCTCACAACAAAGGTTTAGAAAATCGCACATTTTTTACAGCTTGTAATCAAATCTATTCTGTGGTAATATTGGCGGGCTTAAAGAAACGATCACCCAGTAATTGAGACGTAATTATAGCTTGAATTTTGAATTATTTTAATTAGATTTTTATGATCTGTTCTCTGCCTATGAAAGCAGGCAGATGCGATGGAAAAGGATGTGAATTATGGCTAGGTGTGCACATTGTGGAAAGACGACAAGTTTTGGACGTAACCGCCCATGGTCCAATAAAAGCACGCGGCGGACATTCCGACCAAACTTACAGGCTGTTACAGTCTATGAGGATGGAAGAAAGATCCGCAGGGTTTTGTGTGCAAAGTGCATGCGCACAATGGTAAAAACATCCTAAAACCGAATCATCCCAGGATAAAGCAAATTGTCACGGTACACACCGTGACTTTTTATTTAAACAGGAAAATGAGAGCGTAACTGTTGGATACCAGCACTGATCCCCCCCGGGTCATCGAATATCGCATGGGCAGCAACGAAAACATTAGCCCCAGCCTTCAGTGCCAGGGGTAATGTGCTCGAGTTGATCCCTCCATCTATTTCGAGGGAGGCGGTTGGGTTGACCTTTTCCAATTCACGGCGGATAGTAGTTAATTTTGGCAGGACCTCAGGCAAGAAAGATTGTCCCGAAAACCCTGGATTGACACTCATCACCAGAACCAGGTCGACCATGTGGAGGACAGGTTCCACCAGAGTCACTGGGGTTGCCGGGTTGAGAACGACACCAGCTTTGCACCCCAGCTCACGGATGGTTTGCAATGTGCGGTGCAGATTCACGCAAGATTCCACATGAACAGTGAGTATGCTCGAACCTGCCTGGGCAAATGCTTCTAATAGGTTCTCAGGAGAATCGACCATGAGATGCACGTCTAAAGGTAATTGGGTCACACGACGGCAGGCTTTTACAATGAAAGGTCCCATGGTCAGGTTGGGGACGAAATGTCCATCCATCACATCCACATGAATCCAATCAGCGCCAGCTTTCTCAGCCTCCTGGATTTGAGCACCTAAATTGGTAAAATCGGCTGATAGGATGGATACAGATAGCATGTATGGAGCAACCATAGAGATCACCTTCCTGGAGGATTGTAAAGCAGGTAAATCCACACCCAGAATGGTACCAATCCACCCAAAGTGACCACTGCGATCAGAACCAACACCCAGGTACCCCAATCGATATCCATTGCATTTTGAGAAAGCGGGATGGCTTTTGGGCGATCTGCCATGGATTTAGAAAGAACAGGGGCGGGTGGCTCTACTTTGGCAGGTTGGGTGGAGGTTTGAGGACCTGGTCGAGAATGGGAGGGTCCGACTGGAGTTGGCGTGTGGGGGCGAACGATTTCATCTGTTGTGGATTTTGTAGTTGAGCTTGCATCGCTGGGAGCGGTAGTGATTGAGTGACTTAAAGAAATAAGGACGCGACCAAATTGATCTGCGGTGCGATAGCGGGAAGATGGTTCTTTAGATAGCACTTTCAGGCATGCCTGTTCCACGGCCGGAGGAATAGCCGGGTTTAGCTGGGATGGGGGAGTGGGAATTATCGAGCGATGCATGTACGAAAGCTCCGTAGATGAATCTGCAATAAACGGAAGACGACCGGTGAGCATTTCGTATAAAACCACACCCAGGCCATACACATCGGAAGCTGGTGAAGGGGGATGTCCGGCTGCTTGTTCGGGTGAGAAATACTGCGGTGACCCCCATACAACGTTATTAACCTCCTGGGGATGGATAGACGCCAAAGCCCGTGCAATCCCAAAATCGGTGACTTTCAGATGCTGATCTGGGGTCACGATCATGTTGTGGGGCTTAACATCACAATGGATCAGACCTGCCCGATGTGCATATCCAATTCCCGCGCAAGCTTGGATGATCAGGTGGAGGGATTCGTCCACACTTAAGCTGCCGCGACTTTCCAATATGGTTTTTAAATCTGTGCCTGGGATATACTCCATGACAATAAAAATTTGTTTGTCATCAAAACCAAAGTCGTGGATGGTGACAATATTTGGATGAGAAAGATTAGCAGCTGCCTTAGCTTCTTGCCTGAAGCGCTCACGAAAGGCTGGATCTTGAGAGAAATCTTCACGCAGCAGCTTGACAGCCACGGTTCGTTCGAGCATCAGATCGCGGGCACGGTAGACTTCTGCCATTCCACCTGAACCAATTCGTCCTTCGATCTGATAGCGATTATTTAACAAGCTTGGACTGCTCATGATGATAGCTATTCTAGCACGAATATGGATGGCGAGGAAATTTCGAGTAAAATGATTAAGTGCATACTGCTGATATGATTTACAACCCAAATGCAGGCAGGTTTCCTTCGGGAATCCTGGCTGAACGGGCTGCCGATGTGCTGCGGGCAAATGGCTGGGCTATCCGCCTGATCAGGACCCACGACGCTGAGCACGTCACTCAATTGGCGCACAGGGCAGCTGAGGAGGGTAAGGAAGCCTTGTTTGTCGTGGGTGGGGATGGGACCATCAATCTAGCAGTGCGCGGGTTAGCAGGCAGCATTACTGCCTTAGGCGTATTACCTGGAGGAACTGCCAACGTCTTAGCCCAAGAGCTTGGTCTACCGGGCTTAACCTGGACGCGATGGATGGCATTGGAGGAAAGTGCACGCAGATTGACGGAGGCGACTGCACGCGAGGTGGATATAGGGCAATGTGCAGACACTCCTTTTTTGATGTGGTCTGGTGTGGGACTGGATGCTTTTGCGATTCACCATATTGAACCTCGCCCCAGAGGTGAAAAGTTGTTTGCAAACGTGGCTTATGCAGCCTCGACAGCCTGGCATGCTAGTTTGTGGCACGGGATCAACCTGACCGTTATTGCAGATAATTTACAAGTCAGCGGGCACTATCTGTTAGCCTTGATGAGTAATATTCATCTTTATGCGGGAGGACTGGCACAAATATCGCCTTTCGCATTATTGGATGATGGTGCGATGGATTTGTGGTTGTTCGAGGGGGATACTTTAGGTGATACCCTCCAAATGGCATGGGACTTGTACGCAGGCAGGCATGTCGATTCAGATAAAGTACGGCACATTTCCTTCAAGCACTTGAGGCTAGAGTCAGATTCGCCCTTATATGTGCAAGTGGATGCAGAACCTCTGCCTTACCATGCTCATTCGATTGAGATCAAGGTAATCTCGCGAGGGCTGCGATTATTAGTCCCCAAGGTAACACCCAGGGAACTTTTTGGTAATAAAGAATCTCTTTAACGAGATAGATTCCATGAAGAAACTTGCTACCTTGGTTCGTGAAAATCCAATTGGAGTCCTGCTGGTGGCATTACCCTTTGCCATCCTGGCAGAGATTCTCCACTGGTCTCCAATCATCCTATTCATCGTTTCAGCAATTGCCATCATACCTTTAGCCGGTTTCATCGGTGTTGCAACCGAAGTTTTGGCTTTTCATACCAATCCTCGGATTGGTGGTCTGCTCAATGCTACATTGGGCAATGCTGCCGAGTTGATTATCACCATTGCTGCCATTCGTGCTGGTTACCTGGAGCTGGTAAAAGCTTCTATTACGGGATCAATTTTAGGCAACCTGCTTCTGGTGATGGGGATGTCCATCCTTTTGGGAGGATTACGGAACGGGGTGCAAACATTTAATCGTAAACAGGCAAGTAATAATTCCATAATGCTTGTGTTAACCGTTATTATCTTGCTAATACCATCAATGCTGAGCCATTATATTGGAAACACAGAGACGCCAGGAACAAGGGTAGAAGCACTTAGCCTCGGTGTTGCCACAGTGATGATTGTTTTATATATACTTGGCCTCATCTACAGTTACAAGGTCATTGAAGGGCCCGTGATGGGGGAAAAAGCGGCTCAAGAAACTGCACCTAAAGGATGGTCATTACGGACGACCATATTGGTATTATTGCTCTCAACGGTGGGAGTGGCATACTTGTCGGAAATCCTGGTAGGATCGGTAGAAGCCGTCGTAGTCACCCTTGGATTATCTGAATTTTTCATCGGCTTAATATTTATCCCGATCATTGGCAATGTGGCTGAACACATTGTGGCAGTTCAGGTAGCGTTGAAAAATAAAATGACTTTAAGTGTCGAGATTGCTATTGCTTCGAGCTTACAGATTGCATTATTTGTAGCTCCCCTATTGGTCTTCATCAGCCTGTTGATAGGTCATCCTCTGACCCTGGTTTTTAATCAGCTCGAGCTGATCGCATTAATTGCGGGTGTATTGATCGCGGCACTGGTATCCGCAGATGGTGAATCCAACTGGCTAGAAGGGGCTGAATTATTGGCGATTTATATCATCCTCGGCTTAACATTCTTTTTGATGCCGGTTTAGGTCAATCATGTTCAAAATTTTAAGAAATTTGCTGAATATCAAAGTCATTCTTGGAGCAATCGTCTTTGCAATAGGCGTTTTTGCAGTATTGGTGGGAATTTTATGGACCTCAAGAGCAAAAAGTATTACACAAGTACCCTCCACGGCCATCTTGAACATCATCGAAGCCCCCACTGGAACACCCCTAGGTCAGATTACAACCCCAACAGTAATGCCAACAGCAACCCCCACACTCTCCCAAGAGATACCCCCTGCGAGCAGCAATATTGCAATCGGTAATTACGTGCAGGTGGCTGGGACTGGGGGAGAAGGGTTACGACTTCACAATACAGCAGGGGTGGCGAGCAAGGTAAATTATATTGCGATTGAATCCGAATTATTTTTAGTGAAAGATGGACCCATGGATGCCGATGGTTATATTTGGTGGGATTTACAAGATCCGTACACAGAAAACGCAGTTGGTTGGGGGGTAGCAAATTATTTAATGGTTGTTCAAAACCCATAAAAGAAGAAATTAGGGATTACAGTCAGAGGTTTGCACGTTTTGGTATTTCGGTATATAGTAATACCAGGTTTATGACTGTTATGAATAATGTATTTCCGAATGGAATCACAATCCAGTGGGAGGATGGGCACCACTTTGGAATTTATAACTGGCATTACCTGAGGGCGTTTTGTCCTTGCCCGCTATGTCGAGAGATGATGATCTATGGCCAATAGACAACCCTCATCCATTTACTCTATTGTAGAAAAAGCATATTTTCGCTTACAGGCAGGGGATGTATTAACTCATTGTTTGGAGGATGGATCGACAGATCCCATCCATGAGCTGATACAAGAGATGGTGCTTGCCGGACCTCAGAGCCTGGAGGCTCTCCGTGAGATCCTTGGTGAAGCGGCTAAAAGGAAGACGCAAGTATACGATGACCTGAACCAGGTGACCAACCAGCTTTCTATTATCCTAAAGGGCTACGGGATAATATTAGAACCTCATGAAGGAAATCAGTTTCTCCAAACTTTAACCGAGCATCAATTGCAAGACTTGATGGATACGCAGGGTGTGGTTGAACTTGAGACGCGATCAAGCTCATTACAGGTTATGAAGGATAGTCAGGAGCTTATTACTACGCTGAATGGTAAAATCCTGATATTGGAGAATATCGAGAAGTATCTTCAAGATTGGTTATGGGGTTTGACTTACCAATTCATCCGGCAGAGTGAAGGCGAGACCGACAATGCGTCGCCAATGAAGGGGGAGCTACTCTAAGCTTCATCTGCCAAAACCGATTTATATTAGCTACTAGACAATCTTTATAGCTGAAATCCCAAATTTATTTACGGCTCGGGATGGACTGAACAATAAAGGCAGTTTATCTCAGTTTGGACGCGCTGGCGGACAGAACGGGCAATCGCATTGGCAGCATCGATGGTGATGCCTGAAGTAACTTTGATCTGCAGGTCGACATGAATCGAATCAGGACCGATATATTCAGCCCAGGGTCCCACCACACCCAGCACTCCCTCGGTGGACATGGCAATTTGCCGGACTTTCTCGATATAGGCGTCATCAGGAGATTTGCCTAATACGAGCCCCAAATTATCTCGGAATACACCTATGGCATTAATCGCGATGATAGTGGCGACGATGATCGTAGCAATAGGGTCTGCTAACGGATAACCCAAAGCGATGAATATCGTACCGACCAAGGCAGCCAGAAGACCCAGCTCATCGTTTATGAGCTCAATCATCTGCGCTTTGGCAGCAGCACCCAGGGTTCTCTGACGGACTAAACTGACGAGAGGTGCAGCAGCAATAATCATGGAGATGACTAACACCCCGATCGCAATGGGGAGATTTTCATGGACGAGTGAGGCGGGATGGAGCAATTTGGGGATGGCTTCTTCATACAATTTATAGCTGGTAAAAGATATGAACAAAGTAGCTGCCAATAAAGCGGCGACATTTTGTGCACGCCCATGACCAAACATATGGTCTTTATCTGCGCTTTTACGTGACCATAATAGAGCAACCAAAAGAAAACCTGAAATGAATAAATCGCTCAGGGTGTGAAATGATTCTGCTAAAAGTGCCATGACGTGGGTTGAAAAATAGGCGATCAATTTTATGATTACAATGATGGCATAAAAACCTACGGTCATATACAGGCTGCGGATTTCCTTGTCGGGAGAAATATGTAGTTTTGCCATGGGTTAAAATCCTATAAGTTCGATTTTATAACGGAAAGAATATCTGCATTTCTCTTAATCTACCGAGATCGAAATATCCCGAAGACAGTAATTAATCCGAAACCTAAGATGATCAAACCAGATATGCGATTGATCCAGCGCAGTCCAGAAGGAGTTATACGGTTCCGGAGCAGGCTGGTGACTACACTCAGTATTACCCACCAACTGGATGATCCCAGAAAAACCCCTAAAACAGTAATCCCTGCAGTAGCATAACCTCCCCTGACGCTTACCAAACCAAACCCAGCGAATATGGCAGCAAAAAAAAGGATAGTCAGCGGATTGGTCAGGGTGAGAAAAAAAGTAGAACCATAGGCACTCCCCAAACTTTTAGGGTTTATCTGGATGGGTGAATTTGAGGGATGGGAGAGGATGGTTCTAATGCCAAGATAACACAGAAATGCACCTCCAATTAGCCGAAGCCACATTTGTTGTTGGAGCAAGAAATCTGAGATAAAAGTCAACCCGAATGCAGCAATGCTTCCATAAAAAGCATCCGCAGTTGCAGCTCCCATCCCTGAGAGTAATCCAAACACTCTCCCTGAGGATAAAGTCCGCTTTATGCAGAGAATGCCAATCGGTCCGACGGGTGCGGCTATAGAAAACCCGATGACCAGACCTTTATAAAAATAGATAAAGTCCACTCTGAGAAAAGATTTTAACAGAGGGGGGCGAATATGTATATATCACGGACTGCACTCCATTAATCCCTTCGAGCAAATTTATATTAAAAATTTCACAGCATCTCGTGGTAAACTTTTTATATGCCGACAATGACCAACCAACAACTTGCTGAAATCTTCCGAACGATTGCAGACCTAATGGAGATCAAGGGAGAAATCATCTATAAAATCCTGGCGTATCGTAAAGCCGCGGATAGCTTAAGCAATCTTGGCCAGGACATCAATGAGTTGTGGAAACAGGGAAAATTAACTGAGGTGGATGGGGTGGGCAAAGCGATCGCTGAAAAAATCGATGAGCTGCTCAGCACCGGACATCTTGGGTTTTTAGAGAAGCTTGAAGCGGAGGTACCTCCCAGCCTGGCAGAGATGTTAAAAGTGCCGGACCTTGGCCCCAAGAAAGTAGCAATGTTTTGGAAACAGGTGGGCATCACCAACCTGAGTGAACTGGAAAGTGCTGCTAGAACAGGTAAATTACGAACCTTGCCGGGTATGGGTGAAAAATCTGAAGCGAAAATCATTGCCGGGATCGAAGCTCTCGGGAGACGTTCCACGCGAATTCCATTGGGACGAGCCTGGCCTTTTGCGCAAGAGCTGATGGAATATTTGAAGAAAGCTCCTGGAGTAGAAGGAGTAGAAATGGGCGGTAGCTTACGCAGAATGCGAGCAACCGTGGGTGACCTGGACATCCTGGCGGCAGCTAACGATTCACGGGCGGTGATGGAGGCATTTATTAACCGCAAAGATGTGGCCAGGGTACTCGGGAAAGGCGAGACGAAGGCAAGTGTTGAATTCACGCATGGCCTACAAGCCCAGCTATGGGTGCACCCGCCTGCGCATTGGGGCACGGCTTTGGTATATGCAACCGGTTCGAAAGACCACAATGTGCGACTAAGGGAATATGCGCTTAAGAAAGGCTACTCTCTATCTGAACATTCATTAGCAAGGAAGGATGGAAGTGAGGTTACCTGTGCCCGAGAGGAAGACGTTTATAAAACCCTTGGATTACCATGGATCCCGCCGGAAATACGCGAGGATCGAGGTGAGGTCCAGGCAGCGATTAAGGGTGAGCTGCCGGACTTGATCGAGCTCACGGATATCAAAATGGAGCTGCAGACCCATTCCACCTGGAGCGATGGAAAATTGTCGATCCGTGAGATGGCAGAGGCGGCCCTCAAACGCGGGTATAAACTTATCGCCATTACGGATCATTCGCATAGCCTTGGGGTCGTGCAAGGAATGACCCCTGAGGATGTAAAAAAGCAGCGCCAGGAAATTGATCAGGTGGCCATCGAATTGGGAGACAAGATCCACATCCTTCAAGGAGCCGAAGTGGAAATCAAGTCTGATGGCAGCCTGGATTATCCTGATGAAGTGCTGGCTGAATTGGATTTCGTTCTGGCAGGGCTACATACCAGCTTGCGACAACCACGTCAAAAGGTCACTGAGCGAGTAATCAAGGCAATGCATAACCCGCACGTAGACATGCTACCCCATCCGACAGGCCGGTTACTACCCGACCGGGAAGGTGCTGACCTGGATATGGATGCGGTTTTGGCAGCGGCAGTTGAGACCGGGGTGGTCTTGGAGATCAATGCTCATCCGGCACGCCTCGATCTTGATGATGTACATGCACGCCGGGCGATCGAAATGGGAATCAAGCTAAGCATCAATACCGATGCCCATAGCGATACAGACATGGATTTGATGCACTTTGGTGTATCGACAGCCCGACGAGGCTGGGTGGAGGCGGATGAGGTCATCAACACCTGGAGCGTCGCACATTTATTGAAATGGCTAAAAAGCAGGGGATAATATTGGCGGATCATAAGGACTATGACCCGGTTTAGGGCAGACCTGGTGTTACTCACCGTAGCATTAATATGGGGGAGCGCCTTTGCGGTGCAACGCGTGGCAGCTCAATCTTTGAATACTTTTACGTTCAATGGTCTGCGCTTCCTGCTTGGAGGGTTTATCCTATTCCCGTTTAGCCAATTCAATCCATGGTATAAGAAGTATCAATCGTCAACTGACAGAACCCCGTCTGTTGAGAAATCACATCACACTCCAATTTTTGACCAAAAATCCATATTCTTTATCCTTAGCGCGGGTTTTGTTTTGTTCGCCGGTTCAGCTCTACAACAAGCCGGTTTACGGTATACGACGGCTGGAAATGCAGCATTCCTCACCACGTTGTACGTCGTGCTTGTACCCATCATCCTGATCGTCTTTATGCGGGAAAAAATTCACTGGATTGTCTGGCTGGGTGTGGCGATCGCAATCGCCGGTAGCTTGCTCCTAAGTACCGGTGGAACGCTCCACCTTGCACCTGGTGACGACCTGGAAATGCTTGCCTCTTTGATGTGGGCGCTGGATGTCATCCTGGTCAGCCGAGCAGTAAAGCATATGGATATAGTGACCTTTTCAGTGGGGCATTATTTGGTGGCTGGTTTATTCAACATCCTGATCAGCGTTTGGATGCCTTCTCCGCTTGGAGGGTTAGGGACGGGATGGTGGACGATCATTTATATTGGACTACTTTCCACTGCGGGGGGTTACACCCTGCAGGCACTCGGACAAAAGTATGCCCCTCCCAGTGATGCGGCGATTTTTCTCAGCATGGAAGCAGTTTTTGCAGCGTTGGCAGGTTACATTTTCTTGAGTGAGACGATGCGACCCGTGCAGCTAGCTGGATGTGGATTGATACTGATTGCAGTGATCATAACCCAATTAATTGCGGTCAAATCAAGGAAGTCGGCAGTACTGGCTGATGGCTACAAAAGTTGAGAAGTATGGAGATATTCCCATGGTTGTACCTATAAATTGGCGAATGATGACGGATGAGACCGTAAAGAATCTGGTAAGGTTGATCCAAATCAATACTGTCAACCCACCCGGTAATGAGCTCCCTGCGATTTTAATTGTGAAAGACATCCTAGAGGAGGCTGGTTTTCCTGGGGAGGCGATCAAAATTATTGAGTCAGCACCTAATCGGGCAAATCTCATCGCTCGACTAAAGGGGGATGGCACTGAACGTCCCCTCTTGTTGAGCGGGCATGTGGATGTGGTACCTGTGGAACGGGAACATTGGAGCCATGATCCTTTCGGCGGGGAAGTCATTGACAATGTTGTCTGGGGGCGGGGTGCCTTAGATATGAAAGGCTTCCTGACGATGTACCTGCAGATATTCTTGGGAATATTCCGTCAGAAAATCCCCCTTAAACGAGATATCATCCTGGCGGCTATCGCTGACGAGGAAAACGGTTTTATGTATGGCTCGAAATTCCTGGTGGAGCAGCACCGCGAGCTGATTGATGCGGAATATGGGTTGACTGAGACAGGGGCACTCACCATCAATGTCCGGAATGGCCGGATCTATCCAATCCAGGTGGCTGAGAAGGGAATTTGCTTTCTAAAAGCAAGCGCGCATGGAAAGCCAGGCCATGGATCGATCCCACAGGCGGATAACCCGGTTATTACCCTGGCAGAGGCAATAGAAAAGCTACATCGGGCTGGGCATTTACCGGTTCACCTCAGCCCAACTTTCTTGAAAATGCTGGATGCGGCAGGTCCACAGGCAGGATTTCCGCTAAACACCCTCACCAGGTTACTTCATTCCCCCGTCCTGGTAAATTTGCTTTTGAAGTACTTACAGGGGGATAGCCGGAACATGCTCCGTGCCCTGGTGACTAATACGATATCACCTACCATGTTGCAAGCTGGAATCAAAGTGAATGTCATCCCTTCAACTGCTGAGGCTGGTATAGATTGCCGGCTGGTGCCTGGGCAGACCCCTGATGATTTAA
>Ga0153915_10002957_pt1 | contig 15524 bp, 15 predicted proteins | sample Opewatmetagenome_2_FD_107003 | JGI IMG/M metagenome (GOLD analysis project Ga0153915, IMG submission 107003) | Freshwater wetland microbial communities from Ohio, USA - Open water 3 Core 3 Depth 3 metaG | ecosystem: Environmental > Aquatic > Freshwater > Wetlands | place: USA: Ohio, Lake Erie...
CCTGAGACGCTCCGCCGCCCGCGGTTACATTTTAAATGTCAGGCCCTCAGCAGGCCGCCCATTTCACTCTTAAAAAAAGGACCTCCCATGCCGTCAAGCAGGCTTTTTTTATATGCAAGATCCCAACCGGACATCGCTGATAAGAGGTTGGTATATTGAAAAAATTATTATTAAACCGGAAAAATATTTTATCGGCAGATTTTTATTACTTTTTTGCGGCGATTTTTATTTTCGGTTTTTCACTGGCAATCGTTAATGCGGTATTCAACAATTTTTTAAGCGAGACATTTGCGTTGAGTGATTTCAGGCGCGGGATGCTTGAGCTTCCGCGTGAGCTCCCGGGTTTTCTCGTAATCTTTGTTTCCGCGCTTTTCTTTTTTTTGTGTACGCGCCGCCTTGCCGCGCTGTCGAATATCCTCGCCGCGGCTGGGATATTCCTTGTAGGTCATTTTTCAACCGGGTACGGGGTGATGCTTGCATGGCTTTTTATTTTCAGTATGGGGCAACATATCTTTATGCCTCTGACATCAGGAATCGGGATGGAATTTGCCAAGGAAGGGAACATAGGCAAAAGGCTCGGACAGCTTTACAGCGCAGGCAATATCGCTACGATCATAGGCAGTTTTGTGGTATTTATCGGGTTCAGGTTTCTGAACTTCAATTTTTCTTTATCCTTTACCATCGCGGCAGCAGGGCTGTTGCTTTCCGCTTTTTTGCTTTATGCGATGAAGCCGGATGAAGTCCACCCAGAGCATTCAAAATTCACCGTAAGGAGAGAATACGGCCTCTATTACTGGCTGTGCATTCTTTTCGGCACCCGTAAACAGATATTTTTGACCTTCGCCCCATGGGTGCTTGTAACTGTCTTTAAACAAAACACTGCAATGGTTGCGACACTTATGACTGTCGGCGGAGTAATCGGGATTTTTTTCAATCCATTGCTGGGCAGGGCAATCGACAGGTTCGGGGAGAGACGCATTCTTATGTCGGAGGCATTTTTGCTTATATTCGTCTGCATCGGATACGGGTTCTCCCGATTTTTTTTACAGGAGAAACCGGCGTTTCTGCTTGCCGCAGGCTGTTTTATAATGGATCAGCTTCTCATGTCCGCAGGCATTGCGCGGGCTACATATCTAAAGAAGATAGCGGTGAATCCTGTGGATGTAAGTCAGACCCTCTCCATGGGTGTAACCATAGACCATATCTTCTCAATAGCCCTTGCACTTGTTTCCGGCTATATCTGGAAAACGCTCGGGTACCAGTATGTGTTTTTGTTTGGTTCAGTTATTGCCGTTGTGAATTATTTTTCCGCGTCACGCATAAAGATTAAGAAAGGTTCTGCTTTAAAAGATTAGCCGATAGAGACGCAAAGGATGCTGTTCAAAATTTAAAATCGTCTTTATCACCCAGGCCGGGGAAGAGGATAATACATTCGGTCCCTTCTGTAAATGCCCAAAATAGGGCCTGGGCCTCTGTCTGATCCTTGAAAAATATGTCCATTTTCATATATGTGGTTTTATTAAAATAGGACTTTATGGCAATGATAGGGTTATAGAGATACCATTTTAATAAATATGTGGCATTTTTGATCTTGGCATCGGCAGCTTCAGGCTGCGACCTCACGTTGATTGATATCCCCCCATTAATGAATAACTGATAATCGGTCGGCATATCATCTATTTCAAGGGCATCCAATGGAAACTTAGCCGGTTTTTTATTGTCGCCGGCCTTTTTATCGCCAGCGTTCTTGGCGTCGGCGCTATTGGCGGTTGTACTACCGGCGTTGGTATTATTGGAACCGTTGTTATTGTCACTGGGATCATCAACCTTTATGTGATACCTCAATTGCGCCAACTGAACACTTTTACTCTCCAGTGAAAAGGACTTTATGGGTAGCGGAGTCCCCGTAAACATCATGTGATCGACGGTCCATTCCCTTAATACTATTCCTCTTATCATCAGTAAAATCTTGTTTTCTTCTATGTTGAAAATGAAGTATTGCTTGGGCTTTTCAGAAAGAGAAAGCATCTCTGTAAGGAAGGTGTTTCTTTCCGCAATGCCGGCCTTTGCATCGGACAGCGGTTGCAGGATTAAGAACATCGCGAAAATGATATATAAAGAGATTCTGGTCATATTTAATAAATAAATATCTTTGTTCCGACTATTGAAGCCTTGTTAACGGCTAGTAAATCGTCATCTCCCACCCTGACGCATCCGTGGGTTGCATTTCTACCCAACAGCCTTGTGTAAAGGGTGCCGTGGATAAAAAACCCTTTCCCGAAGCCCAGCGCATATTCACCCATGACGTCCGCTTCTGCCCTGTCTGCTAGGGTTTTAGGGATCTCTTCGCCCTCCTCGATAAATGCCCAGTCAGGCTTTATCCAGGTGGGTTTGTTTATCTTGTATTTCACCGCAAACTCACCCCTTGGGGTGTCAAAGATCCATGGCTTTTTTTTCCCGCTCGGTTCAGCAAGGACATTGCCGTTTCCTGTTGCGACGACAGCCTTTCTGATAATCTCATTATCTTTTTTAAGGTAAAGAGTATTTTTAGCTGTATCAACGATAATATAAAATCCCGTAGGTGAAAGTTTTTTTATCTTTTTAACAAGGTTTTCGTTTTGTTTCTCAAGCTCCTTTGATGAGTTATCATCCGGATTTATTTCGCTTGAATTGCTCTTCATCCATGATGTCCTTTTCTGGGCGAGCATATAGTATCCTATGCCCTCAGTGACCATAACAATTATAAGTAGCGCGCCCGCAATTATAGAAAAAATCAAAAAAAATCTATTTTTAAATATGGCTATCATGGCTATTCATTTTTTATAGAAGACAGTCTTTCAAGAGTGCCGTTGACTGCGCCGACAATAGTGACAGGGGTTCCTTCATTAACAATTGCAAAGAGCTTATCTATATCGCTATTCTCTAAAGAGACACAACCCCTGGTCATTCCATCTGACCCTCCGCCATGGATTTCAACCAAAGAGCCTATGTTGGTTCTGGCCGGTATGAGCCCCTTCTTTTTAGCCTGGGCAAATCTCATCCTGTCCTCTTTATTCGGATAATCAAATAAAAGCGCCTTGTAGTATCGGCTTCCGGCATTCTTTTTAACGATATAATATCTTCCTTCCGGCGTTGCCCCATCGCCCGCATATAACTTGTCCTTCAGCCCATTTCGACCGAGGCCGATATCATAATCTCCTATTTTGTTGCCCTTTTTATAAACAATCAGTTCCTGATCAATCTTGCTCACTATAATAACAACGATCCCCTTTCTCTTTGATTCCTCAATGGTCTCTTCGACTAATTTGCGCCATTTTACCAGTTGATTTTTGTCCATATATCGGCTCAGGATAGAATTAGCGATATCCATGGACTTTAGGGAATAAGTATTGACCAGATTGAGCTTTGTCTCGACAGCATCGTAATTGCCTTTTTTAAATAAAAATTCCGCTTCACTCAATAAAACCTCTGCCTTGCTGAGGCTTCTCCTCACCAGCCTTGCTTCGTTTATCATGGAGGTCGACTCCTTTAGAGAGGCAACCCTATCTTTAAGAGAAGATATCCGCTGCCCTACATTCTGGGACTTTTCCTCTTTTATCTTTTTAATCGTCGCAAGTATCTTGTTGCCCTTGCCGAGAACCAACCTGAATTGTTCCCTGACGGAGGTATAATCCTTAAACCACCGAAACTTTGCGTCCTCCTTGATAAATTCATCATTTGCATCCCTATAGGCAACCTTGTATTTTTTGTACCCATCAGGTGCATACTCTGTTGCGCCGGCCTTCAAGAGAGCCAGCAGTTGAACTTCCGCATAATGCACTTCCGGAGGTTCCGGGGGTGCGCTGCATCCAATACACATCAAAAGGATTATTATTGAAAATAACAGTGGATAATTCCGCATTAAACCTGGATGCTCTTACTTTCCATATTTTTATTTATTCGGGATTTCTTTTTTGTCTGTGCGATTGCCTGCTTGACTTGGGTGGACAGGGTGACAGCATTGCCTTTTGTCTCTATTTCCATATTGGAGCCCCTACGCAATTCCCATGATCTGTTGTGAATAATAAAATGGGTACGTTCGCGAAAAGATAATTTTAGTTTTCACCGTTTCACGCACGTACCCTGGTGATTGATACTGGATTTCTTATATTATTTCTTCTTGCCCTTGCTTTTTACTTTCTCCAGAGCTGCCGTGATGTCGTTTGAAATGGTCGTCGCCTTTTCTTTGATAATATTGGCGCTACTTACGGCATCAGAATACTTCTCCTGGTCAATTGTCTGCTGTAACGGTGTGAGCGAATCCTCAAGACCTGTAATATCTGCCTTGAATGCCTCTATATCGGCCTTTGTCTCCTTGCCGGTAGGCGCTTGCGCTACAAGTGCCTTTGCTGCTTCAATGGCTGCCTTGGCATCATTCTGGGCGGTGATAGCGTTATTCTTGGCCTCCTCTTTCTTTTGAGCAGCGACAGTCTTAACAGTCTCTGAATCAGCCTTTACCGCTGCCAGCATCTGTTTTGCCTTGTCATATTTTTTGAAGAGGAACTTCGCGTCCTGTGTCTTTACCTCGGCGTTCGCTGCTGCCAAGTCGCTGTCTAATTTTGCGAGTTCATCCTTGGCATAGGTCTGAGTATCTGCGTTAGTGGCAGCCTCAACCGCTGCCTTTGTATCGTTGATCTCCTGCGTGGGCGCCTTCGCACAACCGGTCAGAGCAAAGGCCCCAACCAATCCGATAATAATTAATTTGTATAAGTGTTTCATAATCTAGCCTCCTTTTAAAATGTTAATAATAAATAAATACTCCCTATTTCTGCTCCTATCCTTTATAGAATAGGGGACATACACTATCTATATTTTCCTTCTATATCTTCCTCTCTTTGTTGTCCATCAGACGTACATTTATAATTCTCTTTCGGCCACTATGACCCGCATAGGAAAAAACCGGCAGCCGTTTCTGTAACGACAGGCCAGAGGTGATATATCGATTATTGCTCTTGGAGTGGTTCGGGTCTTCAAATGTGATGGTCAGTGGATCACCAAAGATCGTCGCTGTCTCCTTAAATGAAACATTATATCTTCGGATGTTATTAGCAGACTCTTTCGGTTTTTATTCAAATTCCTTTCTTGCTATTCCTGATGATTATTAATCAGAAATGCCTGAATAGCAACATCTGTTATTGTTGTAATATATATTGAGCTTATTACTTAAACCAAAATTTCAATCTGGGGCATGCTACACCTATTTCCCAATATGTCAACAAGATTTTTAAAACATTTAAAATCCAATCTTAAAAGATGATTAAATCATATTATATCAGGGAAAGATAAATTACGCAACATAGTTCAGAAAGGACAAAGGGGCTAAGAACAATTCCGGAATTCATGTAGCGCGCCAATGTACGGAAAAACATGGATTTGGGGCCAAGGCATCTCTTAATCATGATTAATCCAACCGACTCTGCCGGTGGTGCTGATTTGCTCGGAGCATGTCCCGTATATCGTGGAAGTGTCGATTTTTCCGGCCCTTGAACCTTCCTCACTACATCCTTTACTATAAAGGCTTTTGATGTTAATATCATTTCGCTTTATAGCCATCGGGGTTCCTCCTGTTTTAAAGGTTTTTTTCTAAATCTCCTTTATTAACAGGATTCACAGATGGTTTTTCAATTGTTTTTTATCATTATGTGCAAAATTCAGGTAAGCATTCGTGAAAAATAACAAACTCATCATAACAGTCCTTCTTGCTGTTTTTTGTCATGTCCCGGCAATATTTGCCGGAAATAAAATTTTGTCCATCCAGAGTATCGATATCGCCCCATACGACGAGGCGCTCAGGGGGTTTCAAGGCGTATGCGATGCACCTATCGATAAGCTTGTTATTTCCAAAATGCAGAATGAGGATATTATAAAGGAAATAAGAAAGCAGAGTCCTTCCATAATCCTTTCTATAGGCCTAGACGCCCTTGAAAAAATAAAGGACATCAATGATATCCCTATAGTTTATCTTATGGTGCCGAACCCTCAATCCGTGTCGGCGAAAGGTATGAATATTACAGGCATCAGAATGAATATACCGCAAGAAGAGCAGCTTTCTATATTTCTGAAGGCCGTTCCTTCTATTAAAAGCATCGGTTTATTATATAATCCTGAAAGGACAGGTTATATTGCGCAAAAGGCTGTCGATGCCTGTAAAAAAGCAGGCATAAACCTGATTGCAAAGGAGATACATGATTCACGCGAAGCCCCGTCTGCCGTTAAGAGCCTGGAAGGAAAAATAGACGGATTCTGGATGCTGCCCGATATAACTGTTTTTACATCGGAGACCATCGAGTACCTGTTTTTATTCTCCATGGAAAACAGGGTCCCGATATTCACATTTTCAGACATATACCTGGAGTCCGGCGCCTTGATTTCGATAGGCGTGAATCCCTTTGATATGGGTTCCCAGGCGGGAGAGATGGCCCTTGAGATATTGTCCGGAAAATCCGCGGCTGATATACAACCGGTTGACGCAAGAAAAGAGGGCATATCCATTAACCTGAAGGTATCAGGAAAACTTGGAATTGATATTGACGAGACTGTTTTTAATGGGGCGAAATTCCTTAAATAGGAGAGAAGATGAGGTTCTGTTTTCTTAAAAAAACGTTGAATGAACATTTCGCTATTAAGGTCTTTGCCGCGTTCACAATTCTGCTGTTTGCAATATCGCTGTCCTTTGCGGCATTTTTCGTTCATAGGCAGGGCGATTCCATGAAAGACGCCCTTATAAAGAACGGCAGATTGCTGTCGAAACTCCTCGCCCACAACTCAAAGATTGGGGTGTTTTCCGAAAATAAGGAATTGCTTAATAACCCTGTCGATGGTGTCATGCAGCAGGAAGAGGTCCTTAAAGTCTCCCTGTTTAATCAGGCTGGAGATATTCTTATTGAACGGGAAAAATCCGGGGAAGTCATTTTGGAAAAATCCGGAAAGGAGGATCGCGCTCAATTAAACGGGGTAATCAATAATATAAAAAGATCAGGTTCTCCATATAACATCGAAGACGATGAATGGTTTGAGTTCTGGTCCCCTGTGCTCTCCAATTCAGGCTATTCCACGGATGATTCCCTTTTTTTCAGGAAGGACATCTCTGAGAAAAAGGAACAAATAATCGGATTTGTCAGGATAACTATCGACAAAAGGCCGCTTCATAAACAGATTAATGCCCTTGTGATAAACAGTATCCTGATAGCCTTAATTTTATTAACAATAGGTTCGGTGCTTGTATATCTGTTTATAAAGAGTATTACCGGCCCACTTAACAGATTGACCGAGGGTGTCAGGAAGCTAGGCAGGGGAGAAGCTGTTGAAAGGCTGCCTGAAGAGACGTCCGATGAGATCGGGAAGCTCGCGAGCGCATTTAACAATATGTCGGAGTCCCTCAGCAACAGAGAAAAAGCCCTCAAGGAGAGCGAGGAAAAGTATCGCCGGCTCTTCGAATTGGAGTCGGACGCCCTCTTTTTAATAAAGGATAAAACAGGCGCAATATTGGAGATTAACCTTACTGCTTCAAGACTATACGGCTATTCAAGGGAAGAACTGCTCATGATGAATGAAAGGGATCTCTCCGTGGAATATGAAGATGACCGGCAGCCCTATCCCGGAAAGGTGATATCCATTCCTGTGTGTTATCATAGGAAAAAGGATGGAACGGTTTTCCCTGTTGAGAGCGCTGTAACCTATTTTTCCTGGCAGGGGAAGGATGTTCGAATCTCCGCTATAAGAGATATCTCGGAGAGGATAACGGCTGAAAAAGAAAGGGCAAGGCTTGAGACCAAACTTAGGCAGGCGCAGAAGATGGAGGCCATCGGCACGCTTGCAGGTGGGATTGCCCATGATTTCAACAACATTATCGGTATAATAGCGGTCAACACTCAACTTGCCATGTATGATGTCCCTGAAGCGGGGCAGACCCATGAAAATCTGGAGGAGATTTTAAAGGCATGCCTGCGGGCGCGAGATATGGTCAGACAGATACTCGCCTTCAGCAGAAAGGACGAGGCCAGGGTAAAACCTGTAATGATAGTGCCGCTTATAAAGGAATCGATAAAACTACTGAAATCATCCATCCTTGCTACTATAGAAATAAATCAGGATATACGCTCTGAATCGGATATTATAATGGCAGATTCGACGCAGATCCATCAAATCCTAATGAATCTCTTCAGTAACGCGGCCTATGCACTGAAGGAAACGGGCGGAATTATCACCGTGATTCTGGATAATATTGAACTTGTTGAAGGGAAGCCGGCTGATTGCCCTGATCTGATCCCTGGAAAGTATCTCAGGTTGAGCGTAAGCGACACAGGACAGGGAATTCCATCTGATATCCTTGACAGGGTCTTTGACCCATACTTTACCACAAAAAAGGTTGGGGAGGGCACAGGTATGGGACTGGCAATAGCCCATGGAATAGTAAAGAGTCATGGAGGGGCTATTACTGTTGAAAGCGAGCCTGGAAAGGGAACAACCTTTCAGATGCTTTTTCCAGTTATTGACGCCAATATAGGATTAGAGGATGAATGCGAGGTGTTTTGTCCCGGAGGGACGGAACACATACTTTTTGTTGATGATGAAAAATCGATTTCCGATGCAATGAGCGTGATGCTGACCAGGCTTGGCTATAAAGTCACTTCGAGAACGAACAGCATTGAAGCGCTTGAGCTGTTTCGTGAAAATCATGAATCATTTGACCTGATGATCACTGATCTTGTAATGCCGCACATGACAGGGCTGGAGCTTTCAAAAGAGGTTTTCAGTATCAGACCGGACATGCCGATCATACTTTGCACAGGATATAGTGAGACGATCAATGATGAAATGACAAGTCAGACAGGGATCAGGTGCCGGAAAAACAAGCCTTTTGTGATAAGTGAAATGGCAACCATAATCAGGGAGGCATTGGATCATCCTGTACAGACGGATGACTTTACAAGGATATGATGATAAGATAAACATAGAGATCCGGAGGGATAATGGCGAGGATTGACGATTTTATTCAGGCCAGGGCCTTATCAAAAAGAGAACTGTCTGAAAAGGATATTGCTTCAATTGCCCGATTTTCAGGGGCCGGAATAATTGAGAACGGCAAAACCCTTTTACTTAAGGTCTTGAACAGGGATATTATTATTACGTGGCCTGAGATGGAGTTTTCATATAATGGTTCGAATGAAGAAGTCCCCATCCAACAGCAGGTATTGCACCTCCACTATATGAACGGCGTCTGCAATTCAAAGATAGAGAAGAATAGGGGGGAATGGATCTCATTCCAGGATATACCGGATGGAAGGTTTTATATGGATGCATTTATAAAAAGGGCCAAGGACCCTTTGCTGAGGACCTTTGGGACAAACCCAAAAAAAATGGTAGAACTGGCGTCAAGTGTATATAATGCGTCCCCCCTTGAGTTTGGAGATTTTTCTGTGGCCGTAAATGCCTTTCCCATGACGCCTGTGGCCCTGGTTCTGTGGCAGGGAGACGATGAATTCCCTGCGGAGGGCAATATACTCTTTGACGGCAGCATATCCGGCATCCTGTCAGCGGAGGATATAGCTTTGCTTGCAGGCATGGTGGTCTATCCGTTGATAGGGATGGCAAAGGGTAAAATGGAAGATTTGAAATCTGAGATTTGAAATTTCAAATCTTTTTATCCTTGCGCCTTGCGCCGTTAATAATAGAATATACGCTCACATGCGTACATGATTATCTGATTGTTTAAAAGGAGTAAGACATGACGAATGATAAACCCCTTGTAGGGGTAGTAATGGGGAGTCTTTCGGATAAGGATGTCATGGAAGGTTGCATGACTACATTAACAGAACTGGGAATCCCATGGGAGTCAAAAGTCACTTCAGCCCATAGGACCCCCGATCAAACCCGTGAATTTGCCGAAAAGGCCGCAGGCCGAGGCATTGAGGTTATTATTGCAGGGGCCGGGTGGGCCGCTCACCTGGCGGGCGTAATTGCATCCTATACCCTGTTGCCTGTTATCGGCGTTCCCATTGATTCTTCCCCCCTTAAGGGGATTGATTCCCTGCTTGCAACGGTGCAGATGCCCCCGGGCATCCCTGTCGCGACCGTAGCAATAGGAAAGGGAGGGGCAAAAAATGCCGCTATACTGGCCGCCCGGATACTTGCGCTTAAATATCCGGATATCGCTGAAAGGCTTAATGCCTATCGTGAAAAAATGACGCTGGAGGCTATTGAAAAGGGTAGGACTTGAAAAAGCTGACCGGAAAATCACGCATCATTGATGTCTGTTCGGGAACCGATTCGAGCGCCGGCATTGACGAGGCAAAAAATGTCCTTTTGTCCGGAGGAGTGGTAGCCTTCCCTACGGAATCCTTTTATGGCCTTGCTGTGAACCCTATGGATGAAGAGGCGATAGATCGATTATTCAGGATTAAAAAAAGAGAACCTGATCTCCCGATACTCATTCTAATACCTTTCCTGGAGGCACTTGATATCTATGCGGCAGAGATACCGGAGATCGCCCGAACCCTGATTAAAAAATTCTGGCCGGGCGGGCTTACTCTGCTGTTTAAGGCGATGCCGTGCATATCACAGAGACTTACCGCAGGAACCGGCAAGATAGGAGTCCGTCTTTCAAGTCATCCAACCGCAACCGCCCTCACGCAATCCATTAATTCCCCGATTACAGGGACAAGCGCCAATATCTCTGGTCATCCGGCATGCAGGAGCGCCTTGGAGGTCTATAACTATTTTAAAAAAGGGGTGCTTATTCTTGATGGAGGCGAGACGACAGAAGGCGGCAAGGGATCAACGATACTGGATGTTACTGTCAACCCTCCAAAGATATTGAGGGAGGGGATGATAGGTAGCGACCAATTAGGGCTGTGATGGATAAGGCGTAAGGCACAGGGCGCAAGGATTTAAAGAATTTGAGATTTGAAATCTCAAATCTCAAATCTCAAATCTTCAATCTCGTATTCCGCACTGCTTATGTTTCTTTTATTTAACAACATGCAACCAACAACAATCAACGGACATTGCCGAGAATCATAATATGCAGCAGATGCCATCTGAAGTCAATGAAGCCCTTGTCAACTTCAGTAAATGAGGATATGTTGTTTTCAGCAACTGACAATCATGTCTTTATGAAATCTGAAAATAGCAAAGGCCCTTGAAGTGTCTTTAAGAAAAATACTCCTCGCAATACTTTCCGGCGTTATGCTCACCGCGGCATTTCCGCCCGGCAGGCTGGACTGGGCGGCATGGATAGCCATTATCCCCCTGCTTAAAAGTCTTGAGAATGAACGTCCTTTAAATGCCTTCAGACTTGGGATGATTGCTGGGCTTTCCCATTATCTTACGCTTATTTATTGGATCATATTTGTTACAAACACTTATGGAGGCATTGACCTCCTGACAAGCTCCTGCATCTTACTGTTATTCTGCCTTTATCTCTCATTGTATCCTGCTGTCTTTTCTCTGCTTATCAGATTGTTAGCCGGACACAGATTTATGCCCATGATAACCGCAGGTGTTTGGGTATCGCTTGAATATGTCAGGGCTCTGCTGATGACGGGTTTTCCATGGTGTCTTCTGGGCTACAGCCAGTTTAATCGCCACGCCCTTATTCAGATATCCGATATTACGGGTGTTTATGGGATATCCTTTCTGATAGTCGCTGTTAATGCCTTAATATATCTTCTTATATTCGACAAGCCCGGGACTTCAGGGAAAAAGGAATTAATCCTTGAGACATCGACAGTTCTTGTGCTTCTCTTTATCTGTCTTTTCTATGGAATTTATTGTCTCTCTGATGTCAACAGGAACGGTAAAGGGAAGGAGTCTATAATAACCTCAGTTATACAGGGTAATATTGATCAGTCAGTGAAATGGGATCCCGCATTCATGAAAGAGACCATGGATAAATACATGGCCCTGACAAGGTCAGCCATGAATTCCAAGCCTGGTCTCATTGTGTGGCCTGAAACCGCCGCCCCATTTTTTTTCCAGGATAACACGGAGTCAAGCCAAGATATCTACAGGATATCAAAAGAATCAGGGGCCTGGCTCATATTCGGCTGCCCGGCATATGAACAAGAGGATATAATATGGACGCGGTACTATAACAGGGTTTGCCTGGTCTCTCCAAACGGTTCTTTGGGCGGGCATTATGATAAGGCCCACCTGGTGCCTTTCGGTGAATATGTACCCTTAAAGAGATTTATCCCATTTATTAATCGGCTGGTAACGGCTTCCGGTGATTTTTTCCCAGGCAAAGAATCAGGACTGTTGAAGATGTCTGATATTACAGCAGGTGCATTGATCTGCTATGAGGCCATCTTTCCTGATCTTGCGAGAAGAGAAGTAAAAAACGGCGCAAGGGTCTTTGTAAATCTGACCAACGACGCCTGGTTCGGGATGACAAGCGCCCCCCATCAGCTCCTTTCCATGTGTGTCTTCAGGGCAGTGGAAAACAGGAGACCTTTTATCAGGGCTGCAAACACCGGTTTCAGCGCCTTTATAGACCCTTTCGGCAGGATCATTGCTAAGAGCGATCTGTTCACCGAAGCTGTCCTTACAGAGGAAATCCGGACGGATTACAACCGGATTACATTCTATACAAAATACGGGGATATCTTTATGTATGTGATATTGATAATCTGCTTGATTAAATTTTCCCATGAATTATGTTATCATCCAATAAAAAAAGAAGATGCCAATTATAGGAAAATCGAAGAGCATCTTAAGGGATCTGAATAGTCCAAAGTTCTGTCATTCCCGCGAAGGCGGGAATCCATAACTTATTAATTTTCCTGGATTCCCGCCTTCGCGGGAATGACGATTCAGAAAAATAAAATGCTATTTAAAATCAGAATGTTATAAAGAACGTTAGACTCTCAAGTTAAAGGAGATATAAAATGAATAACGAATTAGTCCAGAAGATAGACGGCATTGTGGAAACGTTGAATGATCTTCGAGGTCATCTTTGACTTAGAGAACAAGGAGAAAGAGCTTGAAGGGTTGCAAAAGACAATGTCGATGCCTAATTTCTGGAATAAAAAACAGGACGAAATATCCAGAGTTAATCAGGAGGTATCCATTCTAAAGGATGACGTTGATCGATGGAATAAGTTTTATCATGAGGCCGAGGATGCCAGGATACTCCTCCAGATGGCCTATGATGAGGATGATGAATCTGCCTTAACGGAGATTCAAAATGACGTCAATATCCTGGAGGAGAATGTAAAAAAACTTGAATTTCAGTCTCTCTTAAACGATTCGGATGATAAAAGAAACGCTATCGTCTCTATTAATGCCGGGGCTGGCGGAACAGAGGCGCAGGACTGGGTTCAGATGCTGTTCAGGATGTATTTGCGCTGGTGCGAGTCCCGTAAGCTGGAAAGCGCTGTGATAGATTATCTGGCAGGAGAGGAGGCAGGGATAAAAAGTCTCACCTTTACCGTCAATGGCCCTTATGCCTATGGATATCTTAAATCGGAGCACGGCATCCATCGCATGGTAAGGATCTCACCTTTTGACTCAACAGGCAGAAGGCACACCTCCTTTGCCTCGGTCTCGGTGATACCGGAGGCGGACACTGAAATCGACATCAAGATTGACGAAAAAGACCTGCGCATCGATTTCTTCAGGGCAAGCGGTCCCGGAGGTCAGCATGTGAATAAAACCAGTTCCGCCATCAGGATTACGCATCTTCCCACAAATATCGTTGTTCAATGCCAGAATGAAAGGTCCCAGCATAGAAATAAGGACACGGCTATGAAGGTATTGAAGGCAAGATTGTATGACCTGGAAAAGGGCAAGCTTGATCAGAAAAAACAGGATGCCCATCAGAACCAGAAGGATATCGCATGGGGAAGCCAGATAAGGTCATATGTATTCAATCCTTACAGGCTGGTTAAAGATCACCGCACCAATGAAGAGGTGGGCAACCTTGAAAAGGTAATGGATGGCGGGATAGACACGTTCATTGACGCATATCTCAGGATGAACATTCAGAAACGCACGGCAAAGGCCGGGCATTAATATGCATCCATCCGGAAATAAAATAGACTTACTTGAGCTAAGCGAAGATAAAAATCAGTTGACAAATTTTATAAAAGATAGTAATTTAGCTGAAATTTACATAACTTAAAGGATGGTTGGATATGAAAAATATAATTAGGAAAAAGCATTCCGGGGTCATATTATTATTCGTTATCCTTTGTTTTTTAATTAGTCCATCCTTAACTTTTGCTCAAAAATTCACCCATATCGTTGAAAAAGGTGATACGCTATGGGGTATATGTGAGCAATATTATGGCGACCCTAATCTTTGGCCGAAACTATGGGAAATGAATCCCTTTATAACAAATCCCCATCTCCTCAAGGCCGGCGACATAATTACCCTGTTTGAAAAAGAACCTCAAAAAGAACCTGAAAAAGAAATTAAAAAACCTGAGGTAACAGAAGAAAAGCCTCCTGTCAAAGAAGAGAAAGCCGAGGCCGCGTTAATGGGCATAGACTTAGCCGGTCTTACTGAAGTCAATGCCGTCGGATATCTTTCAACTGAAAAAATTCAGCCTTGGGGCAGCATTGTTGCATCAGATAACGATAAGATAATGTTCAGCAACGGAGAGACGGTATATGCGCTCTTTGATCAAAGCAAGGAAATCAAAATAGGCGATCAATTTTTTATAGGCAATTCATCTCCTGTTTTAAAGCACCCCATCACCGGGAAGGATTTGGGATACACATTTTCCGTAAAGGGAATACTGACAATAGAAGAGCGCCTGGGACTCTCCCTGAAGCACAAAATATATTATGAAAAAAAGAATGTTTTTAAAGCCAGAATTAATGAAGCCTATGGCCCTGTAAGCATCGAAGATGTATTGATGCCCTATAACCCTGTCTCATCATGCGTGTTGCCGGTTTCCATTAATAAAAAAATAGTTGCGAATATAGTCGCGACAAAGAATCAGGAGACACTTATTCAACCGAATTCCATTGTTTATGTTGATCTCGGTTCAAATGACGATTTGAAAAAGGGCAATGTATTAAATGTGGTCAAACCAAATATAATACCTGATCCCAACCCTGATGAAAAGATTTTTACCCTTTGGAAAAGCAAGATAATCCTTCCTGATATATTCGTGGGCAGGATCATGATCATTGAATGCGGGACTGAAACATCAACGGCTATAGTTCTTTCCGCCGTTGAACCCTTTTCATCCGGGGCCTATTTAACAGATTTATCCTGGGAAGAGATACCTGATTTTCTATCGGAGACGGCTGCTTGCCCTATCCAATAACAAGCTCATAAGGTTCTATCATAAACAAAAGTCTTGACTAATGAAGTCCGCTCTGTTTTATAATCCCGCCTTATTAAGTCTGGCAGGGATATACTTGGTATCCATGCCTGACACAGAGATTTGATAAAAGAGACATTTTCCCAAGGTTTCACCAAACCCTAATCGGAACCCATGTCTAATTGGTCAGATAAAAGATGCCTATGGCTA
>Ga0153915_10002958_pt1 | contig 15523 bp, 10 predicted proteins | sample Opewatmetagenome_2_FD_107003 | JGI IMG/M metagenome (GOLD analysis project Ga0153915, IMG submission 107003) | Freshwater wetland microbial communities from Ohio, USA - Open water 3 Core 3 Depth 3 metaG | ecosystem: Environmental > Aquatic > Freshwater > Wetlands | place: USA: Ohio, Lake Erie...
CGAGCACGAGATGGTCACGCTGCGCGCCGCCGCGCAGGGCAAGGCGACAAGCGTCAAGCGGCCCGTGATCGCCAAGGGCAGCGCGAGCGCGAAGGGCGCGGTGATCGGCGAGCAGAAGGCCTACATGGACGGCAAGAGCGTCAAGGCCGCCGTCTACGATCGCCCGGGTCTCAAGGCGGGCAACAAAATTGCGGGGCCCGCCATCGTGCTCGAAATGGATTCGACGACCGTGATCCTGCCCGGTTACACCGGCACCGTGGATCGGTTCGGCAACATTCTCATCTATCCGAACGGCTACAGGCCGGCCCGCCGCTGACGGGCAACAGCTGAAGGAAACCCAAGCCATGCCCGCCAAGATCATTCAACGCAAGTCCCGGCCCTTCAAGCGGCGCGCCGTCGATACCGTGACCATCGATATCATCGAGAGCGCGCTGCGCAACGCGCGCTTCGAGATGGACACCGTTCTCTTTCGCACGGCGATGTCGCCCGGTATCCGGGAGCAGCACGATGAGTTTCCGCTCATCGCCAATACCGACGGCAAGATGGTGGTCGGCCAGTTCGGCTCCTTTATATACGGGTTCCTGCAGGGCTATGACGGCACCGTGGAGGAAGGCGATATCTTCCTCACGACCGATCCGTACTCCGTGAACGGCGCGATCAGCCACGCGAACGACTGGCTGCTGCTCACGCCCGTGTTCAAGGACGGCCGTGTTATCGCCTGGGCCGCGATGTTCGGCCACATGACGGACGTCGGCGGCAAGGTGCCCGGGAGCCTGCCGACGGATGCGCGTCAGATCTTCGAGGAGGGCATCGTCATTCCGCCGGTCAAGATCTACAAAGGCGGCGCGAAGGGCGCGAGCGTGCTGCAGGAAGACGTGCTCAAGATCATCCTGCACAACTGCCGGCTGCCGCACTGGAACCTGTCCGACTTCAACGCGATCGTCGCGGCGCTGCGCACGGCATCGAACCGCTGCGTCGAGCTCGCGAAGCGTTTCGGCGACGACGTGTTCTATTCGGCGATGGAGGAAATGCTCGCGCGCAACAGGCGGGCGATGCGTGAGCTCATCCGCCGCACGGTGCCGGAGAAGAAGCAGTACTTCGAGGACTATCTGTGCGATGACGGTCTTGGCATGGGTCCGTACAAGATCGCCTGCAGCATGTGGCGCGAGGGCGATACGTGCATCTTCGATTTCGCCGGCACCGATCCGCAGTCGATCGGCTCGATCAACTTCCTGCTCAACGAAGAAATGTTCAAGATGTTCGCCGGCATCTACATGATCATGGTCTTCGACCCGCAGATTCTCTTCAACGACGGGTTCTACGATCTCATGGAGGTGCGCATACCGCCGGGCACGCTCCTGAAGCCGTTGAAGCCCGCGGCGCTGTCGTGCCGCACGCATGCTCTCGGCCGCATCTTCGACATCCTCGGCGGGCTCCTCGGCCAGGGCAACCCCGATTTCATGTGCGCGGCCGGGTTTTCCGACAGCCCGCACTTCATGTACTCGGGCTACGACCGCAACGGCGAGTGGTACCAGCTCTATCAGATCGGTTTCGGCGGCATTCCAGGCAAGCCCTTCGGTGATGGTCCCGACGGGCATTCACTGTGGCCGTCGTTCACCAACGTGCCGAACGAATTTCTCGAGAGTTATTTTCCGCTGCGCATCGAGACCTACGAGACGCTCCCCGACAGCGGCGGGGCGGGCAAGAACCGCGGCGGCAACGGCCTCAGAATCAGCTACCGCTTTCTCGAGCCGGGCGAGATTTCCATTCACGACGATCGCTGGCTCACGTACCCATGGGGAGTCAACGGCGGCCTGCCCGGCGCCCGCAGCAAGAAGATTCTCGAGCGTGCCAATGGCACGAAGGAACTGCTGCCTTCCAAGGCCGATCACATCCGGGTCGCACGCGGCGACTTGTTGCACTTCGATACCTGGGGCGGCGGGGGCTGCGGCGATCCGCTCGAGCGCGATCCGGCAAAAGTCCTCTTCGACGTGGATGCCGGTCTCGTGACGGTCGAGGGCGCTCGCCGCTACGGAGTCGTGATCACCTCCAGCATGAAGGTCGACGAACGGGCAACGGCCGACCTCAGAAAACAGATGGCCGCCGAACGCGGCACGAAGAAATTGTTCGATCGCGGATTCGAGTCGCTCGCCGAGCTCAAGAGCCGCTGCCTGGCCGAGACCGGCCTCGCGGCGCCCGCGCAGCCCGAATTCACGCAGCGCAAGTCGGCGCGGAGCGAGGCGGCGGCCGGATGAGCGTGCCTGGATTCAAGAACGGACCGCTCTCCGACCTCAGGGTCGTCGAGCTCGGTACGCTGCTCGCGGGACCGTTCTGCGGACAATTGCTCGGCGATCTTGGCGCGGAAGTCATCAAGGTGGAGCCGCCCGAGAAGGGCGATCCCCTGCGTGTCTGGGGACGCGAGCCGGCGCACGGCAAGTCGCTCTGGTGGCCGGTCGTCGGACGCAACAAGAAATCGATCACGCTCGACCTCAGGCAGAAGGAAGGCCAGGAGCTGCTGAAATCCCTGGCCGCGAAGGCGGATTTTCTGCTCGAGAATTTCAGGCCGGGCACGCTGGAAAAATGGGGTCTCGGGTGGAACGAGCTCGCGGCCATCAATCCGCGGCTCATCATGATCCGAGTGTCGGGATTCGGTCAGACCGGGCCCTACGCCGGCCGCGCCGGCTTTGGCGCCATCGGCGAAGCCATGGGCGGCCTGCGTTACGTCGTCGGCGACCCGAAGACGCCGCCCGCGCGCGTCGGCATCAGCATCGGCGATTCGCTGGCGGCCACGTTCGCGTGCCTGGGCGCGCTCTCGGCGTTGCACGTTCGCGAGAAGACCGGCCGCGGACAGATGGTCGATTCGGCGATCTACGAGGCCGTGCTCGCGATGATGGAGTCGCTCATCACGGAGTACGACAAGACGGGCTACATCCGGGAGCGCACCGGCGCGATTCTTCCAAGGATTGCGCCGTCCAACGTCTACGCATCGAAAGAGGGCGAGATGCTGCTGATAGCCGCGAATCAGGACACCGTCTTTGGACGGCTGGCCGAGGCGATGGGCAAGCCCGAGCTCGGTCGCGATCCGCGCTATGCGACCCATGCCGCCCGCGGGGCGAATCAGGCCGAGCTCGATGCCCTGATCGGAGACTGGGCTGCAACCTTGACGGGCCCGGATCTCTTGAAGCTCCTTGCCGAGCACGGAGTGCCGAGCGGTCGGATCTATCGCGCGCCCGAAATGCTGGCCGATCCGCACTTCAAGGCGCGCGATGCCATCGTGTCGGTGCCGCATCCGGATTTCGGCGAGCTTAAGATGCAGAATGTCGCGCCGAAGCTCTCCACGACCCCGGGCACGATCCGCTCGCCGAGTCCGCGACTCGGCGAGCATAATGACGACGTGTATCGGCGGATGCTGGGCTTGAGTGCCGAGCGGTACGAGCAACTGAAGCTGCGCAAGGTCATCTGAAGGAGATCGGCTCTGGGTAATTCGCTCGCACTCGGCGCGCGGCCGGCGCTTATCGTCATCGACTTCGTGAAGGCGTACACGACGCCGGGTTCGCCGCTCTTCGCCGACTTCGAGAGCGCGCGCCGCGCCGCGGCCGAGCTTCTGGCCGCGAGCCGCAAGGCCGGCATCCTCATCGTTCACACGACCGTGTCCTATGAGCCCGGCGGCGTGAACGGCGGTGTGTTCTTCAAAAAGCTGCCGGCGCTCGTTTGTTTCGAACAGGGCGCACATCCCGAATACGAGGGCTTCGTCCCGGGGCTCGAGCCGGCGCCGGGTGAGGTCGTCATCACCAAGCAGTACGCGAGCGCTTTCTTCGGCACTTCTCTGGCATCGACGCTGACTGCACGCGCGATCGACACGCTGCTGATCGCCGGTGTGACCACGAGCGGCTGCATCCGCGCAACCGCGGTCGATTGCTGCCAGCATGGCTTCATACCGGCGGTGGTACGCGACGCCGTCGGCGATCGCGCATCGGGTCCGCACGAGGCGAACCTTTACGACCTCGAGTCGAAGTACGCGGAGGTCATCACGCTCCGCCGCGCACAAGAATACCTCGCGACGGTCCGCCGGTGAGCCCGCCGCAAATGAGCACGCTCAAACGCGAACACGTGACCGACCTGCGCGGGTATGGCCGGCTCGCAGCGGACGCAACGATCGGGGTCACGCGTCTCATCGAGTCGCTGCACTACACGATCCGGCGAAAAGCGGGGCCGCCCCGCGGCATCACCCCTCGCGTCTATCAGTCCATCCGTCTCGCTGCATCGCTCGCGGGCCGCGGATTCGACGCGGCACTTTCGGCGCTGGCCGCGCGGCTTCCGGAGCATGTGCCGACGCCGCGCCAGGAGGCGATGCGCGCCGCGGTCAACGGCGTCTACGGCGATCATCTGGCGGCGACGGGCAATCCGCTCGCGATTCCCATGCGATTGCGCCGCGACGGCCGGGCATTGACCGTCAAGCGCGCCGAGCTTGCGGCGGCGATACCGGATGCCGGCAGCCGGCCGCTCGTGCTGGTACACGGCCTGTGCACGAACGATCTGAAGTGGCGCCGCAACGGGCATGACCACGGCGCAGCGCTTGCCCGTGACCTGGGGTACACACCGATCTACCTGCACTACAACAGCGGCCGGCGCGTCGCCGACAACGGCGCCGAGTTCGCCGCGCTCCTTGAGTCTCTCGCCGCGGAGTGGCCGGTGCCGCTCAAGGAACTGACGATCATCGGCCACAGCATGGGCGGCCTCGTAGCACGCAGCGCCATCGAAGCGGCCCGCACTGCCGAGCACGAGTGGCTCTGCCGTCTGCGCCGGCTCGTGTTCCTCGGCACGCCGCATCACGGCGCGCCACTCGAGCAGCTCGGCAGTTGGCTGGAGGCGGCTCTGCGCGCGAATCCTTATTCCGCTCCATTCGCCCGCCTCGGCGCGGCACGCAGCGCCGGAATCACCGACCTGCGCTACGGCAGCGTCACGGGCAAACGTGGCGTGGCGACAAAGCGCAGCGTGCCTGTGCCCGCCGGAATTGAGTGCTTCGCGATTGCCGCGACGCTCGGCCTTCGTGCCCGGCCCGCACGGGACAAGCTCATCGGTGACGGATTCGTTCCGCTCGACAGCGCGCTCGGGTGGCATCCGCAGCCGCAACATAGTCTGGCGATCCCGCCCGATCGTCAGCTGATCGCACGCGACACGACGCATTTCGGCCTCCTCGCGCGCAAGCAGGTCTATGCGCAGCTGCGGAAATGGCTCGCCGGATAGTGGATTAGAATGTGCTCCCATGGACCGGGACTCACACCAGAGCTTCACTGATCCCGTCTGCGGAATGTCGGTACGGCCCGATTCGCCGCATATCGCACAGCAAGGTGGCCGGACCTACCACTTCTGTTCCGCGGGCTGCCGCACGAAGTTCATCGCCGACCCGAGTCGTTACCTTGCGAAGGTACCGGCACCCGAGCCGGCGCCGCAGGGCGTCATTTACACCTGCCCGATGCATCCGCAAATCCGGCAGGTCGGACCCGGGACCTGCCCAATTTGCGGAATGGCGCTCGAGCCGCTGCTGCCGGGTGGGCCGGAAGATGACAGCGAGCTACGTGGCGTTCGCAGGAAGTTCTACATAGCACTCGTCCTAGCGCTTCCGGTCGTCGCGGTTGCGATGCTGCCGCACCTGCTGGGGATCGCGCTGTCGCACTCGACCGCGAGCACACTGCGCTACGTCGAGCTCGCGCTCTCGAGTCCCGTCGTATTGTGGGCCGGCGCGGAGTACTACCGCCGCGGGTGGCTCGGTGTCGTCAATCGTTCGCCAAACATGTACACGCTCATCGGGCTTGGCGTCATCGTTGCTTTTGCATTCAGCGTCATTGCGACCTTCGCGCCCACGGCGTTTCCGCCGACGATGCGCGATGAGCACGGGATGGTCGGGGTCTATTTCGAGGCGGCAGCGGTCATCGTTGCTCTCGCGCTCCTCGGCGAATGGCTCGAGCTTGCAGCTCGCGGCCGGACCAGCGCGGCGATTCGCGCGCTGCTCGGGCTGGCGCCGAAGACCGCGCGGCGAATCCGCGCGGACGGCGTGGAGGAGGATGTTCCCCTCGACGTGCTTGCGGTCGGAGATCGCGTGCGGGTACGTCCCGGGGAAAAGATTCCGGCCGATGGACGCATCGTCGAGGGTCACTCGAGCGTCGATGAATCCATGCTGACCGGCGAACCTCTGCCGGTTGAGAAGTCCGCCGACGACCGGGTCATCGGTGCGACGATCAACCAGACGGGCGCACTGGTCGTCGAAACCGAGCGCGTCGGGGCCGAGAGCCTGCTTGCGCAGATCGTGGCGCTCGTGGCCGAGGCCCAGCGCTCACGCGCGCCGCTGCAGCGTCTCGCCGATCGGGTTTCGGCGTGGTTCGTGCCGTCGGTCGTCGCCATTGCCGCGCTGACGTTCGCCGTCTGGTGGATGATCGGGCCCGCGCCATCGCTCGCTTACGCGATCGTCAACGCCGTCGCGGTGCTCATCATCGCCTGTCCCTGCGCGCTCGGACTCGCGACGCCCATCTCGATCATGGTCGCAAGCGGACGCGGTGCGCAGTTCGGCGTGCTGTTCCGCGATGCCACGGCCATCGAATCCATGCGCACGGTCGATACTCTCGTCGTCGACAAGACGGGGACGCTGACGCTCGGCCGGCCGGCGCTCGATCGGGTCATTGCCGAGCCGCCGTTTTCCGAAAGTCAGGTGCTTGGCTTTGCAGCCGGGCTCGAGCGTTTGAGCGAGCATCCGCTTGCGCGCGCCATTGCCGAGGGCGCGGCTGCGCGCGGCGCGGCTGTGGAAACGGTCACCGATTTCGCATCGGTGACGGGGCAGGGCGTGACCGGCCGCGCATCCGGACGCACGCTCGCGCTCGGGAATCGGCTGCTCATGATCTCCAAGGCGGCTTCCGTCGATCCGCTCGCGGAGAGCGTCGAGGCTCTGCGCCGCTCGGGGCGCACCGTCATGCATCTCGCTGTCGATGGCAAGCTGGCCGGGGCCATCGCGGTGGTCGATCCGATCAAGGAGACGACACCGGCTGCGTTGCAGGCGCTGCGCAGCGACGGTCTGCAGGTCGTCATGCTGACCGGTGACAGCCGCGCGACCGCGGACGCCGTGGCGCGCGAGCTCAAGATCGACGAAGTCATCGCCGAAGTACGTCCGACGGACAAGGCCGAGGCCGTCAAGCGGCTGCAGTCGGAGGGGCGCAGGGTCGCCATGGCCGGCGACGGCATCAACGATGCGCCGGCGCTCGCGCAGGCAAACGTCGGCATCGCCATGGGCACTGGGACGGACATCGCCATGGAAAGCGCGCAGGTGACGCTGGTGCGAGGCGACCTGCGCGGCATCGTGCGCGCCCGGCAGCTCTCCCGCGCCACCGTGCGCAACATCTGGCAGAACCTCGGGTTTGCCTTCGGCTACAACGTGCTCGGCATTCCGATCGCGGCGGGAGTCCTGTATCCGGCCACGGGCGTGCTTTTGAGCCCGATGATCGCGGCGCTCGCGATGAGCCTCTCCTCGGTTTCCGTGATCGGGAACGCCCTGCGCCTGCGTTACGCCGTCAGCGGCGCCGACGAATGAGGTAGTAGGCCGCCGGAATCACAAGCATCGAGAGGAGGGGCGCCGTGATCATGCCGCCGACCATCGGCGCTGCGATTCGTCGCATCAATTCGGAGCCTGTACCCGAACCCCACATGATCGGCAGGAGGCCAGCGATGATCACGGCGACGGTCATCGCGATCGGCCGCACCCGCAGCGCGGCACCGTCGATGATCGCGTCGATGAGATCCTTCTCATCGTTGAGACGACCGGCTGCAGCGCGCGCGGTCACCGCTTGATTGAGGTACACCAGCATGACAACGCCGATTTCCGCGGCGACACCTCCGAGCGCGATGAACCCGACGACTGAAGCAACAGACAGGTTGTAGCGGAGCAGAAAGATCATCCAGATACCCCCAACCAGCGCGAATGGCAAAGTCGCCATGAGAAGCGCCGCCTCGCCGACGCGCCGGAATGTCAGGTACAAGAGGACGAAGATGATCACGAGCGTCGCCGGGACGACCACTTTGAGCTTGGCGGCTGCGCGTTCCAGGTACTCGAACTGCCCCGACCAGGAAATCGAATAACCCGGCGGCAGACGCACCTCTTTCGCGACGGCCTGCTGCATTTCGCGGACTGCGGAGCTGAGAGCGCGTCCGTGCAGATCGATGTACACCCAGCCGGACAGGCGTGCATTCTCGCTCTTGAGCATCGGCGGTCCGTCGGTGATATTGATGGCGGCGAGATCACCGAGCCGAATCTGAGCGCCACGGGCCGTCACCACCGGCAGATCGCGCAGTTTCGCTACCGAGTCCCTGAGCTCGCGCGGATAACGCACGTTGATCGGAAATCGCTGCAGGCCTTCGACCGTCTCGCCGACGTTGTCGCCGCCGATGGCGGAGGACACGATGCTCTGCACGTCCGATACGTTGAGCCCGTAGCGTGCTGCACCATCACGATCGATGGTGACGTCGATGTACCGGCCGCCGGTCAGGCGTTCGGCAAATGCCGACGTCACGCCGGGGACGCGTGCCACGACTCGCTCGACGGCTGCCGCGATTCGATCGATCTCCTTGAGGTTCGTGCCCGCGACCTTGACGCCGACCGGACTCTTGATGCCGGTCGCCAGCATGTCGATGCGGTTGCGGATCGGTGGCACCCAGATGTTCGAGAGGCCCGGCACGCGCACGATACGATCGAGTTCCTCGACCAGCTTCTCGGGCGTCATTCCGGCGCGCCATTCACGGCGTGGTTTGAACTGAATCGTCGTCTCGAACATCTCGAGCGGCGCCGGATCCGTTGCGGTCTCCGCGCGGCCGGCCTTGCCGAAGACGCTCGCGACCTCCGGCACCGTCTTGATGAGGCGATTCGTCTGCTGCAAGAGCTCGCTCACTTTGCCGGCGGAAATGCCGGGCAGCGCCGAGGGCATGTACAGCAGATCACCTTCATCGAGCGGCGGCATGAACTCTCCGCCGATGTGCGTGATGGGATAGAGCGTCACGACGAGAACGACGAGCGCGCCGCCGAGCACGGCTCTCGGTGCGCCCAGCACCCGGTTGAGAAGCGGCTGATAGAAGGCGATCAGTCCGCGGTTGATCGGATTGCTGCGCTCGTCCGGGATGCGTCCGCGAATGAGATAGCCCATGAGAACCGGGACGAGGGTGACCGCAAGTCCCGCGGCCGCAGCCATCGCATAGGTCTTCGTGTATGCGAGCGGTGCAAAAAGCCGCCCCTCCTGGGCCTGCAGCGTGAATACGGGCACGAAGGAGAGCGTAATGATGAGGAGGGAGAAGAAGAGCGCGGGACCGACTTGAACCGCCGCATCGCTCACCACCCGCCAGCGGTCGGTCGAGTCGAGCTCTGCGCCGGGGTTGGCGTGTCGCCAGGCCTCGATGTGTTTGTGCGCGTTCTCGATCATGACGACCGCGGCATCCACCATGGCGCCGATCGCGATGGCGATGCCGCCGAGCGACATGATGTTGGCGTTCACGCCCTGGTAGTACATGACGACGAAGGCCATCAGCACGCCGAGCGGCAACGACACGATCGCAACCAGCGCCGATCGCAGATGAAACAGGAACACTGCGCACACGAGCGCGACGACGATGAACTCCTCGATGAGCTTCGAGCGCAGATTCTCGACCGCGCGCTCGATGAGGCCCGAACGATCGTAGGTCGCCACGATTTCAACGCCTGGCGGCAGGCTCGCCTTCAATGTCAGGAGCTTCGCCTTGACCGCCTTGATCGTTTCGAGAGCATTCTTGCCCGAGCGCATGATGATGACGCCGCCGGCGACTTCCCCTTCGCCATTCAACTCTGCGATTCCGCGTCGCATCTCGGGACCCACCTGCACTCGTGCCACGTCGCCGAGGCGCACGGCGACGCCGGCATCCGTGGTCGTGAGCGGAATGCTGCGGAAATCATCGAGCGTGCGCAGGTACCCCGACGACCGGACCATGTACTCGGCTTCGCCAAGCTCGAGCACGGAGCCGCCGGTTTCCTGATTCGCCTTCTGCACGGCGTCGATCACCATTTCATGCGTGATATTGAAGGCACGCAGGCGATCGGGATCGAGAACGATCTGGTACTGGCGCACCATGCCGCCGATGGAGGCAACTTCGGCGACATTCGCCACCGTCTTCAGCTCGTACTTGAGGAACCAGTCCTGGAGCGCACGCAGCTGCGACAGATCGTGCGTGCCGCTGCGATCCACGAGCGCGTATTCATAGACCCAGCCGACGCCGGTGGCGTCCGGACCGAGCGCGGGCCGGGCGTTTGCGGGCAGGCGAGATTGCACCTGATTGAGATACTCGAGCACCCGCGAGCGCGCCCAGTAGGGATCGGTTCCGTCTTCGAACAGGATGTAGACGAACGAGTCGCCGAACATCGAGTAGCCACGCACCGTCTTTGCGCCGGGCACCGACAGCATCGTCGTCGCGAGCGGATAGGTCACCTGGTTCTCGACGATCTGCGGCGCCTGCCCCGGAAAGGTCGTGCGGATGATGACCTGCACGTCCGAGAGGTCGGGAATGGCGTCGACCGGCGTGCGTGGCATCGCCCACAGGCCCCAGGCAGTCACCATCACCGTCGCGAGCAGAACGAGAAAGCGGTTTCCGACGGACCAGCGGATGAGTTGCGCGATCACGGTCCGGTCTCCTCGAGACGATTGATGGTCGACTTGAGGCTCGCCTCGGAGTCGATCAGGAATTGCCCCGAGAAAACGATCGACTGTCCCTCGGTGAGCCCGGAGAGGATTTCGCTGCGTCCGCCCTGCTCGCGACCGACCGTGACGCCGACGACATCAAAGCCCCCGCCGTCCCGTGCGACGATGACAACGCTGCGTTCGCCCGTCACGATGACGGCTTCGCTCGGCACGACGAGCACGGGCGTTTCGGTTGCCTGCGTGAAGTCGAGCGACACGAACATGCCGGGTGAGAGGCGCAATCCCGGATTATCGAGGGCCACTCGCACGGGCAACGTGCGCGTCTGCGGGTCGACCTGCGGGAGGCGCGCCAGCACGCGACCGTTGAATGTCATGCCGGGCCACGCTGTCGCGTGCGCCTCGACGGTGGCGCCGACCGGCACCATCGAGACCTGGGCTTCCGGGATCTGCGCGTTGACCCAGACCGTGGCAAGACCGTTGATGCGAAAGAGACTCGAGCCCGTCATGAATGCGGAGCCTTCGCGTACGCCAAGCTCGGTCACCGTGCCGTCAATCGGCGCGTGCACGGTTGTGGTTGCGAGGGTCTTGCGAGTCGTCTCGACGGCCTGAATGGTCGCCTCCGGCACGCCGAGAACGCCCAGCCGCTGGCGTGCCGCGGCGCGCAATGCGCTCGCGGCATCCGAGCCGACATCGAGCAGCGCGAGATACTCCTGCTCCGCCTCGAGCCATTGGGGAGAGAGGATCTCGGCGAGCGGCTGCCCGCGGCGCACTTGCTCAAGGGGCGCGTGCACGTAGAGCTTCGTCACCGAGCCATCGACGCGCGCCGGTACGAGCTCGAGCAGACGATCGTCGAAGGCAACGCTGCCGACTGCATGCAGCCGCGCGCCAAGCGGGGCCTTCTCCACCCGACCGATGCGGATACCGAGATTCTGCGCGGTTCCTGCCGAGACGCGCACGCCTGCGGTGCCTTCGCTCTCATCCGCGTAGACCGGCACGAGGTCCATGTCCATGTAAGGCGATTTGCCCGGCTTGTCGAAGCGCTTGTCGGGCTGCATCGGATCGTGCCAGTAGAGGATCTTGCGCTCGCCAGGCTGCGTCGTGCCGCTGTCAGCGACTTCGGCTCGCGCCGCCGGGTGCTCCGAGCCATGGCCCCACCAGTAACCGGCTCCGAGACCGATGAGCAGCAGTACGACGGCGAGTGCCAGCCAGCGAATCGAAACAGGCGAATTCATTTCGACACCTCCGCATCGTGGAGGAAATGCAGGAAGGTCCAGGTTCGAGCCACCGCGCCCTCGAGCTGCACATAGGCGAGTTGCGTTTCAATGTCCTGGGACAGCGCGTCCACGACACTCGCAAGCGTCGTGCGACCCGCGCCATAGGAGGCGAGAGCCGTCCGCGACCGGTCGCGCGCCAAGGGAATGAGATCGGTCTGGTAGAGCTGCAGTCGCTCACGCCCGGCGCGCCACTCGGCGAAAGCCGATTCGATTTCGGCTGCGTGCATGCGCAGTGCAGCGTCGCGCCCGGCCTGGAGGCTCCGCAGCCGCGCGATCTTCTCGGCAATCATCGGATTCTGGCGGCGCGCCGAGAACAGCGGCAGGCCGACGCGCACTTCGAGCGATACCATGTCGGAGAAGTCGGGCCCGCGCCTGGCGTAGCTCAGCTCCGCGCTCCAGTCCGGCCGTTTTTCGGACCGCGCCAGCTCGACGTCGGTCTGGGCGACCGCGAGCTCGGCGCTCATCGGCGCGAGCGGCGCATGGTCCGCGACACTTGCGAGCAGCGCTTGCGGTGAATGGCCAAGCTCGGCGTCAGTCGGAATCTCCGCGAGCGGCCTGGCGGCATCCGCACCAATCCATCGTCTGAGCTCGGCGCGCTGCATTTCGCTCTCCTGCCGGAGCTCGAGCAGACGTTCCTTGAGGGCGATGGCCATGCTCTGTGCGGTCAGTGCATCCGCGGCCGAGGCGCGTCCGCTCGCGAGCCCCGCGCGCGCAGCAACGGCCTGCATGTCGACGTCGGGTTGCAGCGCCTGCAGCCGCGCCAGCGATCGATCCGCGACCGCGCTCGCGATCCAGGCATCGGCGGCGGCGCGTGCCGTTTCGAACCGCGTGCTCCGCAATTGCGCTTGTGCCAGCGCAACCTCGCGCTCGCCGCGCTCGCTCTGCAGGCGCCGTTTGGCTCGATTGGGAAAACTCTGCATGACGCCCACACGCCGCATCGTCATGAAGTCGCGGGTAAAGGAGAACTGATCGGCCGTGTTGACCGGGAGATTGTCGACGCCGGCGATGAGCTCGGGATCGGGCAGCCGGCCCGCGCTGATGGAGGCCGCCTGTGCTCCTTCGAGGTCCGCTGCGCCCGCGCTGACCTGTGGCGCATTCGCGAGCGCGAGCGCGACCGATTCCTCGATCGACAGGGGTTGTTCACTTGCGATGGCCGCAAGCGGCCACAACAGGACGATGCCAATGATTCGATGCCAAGACATGAAAGTCCTCCGCCGACGAACGAAAGCAGATCGGCCGCCGGCTCAGAGCCGGCGCGATTCATCGGGCGGCGGAACTAAAGTCGCAGTCGGCCGGTGCGCAGGTAGGTCAGTCGCGCGGCATCGGCGCCGCGCAGGAGAGTCGTCGGCGGGACCGATTCGAGCGCGTCGACCCAGCGAGCCGGGTCGGGGGGCGGCGCGAAATGTATGGTATCGGGTCGATCCGGAGCACGGTCCGTACTTGATCTTGTGTGCTCGCAGGCAACTTGGGCGACATTCACCAGGACCGGGGCGAGAGCGCAGCAGGAGGGCGCCGACTTGGCGAGCGGAGCGCCGCCAGGATGCGCATCGCACGGCGAATGATGGCCGCCGGAGCAGCAGTCCGGCGCATCCATCGCGCAGGCGAACGTCGGCAGCGACAACCCGAGGAGAGTCGCTGCAACGGCAAAAATGGCTACCCATCGACGCAGCAAGCGGTCGGCTTCCTATCAGCGTGCCGTCAAAGCGGCCACAAAATCATAGGGCCCCGGCGGCACCGGCGCCAGTAAGGATGTGTACGGGTGTGAGTTTCGTCTCGACCCTACGCCGCTTTCGTCCCCGTCACATATTGACGGGTGATCTTCGCGACATGCTCGCCCTGGTAGCGGCACATCTCGAGCTCGAGCGCGCTCGGCATGCGCAGCTCCGCGCCGGCGCCGGTCACGCAACTCGCTCCGTATGGCGTGCCGCCGGTCACCTCACGCATCGTCGAGAGATCCCTGAAAGTGTAGGGCAGTCCCACGATGATCATGCCGAAATGCAGCAGCGTCGTATGAAAGGACGTGATCGTCGTCTCCTGTCCGCCATGCTGGCTGGCGGTGCTGCAGAAGACGCTCCCGATCTTGCCGACGAGCGCATGGCGCATCCACAAGGCACCCGTGCGGTCGAGAAAATTCCGCATCTGCGAAGCCATGTTGCCGAAGCGCGTCGGCGTGCCGAAGATCAGCGCGTCGTAGTTCTCGAGCTCGTCCGGCTCCGCGATCGGCGCCGGTTGATCGAGACGAAAACCCGAAGCCTTCGCGAGATCGGCCGGAACGAGCTCCGGAACCCGCTTGACCGTGACGCTCACTCCCGGGACGCGCCGCACCCCTTCGGCCTGCGCACCCGCCATCTGCTCGATGTGGCCGTAGCTGCTGTAATAGAGAATGAGAATTCTGGCCACGGCTGTTCCTTGCGGCGGCATGCCGCTCGTTTCGCATAGCGAAGTAAATTTCGTTCCGAGAAAAAGGCTACGAGCTACTGCCGGTACCGTCAAGCATCAGCGGTTGAGGGGTCAGACCTGGGCGCTCAGGGCGAGACCCGGCACGCGCGCGAGCTCGGCGGAGATCTGCCGGCTCGCCTGCTGCAGCATCGCCAGGCGCTCGCGCACGAGCTTCGACTTGGTGATCCGCTTCGAATGGCTCGAGCTGTTGAGTGCCGCGACCACCCGGCCGTAGGGATCGAACACCGGCACCGCGACTGCCACGACTCCGTAGGCGAGCTCGTCCTCGGCCGCCGCATAGCCCGTGCGTCGGCACTCCTCGATGGCCTGTCGGATCCTGGCGGGATCCGTAAGGGTGTGCTCGGTGAGCGCGGGGAATTTCGCCGTCTGAAAATACTTCTCCAGTCGCTCCGGACTCAGCCCGGCCAGCAGCACCCGGCCCATGGACGTCGCATGCGCGGGGAATCGGCTGCCGACATGCGCCTCCAGGCGCACGATGGTTCGCACCGATGTGCGTGCGACATAGACGATGTCGGTCCCGTCGAGCACACAGAGCGCGGCAGAGTCACCGGTTTTGCGCGCGAGCTCCTCGAGATGCGTCTTCGTGACGTGTTCAATGTCCATCGACTCGAGGTAGGCCGCGCCGAGCTCGAGGACCTTCGGCCGCAGCAAGAAGTCGCGCCCGTTGCGCGTCACGTAGCCGAGTTCCTCGAGAGTGAGCAGGCACCGCCGCGCGGTTGCGGCCGGCATCCGCGCGATCGCCGCCACTTCGCTCAGCGTCAGGGCCGAGTGATCGCGAGTGAAGGCACGGATGACCTCGAGTCCCTTGGCAAGGCCGCCCATGACTTCGCGGCGGGGGCTGGCGGATTGTCGGCGCGGCACGGTGGCAGTCTATTTCGATATGCGAAAGCGTTGGAAGAGGTGAGCGTGCGGCACGTGCGTCGCTTGACGGGCGTGGTCCGCAAGGTTCAGCATGTTCGCTGTACGAACTAATTTTCGCTATACGAAAATACCTTGAAGATCGGTTCGCAGTCAAATCGCAACTCTGCCATCAGCGCATCGAACGCGGACACCATTGTCGTACGCGGGCACGATCTCGTCCGCGAGCTC
>Ga0153915_10002959_pt1 | contig 15517 bp, 12 predicted proteins | sample Opewatmetagenome_2_FD_107003 | JGI IMG/M metagenome (GOLD analysis project Ga0153915, IMG submission 107003) | Freshwater wetland microbial communities from Ohio, USA - Open water 3 Core 3 Depth 3 metaG | ecosystem: Environmental > Aquatic > Freshwater > Wetlands | place: USA: Ohio, Lake Erie...
AAACTACCCTACCAGCCCGCAGTGGGATAAAGCCTGGGAACAAAAAGCCTATACCCAATGGGCTTACCTGGAGGATTATGAGGCTGGCAAGCAGACCCTGGTGGACTTCGTGGCAGCCGCTGCGAACCAACCGCGTGCCGCGGAGTTCCTCTTCGATGCAGCCCAGGTGGCGGAGCGGGGTGCAAACCTGGATGAGGCTGCTGTGCTGTGGAGGCGGGTGGGCTTTGATTACATCACCTCCGCATACGCCCAGCGCGGCTTCTTCTTAGCCGGGATCACCGATTACCGGCGGGGCGACCTCCCCACCGCCCTGGATGATTTCAACCGTGCTCTCGCCAACTCAGTCAAAGTTGAAGACCGCGCCGCAGCCATGCTGTGGATCGGTAAGACACAGCAGGCTTTGGGGAACCCGCAAACCGCTCAAACCGCCTGGCAGCAGGCGGCTGACCTGGACCCGACGGGCTATTACAGCGAGCGCGCCCGAGAGCTGAGCGCCGGGCGCGCGCCCTTTACACCACCCGATAATTACGGCATCGGCCGCGATCTGAGCGCAGAGCGCCTCGAGGCGGAAGCCTGGATGCGCACCACCTTCAACATCTCGCCAGACGTCGATCTTGCCTCGCCAGGCGAGCTAGCCAATGACAGCCGCTTCCAGCGCGGCAATGAATTCTGGCGTCTGGGGCTGTTCGAACAGGCTAGCTCGGAGTTCGAGGCTCTGCGCATGGCGCTGCAAGCCGATCCAGCCAACACTTACCGGCTGGCAAACTACCTGGTTGATATGGGTTTTTACCGCTCGGCGATCCTGGCTGCCCGGCAGGTGCTGGACATTGCCGGCCTGACAGACGCCGCCACCTTGACTGCTCCGGCGCTGTTCAGCCATATCCGCTTTGGCACGTATTATTCCGACCTGGTGATCCCGGCTGCACAGGAGAATGGCTACCATCCTTTGCTGGTATGGAGTCTGATGCGCCAGGAAAGCTTCTTCGAGCGTGGCGCGCAATCATCCGCGGGGGCCAGCGGTCTGATGCAGATCATGCCTGCTACCGGGGAGGAAATGGCAACCCGCATGGGTTGGCCTCCAGGCTTCACCGCTGCGGACCTGGACCGCCCTCTGGTCAGCATCAACATGGGGCTCAGTTACCTCGCCCGCCAGCAAGAATATCTGGATGGGGATCTGCTGGCAGCCATGGCAGCTTATAATGGCGGGGCAGGCAACTCCCGCATCTGGAAGGACCTTGCGCAAGGCGATCCAGACCTCTTTCTGGAGGTGATCCGTTTGGATGAGCCGCGCGACTATATCCGCAGGATCTATGAGAATTACCAGATATATCTTCGATTGTATGCCCACACACCTTAAAAATATGCTACTCGTACAAATGCAGATCAAGCTATCTGTGAAATCCGTGTGCATCCGTGAGCATTTCTAAGAATTAAGGAGAACTTATGACCAAATCGCTTCAATCGATTGCCAAGATGATCGACCATTCCCTGCTGCACCCTACGCTGACCGACCAGGACCTGATCGATGGCTGTCTGGTAGCTATTAAGCACAAAGTGGCCTCGGTGTGCATCAAGCCCTATGCTGTGCCGTTGGCAAAAGAAATCCTGGCTGGATCGGACGTTAATGTAGGCACCGTGATCGGCTTTCCACACGGCAGCAGCAAAACCGCCATCAAGTTAAAAGAAGCCAGGATGGCGCTCGACGATGGGGCAGTCGAGCTGGATATGGTGGTCAACATCGGCAAAGTGCTGAGCCAGGATTGGGCCTATGTCGCGGATGAGATCCGGAAAGTAAATAAACTGACTCTCAGCCGGGGGGCGCTGTTGAAGGTGATCTTCGAAAACGATTACCTGACAGACGATGCGCTTAAGGTCAAGCTGTGCGAGATTTGCAGCAAGCATGCTGTGGCCTTCGTGAAAACATCTACCGGATACGGCTTCGTGAAGCGAGAAAATGGCTATTATGCTTATGCAGGCGCTACGAATCACGACTTGGGGCTGATGCGCCAGCATGCGGTCCCCTCGGTGCAGGTCAAAGCAGCGGGTGGGGTGCGCACACTGGATGATGTGTTGCGCGTGAAAGCTCTGGGAGTGACCCGTGTGGGCGCAACGGCGACGGAATCGATCCTGGCTGAAGCGCAGAAGCGCGGGTACTCATAAACAGTTTGCCGTCATGACCGCAGGTCCTCAGCCCATCTCTCCCGAACGCCGCCGCCAAACTGTACAAGAAATTGCCCAGGCGCTGCAGGCGCATTATCAGGATCGATTGTTAGCGTTGGGCGTCTATGGCTCGCTGGTGCGCCTTGCGGATGGACCTTTCTCCGATATCGAAATGCACTGCATCTTGCATGGAGAAGGCATCGATCAATCTTTTGAATGGTCTACCGGACCCTGGAAAGCCGAAGTGGATGTATGCAGCCCAGACGTGATCCTGGCGCAAGCCGCCGAAGTGGATGGAGACTGGTCGATCACCCATGGAGCTTATGTGAATGTTTGGCCTTTATTCGATCCCCAGGCATTTTTCCCTCGCTTGAAGGAAACCGCACTATCTCAACCGGACGAGGTCTTTCGCTTTCGCATGAAAGAGGTCATCGTAGGAGACCTGTACGAGCTGATCGGCAAAGTGCGTAATGCCTGGGCAATCCAGACTCTCTCGCCCTTGCCAGAATATGCCACATTCCTGGCACGCGACACCGCCTGCATGGTCGGGCTGGCGCGGCGTTACCTGTATCACAGCTTTGCGACTATGCTCGAAGAGGCATTGGCGCTGCCCGATTCTCCCAAGGGGTTCAGCAATGTGTGCCAGAGGGTGATGAGTGGTCGTTTGTCCAGTTCTCAAGCGATTGTGAAAGAGGTGAACACCTTATGGGATGGTATTGAGCTTTGGGCAAAGGAAAAGCAGATCACTTTGACTGACCATCTGGATGATCTGCTCCATGAAGATCCACTGATTAATCATTAAAAAGAGGAACTCATGACTATCATCGCAACAGAAGATATACCCGAAAAAGAAATCGTGCCTGGTTATTGGGCGCGCTTTATCCATTCGGAACACATGACGGTGGCATTCTGGCGGGTGGAAACCGGGGCAGCCCTGCCAGAACATGCCCATCCCCACGAGCAGGTCACCACCCTGCTGGAAGGCGAATTCGAGATTACCGTCGCCGGCGAAACCCGCCTTCTCAAGCCCGGGATGGCTGCCATCATACCAGGCAGTGAAAAGCATAAAGGCAAAGCGCTTACCGCATGCCGTCTCATCGATGCATTTTATCCCGTTCGTGAAGAATATCGAGGTTAATAATCTATGTTCAGAACCTTTGAACAGGCTAACGATTATGTTGGCGATCATCACATCCAGATGATCGATATGAAATTTTGCGATCTGTGGGGACGCTGGCATCACTTGAGCGTACCTACCAGCCAATTCACCGAAGATCTGCTCAGCTCCGGAATCGGTTTCGATGGCTCTGCCGTAGGCTTGAAAAGCGTGAAAGCAGGCGATATGGTCCTGGTGCCTGATCTCTCAACCGGCGCTCAGGACCCCTTTTGGGATGTGCCAACGCTGAGTTTCATCTGTACCACTCTCGAAGCGGATACCCATGCCATTTTTGCCAACGACCCGCGCAACATCGCTATTCGTGCCGAAGCTTACCTGTGCGAGACCGGCATTGGAGATGAAAGTCGCTGGGGACCGGAGTATGAGTTCTATATTTTTGACGATGTAGCTTACGAGTCAGGCGTCAACCGCGCCAGTTACCGCCTGGACTGCCGGGAGGCCGATTGGAACAGCGCCGAAGGGGGACATGGTCACTTTATTCCATTGCATGGTGGTTACCACGCCATCCCTCCCAAAGATCAGTTCTTCAACCTGCGCACAGAGATGACCTGTCACCTGGAAGCGATGGGGGTGCCCGTCAAATACCACCACCACGAAGTCGGCGGTCCTGGACAATCTGAGATTGAGACCCCCATGATGGGTCTGGTCGAAGCGGGGGATGCCACCATGTTGATCAAGTACGTGACTAAGATGACAGCCCACAAACATGGGTTGACGGTCACTTTCATGCCCAAGCCTCTTTTCGGCGCGGCTGGCAGCGGTATGCACTTCCACCAGCACTTATTCAAGGGGAGCAGCAACGTTTTTTATGACCCACAGGGATATGGCTGCATGAGCCAGGCTGCCCTGTATTACATCGGGGGACTGCTCAGCCACGGCGCAGCCCTGCTGGCATTAACCAACCCCTCCACAAATTCCTACCGCCGGTTAGTCCCCGGTTATGAAGCACCGGTGAATGCTTTCTTTTCATTGGGAAACCGCAGCGCGGCGGTACGCATCCCGAAATATGCCAATCAGCCTGAGACAGCGCGTTTAGAGTTCCGCCCACCGGACGCCACCGGAAATGTGTACTTGATGCTGACAGCCCAATTATTGGCCGGGTTGGACGGCATCCAAAAGAAAATCGATCTCACCGCGCAAGAATACGGTCCCATCGATGCCAATATCTTCGCCTGGAGCGATGAGCAGCGGAAGAAGATCAAAGCCCTGCCTAACTCACTCGATGTTGCCTTGCAAGCCCTGGAAATGGACCACGAATTCCTGCTGGCGGGATCTGTCTTCAGCGAGGAAATGATCCGCCAATGGATCGATTTCAAACTCCAGCAAGAATATTACCCGGTGCAGAACCGCCCGCATCCTTACGAGATGAACTTATATTTTGATGTGTGAGGAAGAAAGGGATAGGACTATCTCCACACTTTATTCCTGTCCTCCAGATAAAAGCGCCTGGTAAACTGCCAGGGTACGCTCGTTTACGCTCGTATCGGTAAACTGCTCCTCAACCAGTTTCCGCCCAGCGGTTCCCATCCTTTGGCGCAGATTGGGATCCTTAACCAGTTTATCCAATGCATTCGCCAGGGCGAGAGGATCATTCACCGGAACCAAGAGACCCGTGATGCCATCTTTGACGATCGCGCGGCAGCCAGGGATATCGGTAGCGACCAGAGGCTTCCCGCACGCAGCGGCTTCTAACAAGGCTGTGGGGACTCCTTCATACATCGAAGGAAGGGTCACGATATGGCTCTGCTGAAAGACAGCCGACATATCGTCCCTCCAGCCCCAGTATTCGATAATCTTCTCTTGCTCCCAGCGCCGCAGCATTGCTTCATCTATCGAAGTCGGGTTGCCAGGATCAGGCATGCCAACCAAAACCACATGCACCTTTTGGCGTGCTTGCAGGATGCGGGCTGCTTCGACAAGTACCCCCACACCCTTATCCCACAACATCCGAGCGGGGAAGACAATTACCGGTGCGCCAGGAGGCTCAGGGAGAACGGTGAACTGTTCTATATCAACCCCTACACCAGCAATCAGGTGAGATTTCTCGAGCTGGACCAGCTTGCGTTTTATAAAATATTCGCGGTCACTTTCATTCTCAAAGATGACTCGGCAGTTGGAGCTGCGTAAAGTCAGCCGGTATAAGATTTTAGCCAGGGGACGGATAAGGTGCGCTTTCAGGTCACTCGAGAGGAAAATGTAACCAAGGCCGGTAATGCAGTTAACGATACCCGTAACACGCTCCAACCTGGCAGAAATCGACCCATAAAGTACAGGTTTTACTGTGAAATGATGTACCAGGTCCGGTTTTTCTTGCTGATAGATGGCTCTTAGACGGTTGATAGCAGCCAGCTCCTGGAAGGGCAAAAGAGTCTGGCGGCCCACTTCCCAGCTCACCCATCGGTAACCCAGCTTTTCCAGGCTGGCGACATACGGACCCGCAGGAGAGACCATAACGATCTCCCAGCCCTGGTTGAATAAAAATTGAGCCAGGGAACGACGAAAGTTATATAAATACCAGTCGGTGTTGGCAACGAAGAGTATTTTCATGTTATCTGTATTATAACAATCGCTTAATCACCAGATACCCCCTACAGGGATATCGCCCGGATTCCCATACTCGAAGGGGGGAATGGGATTAGGGAATTCACAGAAGACGTTATTGGGTCGCAGCGACCACTTGCCATCCTTGACAACCGCTAAGGTATCACGCCCAAATCCATACCAATTGGCAACTACCGGAGTTGAACCTGGCTCAGTCCGGTAAGCCCAATGAAATCCACTATGTAGGTCTAATGCTCCCATCAGATATACATCACCCGTGGATGGATTATAGAAGCCAAAGGTGTCATCTCCGTCACCGTCCCAATCACCTGCTAGCGGGATAACCCCAGGTACAGATGAGGTCGCCAGAGATTGATCTTCCTGGGTTGATGCATTCTCATTTATGACATGCCAGCTCGAGTCAGACGGGCGGTAAAACCCCGGCGTATCGATTCCATCTCCGTTCCAATCACCAACCAGTGTTAGATCTCCAGCCTGCATATTGGACAGTATGAAATCCAGGTCAGGTCTTCCATCCAGATCCAGATCAATCATGAATTGACGAGTCTCAGGGGTGTAGGTAGCAATCTCCGTACGCCCATCGCCATCAAAATCTCCCACCAGGGGCACATCTCCCGATAAACCAAAATGAGCAATTTTTCTTTCTCCTTGTGGCGTGGATAATATCCATTGCCCTGCTCCATCGAACCCGCCGGGAGAGGCGATATCTGCTGGGTCTATCTTGATCTCGTAAACATCCCAACCGTATGTCATTTCCTTGGATTCGATGAAAGGGCGATCGCTGATGGTATAGCTATATTTGTCTTCAAGACCCAGTTTTCTTAAGAACAGGTTTACGCCGAAATCGGTCCAGCGAAGTTTTTGAACACCCGCATAACTTGGAGATTTATCGATGGGATTCAGGGAGGTTTGAAGGCACAAATCCCAGGTAAGGATCCCACTCTCAGACATGGAATTCCGCACCGAGGGGAACGGCGAATTGACCATGACAGGATTCACTATGTAATAATGGGTAGACTCAGAATCCTGAGGCCGCTGGTATTTGAAATAACCCACCGTTATATCCTGGCGGTTCCTAAAATATTGTAAATGCAAAATAACCTCATCAACATATTCCGCCGGAGGCATATTGAAGAAGAATATACTGCCAGGATCACTTCTCCCCAAGAACTTGACCATCTGGTTGTTAACCTGATCATAGAAAAGCTGAATCCTGGCGGTAGAAATGCTATTTACTACCGTGAATTGACCGACAAAAAGAGCTAGAATAAAGGCCAGGCTTAAATAGAGACGGTCGCGCATGCTGCCATTTTGATATAAAACCTGCATGCCGGCCCCGGCACAAACCCCAGCAACGATCGCGACACCCACAGCGAAGGGTAAGGTGTGAAATGATTCAAGTACACTCCAGGGTAAGAGGATGACAATCCAACCCGCCATCCACACCAACCCGTCGAGTAGCAGCCGATAGTTCACTCGTTCGCGCACTTTTCGATCCAGCAACACAAGCAACAAGGGAAAGAGGTATAAAAAATCTCGACCAATCCTGCTTAGCCAACGGAGTGCCTGCCCTGTTACTGCTTCAACACTTAGCTGGTAATTAGAGGAGTATGAGCCTGCAAGAGGATTGATGGATATAAAATAAATCCGCAGTGCCAAATAAATTAACGATGAGATCAAGAGTGAAAAAAGCAGAGACTTGCTGGCGGGGAAGTCAAAAACATCCCCGGGAGTATTCTTGAGCAACCTCGCAAGAATAAACCAACCCAAGGAAATGCCAACAAGGACGAGTGCTGGTTCTTTCGAGCCAAATGCAATCAAAAATGAAATTCCAGCTGCTAATCCGAAAACTCTTCTTAACCAAGTACGCTGGCAAAGACGGCTCCTCAATGCAAAGATTATGCCCCAGATAACCCACGTGGACATGATCACATCCGGCTTGAAAAGCGTATAAAAAGCCTCAATGATGGGGAAAGAAAAACAGAAGAAAATGCCTCCTAGAGTGGACTGGAGAAGAGTTCCTCCACGGTATCGAATAATCCAGAAGATACCGAGCGTGTCAAGTATCAGATACAGAAGATTGAAAGCAAACCAACGTAAAGAGTGGATCCCCGCCCATTGATAAACAAGAGTTTCATTCCACAAAAAAAAAGGAATAAAACGCCCCAAGGCTTTCATTAAGACGAATGCCTTCCATGGGTCTTTTGAAAGTACTTGAACCATTTGGATGACGCCCCCATCATCGAGCAAGCCAAACTGCGTTGCTTGCAAGCGTGGGAGCATGACCGCCACACACGCCAGCACAAGGATCACCATAACACTGACAAAACGGCAATTCTTCCTAAGCCAAAGTAATGGTGGCTTTGTTAAAACAGAAGCCCTTAAGTTAGCTAATGAGGTGGGCATTCAGCGGATTATACATCATCTTGATTTTAAAAATCGGGTGCCTTATAATAACCTGATCTTGCAGAAATCAAAATCACATACAGGATTTTATCCACTCGGCTTAGTACAGCCGCAGACTTCGCAGATAGAAGCAGCAAAGTGAATTTTTCCCTCTCAAAACGCCCTTTGATTCTTGGAAATAGGAAATAATTCCCGCGCTTATCCCTCTTACTACCAAAGCTCATAACATCTGACACCAATTATAATAGGGCGATCCTTAGTCTTTGTTGCTTAGGTGCCAATAATTTCTCGTGCGCCGCCATTGCCCAACCACCTAGAGTAAAATGGAAATATTATGCTGAGATCAATCCTTATAACTTTCTTTTCTTTCTTAGGGATATCTGCTGCCTTAGGTGCAGTCTTTCATCGACAAATAAAATCGTGGAGCAAAAGGGATTTCCTCTTATTTGCCATCTTAGTATGGGGATCTTTTTTATGTATCCAACTCGAAATTCTTAGCCTGTTTAAATCGTTGGACCGACATTGGTTAATCTTATCCTGGGGAACGATCACCGTAATCGCTTGGGGTATTTGGTTAATTCATATTATTTTGAATAAGGAGTTAGAGAATATATTAAAAAAATTGAAGGAATTCCATCCGTATTTATATTTCGCGGGTTTTGATGGGTGGGAATGGGTGTATCTCGGAATTATTCTCTTTATTATTTTTACATTAGCCATGGTTGCATATGTCTATCCACCCAACACTTATGATTCAATGACTTACCATCTTCCCAGGGTGATGCACTGGGTACAAGCACATTCTTTATATCCATACCCGACTTCTATAGAACGCCAGATCCAGATGCAGCCAATGGCAGAATTCTTGATCTTAGATCTTGATTTATTAAGTGGTACTGATCGGTTATTCAACTTCGTTCAATTGGGTGCTCTAATTGTTAGCTTAATCGGAGTCTCCAGTATTGCCTCCAAGTTAGGGTTGGGTAAGAGGCTTCAGATTATTACTACCTTGTTGTGTATATCGATTCCAATGGGTTTACTACAGGCAACCAGTACTCAAAACGATCTTGTCTTAGCCTGTTGGCTGGTATGTTTCGTCTCATTGGGGCTATCGTTAGTAAAGGAACCCACCTTACTCAAGGCCATCCCAACGGGTCTTGCTCTTGGCCTCTCCATTCTTACCAAGGCTACAGCATATGTCTTCGCTCTTCCATTTTGCGTTTATTTCGGAATAGTTCTGCTAAGAAAGGCAAAGGGACGCGCAATTTATATCGGCGCTGTCCTCGGCCTATTGGCCATCCTGATCAACATAGGGCACTATTCCAGGATATGGCTCGTCTATCATTCACCTTTGGGACCCACAGAGGATTACACGAATGAACTGATCAACCTGAATGCAATGACCTCAAACGCTATCCGGAATATAGCGCTAAACTTCATTCCTTCGCAAAGTGGAGTTGATAATCCTATTGAATTGAATCAATACGTTCAGAGCTGGTTGCGGTTAGCGCATAAAATTACTGGTTTAGCGCCAGACGATCCGCGCACTTCGTGGATATATACAAAAACAAACGTTTTCGATATGGTCTCAGTGATTACGAATGAGGATAACATTGGGAATCCTCTCCACACAGGGCTAATTTTTCTTGCTATCATTATTCTTTTAATCAGGCTTCCCCTGTATCTACAAGAGCGTTTTCTAATTGCTATAATTCTATGCGCGTCTTTGGCTTTTGGATTATATTGTCTTTTATTTCGTTGGCAGGATTGGGGGACTCGGCTGCTCTTGCCATTGCTGATTTTATGGATGCCAATTTTAGCATCACTGCTATTTTCATATAAGGAAAAATGGATACTACTGGCGCCCATCATATTGGCGCTGGTCGGTGTAATTGCTGTTTTCAAGAATCCATTACGACCGATTGTGCCTCCCGATTTTGATAATTTAAATAGGATTAATTATGCTTTTAATTTATACAAGCCATTATTCGGAGTATATGATGAGATCACCCAGGAAATATCAGAGAGTGGTTGTGACCGCGTCGGCTTGAAAATCGGTAGTGATACGTGGGAATACCCTTTCTGGACTTTATTAAAGTTCAAAGGATTTTCAGGTGAGATAGAACATATACAAGTAAAGAATCTGACATCGAAATTTGAGGACCCTGGATTTCAGCCCTGTGCCATTATCATACAGAATGAAGAACCAGAAATATACGCTACATGGGAAAAACATGATTATGGGGAGTTTAATTTATATATTAGGCCATGAGCTTATGTCCAGAAAGATAGCCAGGGTTTGTTTATTGCGGTTTGGTAATTAGCTTGATTAATAGATTCTGCTGCCTTATAATAACCTGACCTCGGTTTTACATCCTGGTTGGCCTTCACCTCTCATTATGATTCCAGAAAAAGCGACCATTTCACTTCCAAAAATGATGCGTGATCTATGGGAGCATCGCGATTTAATTCGGGAGCTTATCAAGCGAGAGCTTAATCAGCGCTACCGCGGTTCTTACCTGGGTTTAGCATGGTCGGTGGTCAACCCGCTGGTCATGCTGCTCGTTTATACCTTCGAATTTTCGCTTTTTCTCAAAGTCCGCTGGCAAGTAGCTGGAGAGCAGACACCCACTCAAGAATTTGCGCTGATCATTTTTTCCGGTTTGATACCCTTCACCGTCTTTTCAGAAGTCCTCAATAAATCCACCACACTGATCGTCAGTGTCCCAAACTATGTCAAAAAGGTGGTTTTCCCTCTGCAAATATACCCAATTGTTCTGTTCGGTGCAGCCCTCCTGACTTCACTTGTCAGCGTCGTGCTCGTGTTGGTAGGGAATATGGTTCTCATGCACACCATCTCGAAGACGCTTTATCTTTTACCCCTGGCATATTTGCCCCTGATCTTCCTGAGCCTGGGATTAGGGTGGTTCTTTGCGTCCCTGGGCGTTTATGTGCGGGATATTGCCCAGGGAATGCCGGTGGTGACCCAAATTCTCCTGTTTATGAGCACGATCTTTTATCCGGCTTCTGCTGTCCCCAAGTCATTAAAGTTCATCTTTGATATCAATCCCCTTACCACCATTGTGGATTGCTTCCGTCAGGTCTTGTTGTGGGGAAAGCCTCTTCCCTGGATAAGCTGGGGAATCTGGACCGGGATCACTGCGATTCTGGCATTAGCCGGGTATTACTGGTTTATGTCAACTAAGAAGGGGTTTGCGGATATCATCTGACCATCGCAAAACATCCATGACAAAAGCTACCCCAATCCTTTTTCAAACCCCATCGAATCCGGAGGACAAAACGATCTCACCGCAGAGCCCAGATAACTCGATTGCCAGAGTACACCAGCTCGGGAAGATGTACCATCTTTACAACAGACAGATGGATCGTCTCAAACAGGTTCTATTGGGACGCCTTGGAAGAAACTATGGGCGACCCTTTTGGGCTTTGAAAGACATTTCGTTCGAGATCAAGAAAGGGGAAACTTTTGGGATCATCGGGCGGAATGGATCAGGAAAAAGCACGCTGCTTCAGATCATGGCTGGAATCCTACAACCGACATCAGGGCAGGTCACCATCCATGGAAGGGTAGCTGCATTACTGGAGCTTGGCTCGGGCTTCAACCCAGAATTTACCGGACGTGAAAACGTGATCTTGAATGGCATGATCTTGGGCCTCAGCCGCTCAGGAATCGAGGAAAAGCTTCCGCAAATTGTCGAATTTGCAGACATTGGCGATTTCATCGACCAGCCGGTCAAGCTTTATTCCAGCGGTATGTTTGTACGCCTGGCTTTCGCTGTAGCGGCAGGAATCGACGCTGATCTCGTGTTGATTGACGAAGCGCTGGCTGTAGGAGACATATTCTTCCGCCAAAAATGTTACCGACGCTTGCAGGAATTACGCGAAAAAGGAACCTCGATTGTGCTTGTTTCGCATGCAATGAACGAAGTGGAACAATTTTGTGAAAGAGCCTTGCTTTTACATGATAGCCACATGATCTACCTGGGCTCAGCTGTAGAGGCGGTAAAACGATATTATTTTGTGCAGCAAACAGGCAGCTTGCTCCCACAATTCATATCACACACTGAAAAGGTGATCCCAGAAGAAACAATAACTGCGGAAGTCGATTTTGCATGGCCAAAACCGGAAGCCTTCATCGATATCAGCGGCTTTTCGCAGGTTTCTAACCTGCTGGCACGTTGTACTGCAGCAGCATTATGCAACCAGGAAGGAGAAGCCTGCCTGGTATTCCAACAGGGGGAGACTGCGAGCTTTTTCTTCGAATTTTCGATCGACGAAAACATCGAAGTACCCATCGGCGGTGTGGAAATCATCAACGAAAAAGGTATCATTGTGCATGGAAAGAACAGTCTTCTATATGGAAGCCAGGCGCCCGTGCAAGTCCAACAAGGTGGACAGGTCCGTTTCCGGCAAGATATCAAATTGGATGTTGCTGCAGGTGAATATACATTCAATATTGGCTTTTCCACCATCAGCCTCAGCGATTTCAATGGGAGACGCAACCTGCCTCACCCGGAACTGGATGCCAGGATCAAGGTTTTGAGCATTTTACCCAAAGCCGGAAAGTTTATGGTCGTGTATCGGTTAAACGGTGAGCCTGTCCAACTTTTACATTTTGGAATTGCTAATTTACCTGGACAATGTCAGGTGATGGTCTTCACACCCCAAAAAAGAAATGGGAGAAGTGATTAGTGGATTTTCAGCATCAAAATTCTACTTCCGGAGGGATGATGCACCAACAGGTTCAATGTTGGTGCGGGAATCAAAACCTGGATGATTTTTCAAGTGATTATAAGCACTGCAGTAGATGCGAAACTCTGGTTTATACCAGCCTGGTGGATGCGAATATCACCCAAATAACTGATGAAAGCCAAAATTTCTACGGTCGCGAGTATTGGTTTTCTCATCAGGAAGCAGACCTGGACCAACCGGATATTATCACACGCTCGCGGACCGATCTCTCTGAACGTTGTTTACACTGGTTACGCACAGTTTTAAAGTATAAATTGATGCCCGCCAAGATGATTGAATTGGGCAGTGCCCACGGTGGATTTGTTGCCCTTCTACGCCATGCAGGATATGAAGCTATAGGGTTGGAGCTCAGCCCATGGATCGTAGATTATGCGCGCCAAACTTTTAATATTCCCGTTCTTCTCGGTCCGATCGAGGAGCAGCAAATCGAACGAGGTTCTTTAGATGCTATCATAATGATGGATGTTTTAGAACATCTTCAAGATCCCCTAAAAACGATACACTTCTGTCTGGAAATGCTTAAGCCAGATGGTATTATGGTCATACAGACCCCCAAATACCCAGAAGGAATGGGGTATTCCCAATTGGAGCAGGAGAAAAGTATTTTCCTAAAACAATTAAAACCCATTGACCACTTATACCTGTTCAGCGAAAAAGCGGCAAAAATTTTTTTCGAACAGCTTGGAGCAAAATATAATGCGTTCGAATCACCATTTTTTCCTCAATATGACATGTTCCTGGTTGTCAGTCGAATGCCGTTGAAGCCCAATACCATTCCCGAGATTGAAAAAGCATTGAAAAATTCGAATAATGGTTGGATAATCCAGGCTATTTTAGATTTAGACGAACAACTCAAACAATTGAGGACAAATTATCAGGTTATAGAAGCTGACCATGCAGACAGAATGAGGTTAATTAACCATCTGGATGAGATCATTCGAAAACAGAACCGCGTCTTGAATTGGCTGCCACAGAATATCGTGCGAAGAGTACTTCGGCGCTTTGTTTCTCACTCGGAACTACAGGATAATCAAAAGTAATTTCTGAAGGTAAAGGCAAATGTGATGGATGATACCAGGCAGAATTGGCCAAGAATATCGATTGTTACCCCTTCTTATAACCAGGGGATCTACCTCGAAGATTGTATCCAATCCATCCTCGATCAAAAATACCCTGACCTGGAATATTTCATCATCGATGGTGGGTCAAACGATGATAGTTTACAGATTATCCGAAAATATGCCAGCCATTTATCCGGATGGGTCAGCGAGCCAGACCAGGGACAATCGGATGCCATCAATAAAGGTTTGAAACAAGCCAGCGGCGATCTGGTAGCCTGGCTGAATGCAGACGATTACTATCTTCCTGGAGCGCTGCAAGAAATTGCTCAAGCTTACCTGCAAAATCCTGAAGCCCCTTTCTACTTTGGTGATGGGCTGCGTGTGGATGAGAAAAAGATACACTCAAAGAATTTCTTTCCGGAGGGTATCGTATCCTTTGACCGGTCTGCGCTCATTCATGGGTTGAATTATATATTACAACCAGCAACCTTCATCCGCAGGGCTGCTCTCGAAAAAGCCGGCTATTTAGACATGAATTTGCATTACGGCATGGATACAGACCTATGGATCAGGCTCTCAGCTGATGCGGAACCAGTTCCGGTGCAAGCAGTCCTGGCAGCCTCACGCGAGCACAGCAGCACCAAAACAGCCACAGGATCATTTAAGCGCCTGGAAGAGCTGCGTCTGGTGGCAGAAAAGCACAGCGGTAAACCGATCACCCCGGGATTTCTATGCTATTTTCTCGACACTTTGGAACGCTACACCCGGGAACACGAGGAGGAATACCCCGATTCCTATCACAAAATGCTCGCGGCATTTTGGACTGCGACTGCAAACTTGCTTGCCCAATACCATGCCCGTCCAGATGGTTTTCCGATCCAACCACAAGCCAGCCAAAAGCTCACAGGTTCTCACAGACTTACCTTGATGATGAGGCTACGAAAGCTTCTGACGACTTCGTTTCTGAAAAAAGATTGAGATGAAGATAGGGATTGAACTGCGTCATGTAACACTGGGTTCAAGCGGTGGGGTTGCCCAACTCCTTCAGAATGTCCTGGGGGATTTATTCAGGCTTTATCCTGAGGATGAATTCTATGTATTCTGCACAATATACAATCGTAGCCTGTTATATACTGCTCTACCGAATGTGTATTTTTACAGCCTGCCCACAAAAAGCTTTTTCCCAGACTTGGAAACTTATCTGAATGAGAAGAAAATCGAGATTTTATTCCGCAGCTTCCCGATTTTGGACTCGCTAAATTTTCCTATGTCCCGGCAAATTTTCTTGATCCCAGATTTACAACATGAGGCCTATCCCCAGTTTTTTCAATCAGATATTCTGGAGGGCCGGCGTTCGGCATTCAACCGGGTGATGCAG
>Ga0153915_10002960_pt1 | contig 15516 bp, 12 predicted proteins | sample Opewatmetagenome_2_FD_107003 | JGI IMG/M metagenome (GOLD analysis project Ga0153915, IMG submission 107003) | Freshwater wetland microbial communities from Ohio, USA - Open water 3 Core 3 Depth 3 metaG | ecosystem: Environmental > Aquatic > Freshwater > Wetlands | place: USA: Ohio, Lake Erie...
CCGTGGTGGGCGTGACCGGCGGCCTGTGGGCCTCCTACTTCAGCTTCATCGAGCCCAACGACATGTTCGGCTTCGACCGCTCCATCGGCTTCGTCCTCATGTCGGTCATCGGCGGAGTCGGGACCGTCCTCGGGCCGGCGCTCGGGGCGGTGGTCTTCGTGCTGCTGCGCCAGTACCTGCTCGCCTCCTACCCGCAGCTCTACCTCGGGCTCTACGGCGCGCTCCTCATCTTCATCATCCTCTTCGAGCCGCTCGGACTCACCGGCCTCCTCCTCCGCCTCTGGCGGCGCGGCGCACGCCGCCCGGGGCCGGCACCGGCGGCCGCCGGGGGCAGCCGGTGACCGTGCCGCTCCTCTCCGCGCGCTCTCTCTCGAGGAGCTTCGGCGGCCTCCGGGCGCTCGACTCGGTGGACCTCGAGCTCGCCGAGGGCGAGATCCTCGGGGTCATCGGCCCGAACGGCGCCGGCAAGACGACCCTCTTCAGCCTGATCGCCGGTTCTCTCGCGCCCACCTCGGGCGAGGTCTTCCTCGACGGCGCGAGGGTGAGCGGGCTTCCGGCCCACCGCGTGGTGCGATCCGGGATCGTGCGCACCCACCAGATCGTCCGCCCCTTCCCGAACCTCACCGTCATGGAGAACGCGACGGTGGCGGCGATCCACGGCGGACGCCGCGCCCCGGGCCACGCCCGGGACCGAGCGGCCGAGGTGCTGGCGTTCGCCGGGCTCGCCGATCGCGCCTCGCAGTACCCGGGGGCGCTCACGCTGGCCGGCCGCAAGCGGCTCGAGATGGCGCGCGCCCTCGCCACCGCTCCCCGGGTCCTGCTGCTCGACGAGGTGGTCGCCGGCGTGAACCCGTCCGAGGCCGTGGCGCTCGCCGCGCTCATCCGGCGCATCCGCGACGAGCGGCGGGTCTCGGTGATCATGATCGAGCATGTCATGCCGGCGGTGATGAGCCTCTCCGACCGCGTGACGGTGCTCGACCACGGCAAGAAGATCGCCGAGGGAAGCCCGTCCGACGTCGTGCGCGACCCGGGGGTCATCGAGGCCTACCTGGGCAGGGGCCACGCGGAGGCGAACCCGTGAGCGAGCCGCTGCTCCGGGTCGACGACGTGGACGTCTTCTACGGGGACGTCCAGGTCCTCTACGGGCTCGGCTTCGAGGTGCGGGAAGGGGAGATCGTCACCCTGCTCGGCTCCAACGGCGCCGGCAAGACGACGACGCTCCGCGCCATCTCCGGGCTCCGCCCGCCTCGCAGGGGCGACGTCCTCTTCCAGGGAAGGTCGCTCGCGGCGCTGCCCGCCGCCGAGCGCGCCGGGCTCGGCATCTCGCTCGTGCCGGAGGGGCGCGAGCTCTGGCCGCTGCTCACGGTGCGCGAGAACCTGGAGCTCGGCGCCTACGGCCCGCGCGCCCGCCCCCACGCCGCCCGGAATCTGGAGAAGGTGTTCGACCTGTTCCCGCGCCTGCGCGAGCGGAGCCGCCAGCTCGCGGGCAGCCTCTCCGGAGGCGAGCAGCAGATGTGCGCCATCGGGCGCTCGCTCATGAGCGAGCCCGTCCTGCTCATGCTCGACGAGCCGAGCCTGGGCCTGTCGCCGCTCCTCGTGGACCAGGTGATGAGCACCGTCGCCGGGCTGCACGCCGCCGGCATGACCATCCTCCTCGTCGAGCAGAACCTCCGCAAGGCGCTGGACGTCGCCGACCGCGGCCTGGTCATCGAGACCGGGCGGGTGCGGCTCGAGGGGACGAGCGCCGAGCTCTCGGCGAACCCCGACATCCGCGCCGCCTACCTCGGCCTCTGACCGTCTACCCGTACGACTCGCGCTTCACGTTCGCGTCCGGCACGCCCGCCTCGCGGAGCGCCGCCAGCGCCGCCTCGAGGAAGCGCGGCCTCGGCTCCTCGCCCTTCTCCCTCGCCGCCGCCCGCTCGAACGGGCCGATGGCCGGGCCGCAGGCGTAGACGAGGCAGGCCTCGGGCTCGGGGACGAGGGACTCGAGGAGCCGCGCGTTCACCCGCCCCTTCCACACGCCCGGGTCCACCGGATGGTTCGCGTCACGGGTCAGCGTGTGGATGACGCGCAGCCGGGAGGGGTGCTTGCGCTCCAGCGCGGCAAGCTCGTCCCGGAAGATGACGTCCTCCCAGGTCTTGTTGGAGCAGATGAAGGTGTGCTTGAGGCGCGCGTGGTGGACCAGCGAGTGCTTCAGGATGGCGAAGTTCGGTACCGCCCCGGAGCCGGCGACGAGGTGCACGAGGTGGTCGGTGCGCGACTCGACGTCGTCCGGCAGCACGTAGGGGCCAGTGAAGCCCGTGACCACGAGCCGCATCCCGCGCACGGTCCGCTTCACGAGCAGCGGCGAGAGGAGCGGCGGGTAGAGGGTCTGGCCCTTCAGGTACCGCTCCTCCTTCACGGTGACGGCCAGGTACCTCTCGTGCGGCGCCGACGACATCGAGTAGGCGCGCGCCGGCTCCTTCTTGCCCTTCGCGTCCTCGAAGTAGGTGATGAAGCGCTCGAGCGACTCGAACTGGTGCGGGTCGATGGTGAGGAAGTGGCCGGCCTTGTAGTCGAGCCGGTCGTTGCCGGTGAAGAGGACGAGCGTGGTCGTGTCCGGCGTCTCCACCCGGGCCTCGGCCACCATCACCTCCATCTCCTTGATGCGCTTGCGCGGACCGGGCTCGGAGGCGGGAGGAGGGGCCGGCTCGGGCGGGACGACGGAGAGGCGCTTCGAGTCGCTCATGCGACGCTTTCTAGGCTGGCGGCGCGATTCCTGCCACCCCATCGCGGCGCGTGCAACATGGACCGGTGCGCCCGCCCTCCGGTCCCTGCGGGCGACGCTCGGCGGCGGCGGGATCGCGATGGTCCGGCTCGTCGTCCGGCTGCGGCGCTCGCCTGGAAGGTCCTCCGCGGCTCCCGAGGTCAACCGGCCTCGAGCCACGCCTCGAAGGCCTCGAACCCATGCGGCCGCCCGAGGAAGGCCCGGACGAGCTCCTCCGCCTTGCGCGACCCGCCCGGCTCCAGCACCGCCCTGCGATAGCGCGCCGCCACCGCTGGCGAGAGCAGCCCCTCCCGCCGGAACTCGCCGAAGAGGTCCTTCGCGATGACCAGCGACCAGAGGTACGTGTAGTAGATGGCCGAGTAGCCGTCGAGGTGGCCGAAGGACGCCTGGAGCCAGGTCCCCTCGACGTGCCGGAACGGAGTGTGGGCCTCCATCAGCTCGGCGGCGAGCCGCGTGGTGTCGAGGCCGGCCGGGTCGCGCCGATGCAGCTCCAGCGAGAGGGCGGCGTAGAAGGTCTGCTGCCGGATCGCGAGCCCCTTGCCGTACTCTTCGGCCGCGCGCATGCGGCGCACGGTCTCCGCCGGAATGGGCTCGCCCGTCTCGTGGTGCCTCGCGAAGGTGGCGAGGACGTCCGCGTCCCAGACCCACTCCTCGAGGAGCTGCGACGGCGCCTCGACGAAGTCCCACTCGGTGGCGACGCCCGCCTGCGTGGCCCAGCGGGTGTGCCCGCCCAGGAGGTGGTGGAGGAGGTGGCCGAACTCGTGGAAGAAGGTGCGGACGTCGCCGTGCTCGAGCAGGGCCGGCTCCGCGCCGGGCCTGGGGAAGTTGCAGACCAGCGCCGCCTCCGGCAACCGCCGCCCCGCCTGCCCCGAGGCCAGCGGGAACATGGCGTAGTGCCGGTACTTGCCCTCGCGCGGGTGCATGTCGAGGAACATGCGGCCGATCGGCCGATCGCCCTCGAGCACGTCCAGGGCCTCGACCTCCGGGTGCCACGCCGGCGCGTCCGGCGCGGCGCGGAAGGACAGGCCGAGGAGCCGCGCGGCGAGGTCGAAGAGCCCCTGACGCACCCGGCGGTACTCGAAGTAGGGCCGGACCGAGCGGGCGTCGAAGCCGTACTGCTCGGCCTTGATGCGCTCGGACAGGAAGGTCGAGTCCCACGGCGGGACCCGCTCCGCGCCGGGCTCGTCCCGGCGCCGGCGCTCGAGGAGCTGGGCGAATTCCCGCGCCATGCGCCGCCCGGCGGTCCGGGCGACGCGGTCCACGAACTCCACCGCGCGCCGCTCGCCGCCGATCATCTTGTCCTCGGTGGCGTACGCGGCCCAGGTCGGGTAGCCGAGGAGCGCCGCCAGCTCGGCGCGGCGGGCCAGCATCCGCGAGAGGACCTCCAGGTTTTCCGGGTGGCCCCGCTGCCGGTAGAGCCGCCACAGCGCCTCGCGTACCCGCCCGGCGCGGGCGTAGGTCATGATCGGGACGTAGTCGGTGTTGTCGGTGGTGATCGTCACCTTCCCGTCCGGCCCGGGCGGGCGTGCGCGGCGCCAGTCGTCGGGAAGGCCTTCCAGCTCCGCAGTCTCCACCGCGAGCCGGCGCACGTCGTCCTTGATGTTCCGCCCGAACTCCTGGCCGATGCGGACGAGCTCGTCGCGGAGCCCGCGCACGCGCGCGCGCGTGGCCCCGTCCCGGTCCACGCCCGCCCGCCTGAAGTCGCGCAGGCTCCTCTCCCAGAGCCAGCGCGTCGCCGGGTCGGCCCCGGCGAGGTCGAGCCCGGCCAGGGCGTCGTACAGCCGCCGGTCGAGGGACAGCTCGGTCGCGAGCGCGTCCACCTCCCGCTCGCAGGCCTCGGCCGCGTCCCGCGCCGCGGCGTCCGGGTGGACGTTGCGGGCGAGGCTCGAGCGGGAGGCGGCGTCGGCCAGCGCGGCGAAGGCGCCGTCGAACAGGTCGAGGGCCGCCACCGGGTCGCGCGGCGCGGGGAGCGCGAGGAGCCGCGCCGCCCCGGCGCGGGCCCGGTCGAGGTCGGCGCGGACGCTCTCCCGGAGCGGCTCCGCGCCGCCCGAGATGGCGCGCGCCGCGTCGGGGGTCCGCGCGGCCGGGTCCGTCAACGGGCTCGCCGCCACAGCCAGCGATCGGCCAGGTGCGGGCCGAGGAGCAGCGGGGCGTAGAAGAAGAGCGCGCGCAGCGCGATGACCAGGATCTTCTCGCCGGTCCCGAGGCTCGCGTCCACGACCTGGACGAAGGCCACCACGAGCCCCGCGATCAGCGCGGTGAGGAGGCGCGTGCGCCCCTCCCCCTCGGCCGTGGCGGCGACGCCGAGGACGAACAGGGCGGCGGCGAGGTCGGCCCCGCCCCGGCCGCCGACGAACAGCGCGGCGCCGAGCCAGAGGCCGGCGGAGGCCGCCGGCGCCTTCGCCAGGGCGGCGAGCGCCAGCGACGCGACGAGGGACAGGGACAGGATCTGCAGCAGGACCTGCTCGCGCAGGCCGTAGGCCCGCTGGAAGGCGGCGACGCCGCCGGTCTCCTGGAGGATGCCCTTGCCGATGGTGTAGCCGACGACCCACCAGAGGAGGGCGGTGGCGGCGGCGACGGCGACGACGGTGAGGAGGATGCGCAGGGTGTCGGTGATCTTCATGCGCCCTTCCTTACACCATCTCGGACTTCGTCTCCCGCATCATGAGATCGGTCACCGCCGCCTTGGCCGGCCGGTTCTCGTAGAGGACCCGGTACACCATGTCGGTGATGGGCATGTCCACGGCGAGCCGCTGGGCGAGCTCGCGGACCGTCCTGGCGTTGCGCACGCCCTCGGCCACCTGCCCCAGATCCCTCTGGATGACGTCGAGTTCCTTGCCCTGTCCGAGCCCGAAGCCGACGGTGCGGTTTCGCGACAGCTCCGAGGAGCAGGTGAGCACGAGGTCGCCGAGGCCGGAGAGCCCGGAGAGGGTGAGGGGGTTCGCCCCCTTCTTCACCGCGAGCCGGGTGATCTCGGCGAGCCCGCGGGTGATGAGGGCGGCGCGGGCGTTGGCGCCGAACCCCATGCCGTCGCCGATGCCGGCGGCGATGGCGATGACGTTCTTCACGCACCCGCCGACCTCGCAGCCGACGATGTCGGTGGAGGTGTAGGGGCGGAAGGCCTTGGTGTGGAAGGCGTCCTGCACCTGCTTGCCGATCCGCTCCCAGCGACAGGCGATGGTGACGGCGGTGGGCAGGCCGCGCACCACCTCCTTGGCGAAGGACGGCCCGCCGAGAAAGCACAGGTAGGGGTGCATGGAGACCGGCAGCACGTCCTCCAGCACCTCGTTCATGGTCATGAGGGTCTCGCCCTCGATGCCCTTGGCGACCGAGACGACGGCGTAGCCGGAATGAAGGTGGCGCTTGGCCTCGATGCTCACCTGGCGCATGGCATGGGACGGGACGGCGAGCACCGCCAGCTCCGCCCCCTCGAGCGCCCGGGCGAGGTCCGTCGTCGCGCCAAGCGAGGGAGGCAGCTCGACGCCGGGAAGGTAGCGCTGGTTCTGTCGCTTCTTCGCCACCGCCTCGACCACGGCGGCGTCGCGGCCCCACAGCATCACCGGGAAGCCCTTCGCGGCCAGGACGGACGCCAGCGCGGTCCCCCAGGATCCGGCGCCGATCACGGTGCATCGCATGCGGCCCTCCTTGGCGAGGCCGCCATCTTGTCAGCCGACGGCGCGCCGCACCAGCCCCTCGAAGAGCCGCGGGTGACGGGAGAGGCGCGCCACGGCGGCCCGCCGCAGCCGCGGGCGGCGGGCCATCCCCAGGACGAGGCGCGCCACGGCGGCGTACCGGCGGAAGCGCGCCTCGACGGCCCGCTCGTAGGGGAGGAGCGCCTCGCGCCCCGCCCCGCACGCGAGCGCCCCGGGCAGCACGGCGCCGAGCGCCAGGGCACCCTCGAAGGCGAGCGACAGCCCCTCGCCCGTGATGGCGTCCACGTAGCCGCCGGCGTCGCCGGCCAGCACCAGCCGATCGGCGACGCGGGCGCGGGCCGCGCGGGCGAGCGGCCCCGCCCCGGCCGGACGGGAGTCGGCCGGGGCCCCGGCGAGCCGCGCCGCCAGGGACGGAAAGCGGGCGAGGAGCGCCTCGAAGCCGCCCACCGCCTCCCCTTCGAAGAGGAAGGCGACCCCCACGCGGCACGGGCCGGCGGGGGTGACGTAGGCCTCGGCCCCGCGGGCGAAGTGGACCTCGACGGCGTCCCGCCAGGGCGGCAGGGCGAAGTGGCGGCGCAGGCCGAAGCGGCGCGAGCCGCGCGCCGGCCGGTCGAGCCCCTCCCGCGCGCGGATGGGGGAGGCGAGCCCGTCCGCCGCCACGAGGAGCCGGGCCGCCACCTCGCCGGTGCCGGTCGCGACGACCATCCTTCCCTCCTCGCGCCGGTGAGAGAGGACCTCGGAGCCCTCCCGGACCTCGACCCCGAGCGCGCGCGCCCGCCGGAGCAGGGCCGCCGAGAGCGCGAGGCGCCGCACCCCGAGGCCGCCCGGCGCCGGGAGGCGGGCCACGGCGGCCGACCCGTCCTCCTGGACCCAGCGGATGGCGCCGAAGGGTGCGCGGCCCGACGGGTCCACGAGGGAGAGGGCGCCGAGCGCGTCGAGCGCCTCGACGGCCCGGGGCAGGAGCCCCTCGCCGCAGGCCTTGTCGAGCGGCCCCTCCCGCCGCTCCAGCACGAGGACGTCGAGCCCGCGCCCGGCGGCCGCGATGGCCGCGGCGAGGCCGGCGGGCCCCGCGCCGGCCACGATGGCGTCGCGGATCCGGCTCAGGCGCCCTCCGGCCCGGCGCGTCGGCGGAGGCGGCCGAAGGCCAGGGCGGAGCGGGCCAGGGCGCGCGCCAGCGACAGGCCGCCCGCCGGGCGCGGCGGCGCGAGGGACCCCTCGAGGAAGCGTCGCAGCGCCTCGCCCCGGCGCATCTTCCCGCTCGAGGTCCTGGGCAGCGTCCCGGGCGCGAGGATGCGGACGGCGTGGGCGCGGACGCCGGTGCGCTCGAGGATGGCCCGGCGGACGGCCTCCTGGAGCCCCGCCTCCCGCTCCCCCCGGGAGAGGGCCGGGGTGAGGGCGGGCCTTCCCCGCGCCCTCTCCGCCAGGACGAGCAGCTCCTCCCCGTCGCCGCCCTCGGGCGTCACGCCCAGGGCCACGGCGCAGCCGGCGCGCAGGCCGGGGATCCCCTCCAGGCAGGCCTCGAACTCCTCCGGGGCGTGGTTCGCGCCCCGCACGATCACGACGTCCTTGGCGCGGCCGTGGACGAAGAGCTCGCCTCCCACGGCGAAGCCGAGGTCGCCGGTGTCGAGCCATCCATCCCGGAGGACGCGCGCGGTCGCCTCGGGGTCGCCGAGGTAGCCCTGCATCACCGATGGGCCCCGGACGTGGATGCGGCCGAGCCGCCGCTCGGGGAGCGGCGCTCCGCCCTCACCGCGGATCTCCACCTCGACGCCGGGGACGGGCGCGCCGACGGAGACCACCTCGCGGCCGCCCGGGACCACCTCGCCGCACGCCGCGAGGCGGCGGGGGTCCACGCGCTCGGTCCGGATCGGCCGGCCTGGCGGCGCAGCGGTGACGGCCAGGGCCGCCTCGGAGAGGCCATAGACCGGCATGAGCGCCCCCGGATCGAAGCCGGCGCGGGCGAACCGCACGGCGAAGCGGGCCAGCGACGGCGCGGTGACGGGCTCGGCGCCGTCCATGGCGATGCGCCAACTCGCGAGGTCCAGCCCGTGGAGGTCCTCGTCGCGGACTCGCTTCTCGGCGTAGGCGTAGGCGAAGTGGGGCGCGGCCGAGATGGTCCCGCGGTGGCGAGCGATGGCCCTGAGCCACAGCGCCGGGCGCGCGAGGAAGTGCTCGGGGGGGATGAGGACGAGCGGACCGGGGTAGGAGAGCGCGCCGAGCACGCACCCGATGAGCCCCATGTCGTGGTAGAGCGGCAGCCACGACACGAGGCAGTCCGCGGGCGTGGGGCGCGCGATGGCCATGAGCGCCCCGGCCTGGGCCATGAGACTCGCGTGGGTGAGCGCCACCGGCTTCGGGTCCACCGTCGAGCCCGAGGAGAACTGGACGAGCGCGAGGTCCATGGGCGACGGCGTTCGCCCGGGCCCCGCCACGGGGTCCGCCGCGAGGAGCGCCGCCGCGTCGTGGCAGCCCAGCGCGGGTCGCGCGCTCGCCACCGCCTCGCCGAGGAGCCGCCGGATGGCGCCGCCCGCGACGACGATCCGCGCTCCCGACACGGCGAGCATCCGGGCGGTGGTGGCCAGGTACTCCTCCATCCGCCCGAGGCGGACCGGCGGGTAGAGCGGCACGGGGACGGCCCCTGCGAGGAGCGCGCCGAGGAAGGCGTCGAGGAAGGCCGGCTCGGTGCGGAGCACGATGGCGACGCGGTCGCCGGGCCGGACGCCCATCCCGGCGAGCGCCGCCGCCGCGAGGAGCGCCCGGCGCCGGACCTCGCCCCAGGAGAACCGCTCCTCGCGCTCTCGCAGGTCCACGAAGGTGACGCCCGAGGCGTGGCCCGCCGCCGCGGCCAGGGCGGCGTTCACGGTCGGGTGCGGCGGCAGCGGGGCGGGCGGGCCCTTCACGCGGGCACCTCCTCCCGCGTCCGGGCGGCCACGACGCGGGCGAGGTCGGAGAGGCTCCGCGCGGTCGCGGCGTCCTCCTCGGTGAGGATGACGCGGAACCGGTCCTCCACTGCCACGACGAGAGAGAGAAGGGCGAGCGAGTCGAGCGCGCCCGCCAGCTCCTCGTCGTCGCGGGCCTCGACCTCGAGCTGCAGCTCGGCCCGGGCGATGCGCCGGATCTCCCGCGCCACGGCGGCCTCGCGCGGGGTCACGGGCGGCCCCCCGGCAAGACCCTCGGGCGGTCCCCCAGGGCCCGGGCATAGGCCGGCCCCAGCGCACGCTCCTCCGCTGGGATCCGCACCGCGAGCAGCAGCGCGTTCCCGAGGGAGAAGGCGAGCGCGGTCCGCCAGGATCCCCAGGCGAGCGGCAGGCAGGCCATCTCCAGCGCCACGGCGAGGTAGTTGGGGTGCCGCAGGAAGCGGTACGGTCCTCGCGTCACTGGGCCCTCGCCGGGCACGACGAGGATGCGGGTGCTCCAGCGCTCGCCGAGCGCACCGACCGCCCACCAGCGCAGGCCCTGGGCGAGGAGCGCGCCCAGCACGGCGAGGAGTGCGAGCGGACCGGGAGGGGCCGGGCGCGCGATGGCCTCGGCGGCGCAGGCGGCGAGGAAGAGGGCGTGGAAGGCGACCATCGCCGGGTAGTGTCCGCGCCCCGACTCCACCGCCCCGCGGGCGAGGGCGCGCCGCGCGTTGCGCGTCGAGACCGCGAGCTCGACGCCGCGCTCGGCGGCGACGAGTCCAATGAAGAGCAGGTAGAGGTCCCGCGGGCTCACCATTGGAGGAGGACCAGCTCCGAGCAGAAGCCCGGCCCCATGGCCATGAGGAGGCCGGAATCGCCCGGGCGGGCGTCGCCGGACTCGAGGAGGTCGGCGAGGACGAAGAGCACCGAAGCGCTGGAGAGGTTGCCCACCTCCTCGAGCGACCGCCAGGAGCGCTCCAGGGCCTTCGCGGGGAGCTCCAGCGCCGCCTCGAAGGCCTCGAGCACCTTGGGGCCGCCGGTGTGGGCGATCCAGTGGCGGACGTCCTTCCGGCCCAGCCCCTGCGAGGCGAGGAAGGCGTCGACGTCCCTTCCGACGTGGGCCCGCGTGATCTCCGGCACCTTGGCCGAGAGCACGACCTTGAAGCCGGTGTCCACGACGTCCCAGCCCATGACCCACTCGGTGTCGGGGTAGAACACCGAGCGGGTCGCGAGGATGCGCGGCCCCGCCCCGCCGCGGTCGCCGCCCTCGATGACCACCGCCGCCGCTCCGTCGCCGAAGATCCCGGAGGCCACGATGTTGGGGATGGAGAGATCCTCGCGCTGCAGCGTCAGCGAGCACAGCTCCACCGAGAGGAGCACGCTCACCTCCCCGGGGAAGCCGCGCAGCGCGTCGGAGGCGCGGGCCAGCCCCGCCGCTCCGGCGACGCAGCCGAGGCCGAAGACGGGCGTGCGCTTCACGTCGGGGCGCATTCCCAGCCGGTTCACGAGCCGCGCGTCGATGGAGGGCGTCGCGATGCCGGTGACGGTGACGAAGAAGAGGTGGTCCACGTCGCGGGGGCCGAGGCCCGCCCGGGCGAGGGCGTCCCGCACCGCCGCCTCCCCCACGTCGACGGCGCTGCGGATCCAGGCGGCGTTGGACTTCGCGAAGGTGTCGAGCGGCAAGTAGTCCTGGACGGGCAGGGCGAGGTGGCGCCCCTTCACCTGCACTGCGCGGTGCAGGTCCTCGAGCCGGTCCACGTTGAAGTGCTTCTTCTCCCAGTAGGCCCGGAAGATGGCGATGAGCGTCTCCTGGTCCACGTAGTTCGGGGGCAGGGCGCGGCCGACCGCGCGGACGGTCGGGCTGGGCGCGGGCGGGGAGGGTCGGTCGGGGCTCGCCATCTAGCAGACGATGATCTGCGAGCCCCATCGGTCACGCGCAACACCCAGAAAAGTCAAGAGGCCGCCTGGGGTAGCGTGAAGACGATGCTGCCGCCCTGCCCCGGCCTGGACTCGGCCCAGACGTGCCCGCCGTGCGCCTCGATGAGGAGCCGTGCGACGTACAGCTCGAGCCCCTCGGGCTTGCCGCCCGCGGCGCGCCGGTAGGACCGCTCGAAGATGCGTGGCAGCTCGTCGGGGGCGAGGCTCAGGCCGGGAGCGGCGAGCGCGATCACCACGTCACCGTAGGCCGCCCTGGCCGACACCCGGAGCGCGCCGCCGGGCTCCGACAGGCGGAAGGCGCTCGCGGCCAGGTTCTGGAAGACGCGATCGAGCCGCTCGAGATCGGCCCGCACCGGCGGCAGCTCCTCCGGGACGGCGAGATCCACGGGGCCCCCGGCTGCGAGACCGGTCGAGAGGAGGCCCTCGAGGAAGGGGCGCAAGGGCACGGCCTGGGTCGAGAGGCGGAGGGCGCCCATCTCGAGCCGCGCCGAGTCCACGAGGTCGCGGATCGTCACGCCCATCCGGCGCGTGGCCGCCGCCGCCGTGCTGGCCGCCTTCCGCGAGGGGGATGGGTCCGGAGAAAGCGCCTGCAGCCGCTCGGCCTGGAGCAGGATGACTTGAAGGCCGTCGCGCAGGTCGTGCGAGAGCACGCTCAGGAGATCGGCCCTCTGCTCTTGGAGGTCCTGGAGCAGGCTCACGTCCGACAGCGAGACCACCGCGCCGGCGAGCGACCCATCCGCGGCCCGGATGGGCGCGGCGCTCATGGAGACCCAGAGCGGCCGGCGCTTGGGCCGGTGGATCACGACCACGGCCCCACGCACCGTCTCGCCGGAGAGCGCCCGCATCGGCGGGGACCGCTCCGGCGGGACGGGCCGGCCGTCGGTGGCGAGCGGCCGGAGCGACCTCCAGCGCGCGTCGAACGCCCACTCGCGGACGCCCTCCGGGAAGCCGTGCAGCCGTTCGGACGCCGCGTTCTGGCGCAGGATGCTGCCGTCCGGCCGGTAGACGACGAGCCCCTCGGGCACGGCGGCGATGGCGGCCTCCAGCTCCGCGAGCGCCCGGTGCTCGCGGCGGGTGCTCTCCTCGAGCCGGGCGACGGCGACGGCCAGCTCGCCCTCCATGCGGCTGCGCAGCCCCGAGACCTCGAGGTGGCTCGCGGCCAGATCGCCGAGGGCGTCGTCGAGCCGGCGGTACGGGTGCGCCACCGCCGCCACGAAGAGGGCGCTGAAGACGAGCCACGCCGAGCCCACCTGGTAGGCGTGGCCGAGGAGGCTCCAGCCGTCGAAGAGGCTCCCGCGGAGCGCGAAGCAGGTCTCCCCGAGCGCGATCGCCACCAGCGCCGCCACGAGCAGGCCGGCGGCGCGGTCGCCGGTGCGCAGGAGATGGCGCGCGTGCAGGGCGGCCGCTCCGGCCGCCGCGACCGCGATGGCCACCTCGATGGCCCGGTAGAGGTGGCCCAGCCCGTGCCCGCCGTCGGAGAGCAGCGCGCTGCCGTCGCGAAGGGCGAGCGCCGGCGCGCCGAGCACCGCGACGGCGGCCAGGGTGGCGAGGAGCAGCGGACCGCGCCGCAGCCAAGGGCTCCGGCTGCGTGGCGGGACGAAGGCGGCGGCGAGGAGCGCGAGGACCATCCAGGCCCGGCCGGACAGCCACGCGGCGAGAGCCCGGTCCGCCGAGGCCGCTGCGCCGAGGCCGGGCATGCCCGGGTAGGAGAGCAGGTGGAGGCCCTCGAGCGCGGCCGCGCCCAGGCAGGCCATCCCGACGAAGCGGGCCCGCGCCTCCTCGGCTCCCTCGAGCCGGGCAGCGCTCCACTGCACCGCGAAGGTGGCGAACGCCAGGGCCGCCGAGGCCAGCTCGGCGAGGACGTGGAGCGCGAGGTAGCCGTCGCGCGGGAGCAGGGCGCGCGCCCCCAGCGCGGCGAAGAGCGCCAGCGGGAGCACCGCCATTCCGAGCGCCACGACCGCGCGGCGAAGCGAGCGGCGTGCGAGCGAGCCAACTCGGGCGGAGGGGTCGAGCGCGGATGTGATGGCCGGGGTCGGGGGGATGGCGGCGCTCGGCAACTCTTCGACCTCTCTGGCCCCCTCCTGCACCGAAGTGGCCGTAGTCTAGCAGAGTTGTCGCGGCGCGGCGGAGGGGGCCCGGCACGCCCGGTTCCTCGGCTGGCGCGCTTGCCAAGGCCGTCCCAGGCCTTAGCTTGGATGTCATGCGGACGGAAAAGCTCACCGTGAAGGCCCAGGAAGCGCTCCAGGACGCCCAGGCGCAGGCCCGCCGGCGCGACCACCAGGCGGTGGACGCCGAGCACCTGCTCCTCGCGCTCCTCGAGCAGGACGAGGGCGTGGCGCGCCCGGTGCTGGAGAAGATCGGCGCCGACCCGGGGCGGGTCGCCGCCCGCGCCGAGGACGAGCTTCGCGCCGTCCCGAAGGTCTCCGGCGCCGAGCCCTACTACGCGAACCGGCTCCTGAAGCTCTTCGACCGGGCCGAGGTCGAGGCGAAGAAGCTGAAGGACGAGTACGTCTCGACCGAGCACCTCCTGCTCGCCCTCGCCGAGGACAAGGGCGGTGCGGGCGAGGCGCTGCGCGGCGCCGGGGCGACGCCCGAGCGCGTCCGGGAGGCCGTGAAGGAGGTGCGCGGCGGCGCCAGGGCCGCGACGCCGGAGGCCGAGAGCCAGTACCGCGCCCTGGAGAAGTACGCCAAGGACCTCACCGAGCTCGCCAGGGCGGGCAAGCTCGACCCGGTCGTCGGGCGCGACGAGGAGATCCGGCGCGTCGTCCAGATCCTCTCGCGGCGCACCAAGAACAACCCCGTTCTGGTCGGCGACCCCGGGGTCGGCAAGACCGCCATCGTCGAGGGGCTCGCCCGCCGAATCGTGGACGGCGACGTGCCCGAGGGCCTCAAGGGCAAGCGCATCCTCGCCCTCGACATGGGCGCCCTCGTCGCCGGCACCAAGTACCGCGGCGAGTTCGAGGAGCGGCTCAAGGGGGTGCTGAAGGAGGTCGTCGCCTCCGAGGGCGAGATCATCCTGTTCATCGACGAGATGCACACCATCGTCGGTGCCGGCGCCGCCGAGGGGGCCATGGACGCGGGCAACATGCTGAAGCCCGCGCTCGCTCGCGGCGAGCTGCACGCCATCGGCGCCACCACCGTGAACGAGTACCGCAAGCACGTCGAGAAGGACCCGGCGCTGGAGCGGCGCTTCCAGCCGGTGTTCGTGGGCGAGCCGTCGGTGGAGGACACGGTCTCCATCCTGCGCGGCCTCAAGGACCGGTACGAGCTGCACCACAAGGTGCGCATCCAGGACGCGGCGCTGGTGGAGGCGGCGCGCCTCTCGCACCGCTACATCGCCGACCGCTTCCTTCCCGACAAGGCCATCGACCTCATGGACGAGGCGGCGAGCCGGCTCCGCATCGAGATCGACTCCATGCCGGCGGAGGTGGACGAGGTCCGCCGCCGCATCGGGCAGCTGGAGATCGAGAAGCAGGGGCTCCTCAAGGAGAAGGACGAGGGCAGCCGAAAGCGCCTCGAGGTGGTGAAGCAGGAGATCGCCGAGAGGAACGAGGAGTTCGCCCGCCTGAAGAGCCACTGGGATCGCGAGAAGGGGCTCATCCAGAAGATCGCCTCCGTCAAGGCGGACATCGACCGGGCGAAGGAGGCCCAGGTGGCCGCCGAGCGCGCGGCCGACTTCAACAAGGCCGCCGAGATCAAGTTCGGCACGCTGCCCCAGCTCCAGAAGCGGCTCGCCGAGGCGCAGGCCGAGCTGGTCGAGGCCCAGCGGGGCGGGGCCATGCTCAAGGAGGAGGTGACCCCGGAGGAGATCGCCGAGGTCGTCTCCAAGTGGACCGGGATCCCGGTCTCCCGGCTCGTGGAGGGCGAGAAGGAGAAGCTCCTGCACATGGAGGAGCGGCTCGGCGCCCGCGTCGTCGGCCAGGACGAGGCCCTGCGCGCCGTCTCGGCCGCAGTACGGCGCGCTCGCTCGGGGCTGCAGGACCCGAACCGGCCCATCGGCTCCTTCATCTTCCTCGGCCCCACGGGCGTCGGGAAGACCGAGACGGCCCGCGCCCTCGCCGCGTTCCTGTTCGACGACGAGCAGGCGATGGTCCGCCTCGACATGTCGGAGTACATGGAGAAGCACGCGGTGGCGCGACTCATCGGCGCGCCCCCGGGGTACGTGGGCTACGAGGAGGGCGGGCAGCTCACCGAGGCGGTGCGGCGCCGGCCCTACGCGGTGGTGCTCTTCGACGAGATCGAGAAGGCGCACCGCGACGTC
>Ga0153915_10002961_pt1 | contig 15515 bp, 12 predicted proteins | sample Opewatmetagenome_2_FD_107003 | JGI IMG/M metagenome (GOLD analysis project Ga0153915, IMG submission 107003) | Freshwater wetland microbial communities from Ohio, USA - Open water 3 Core 3 Depth 3 metaG | ecosystem: Environmental > Aquatic > Freshwater > Wetlands | place: USA: Ohio, Lake Erie...
CGAGGCGCTAGCCGAGTGGCGGAAAGCGAAAGCGAAGGGCGCGAAGGTCCACGCCGACTGGAACGCCGCCAACGCGGCGTATAGGAGCGCTTACGCGGCGGAGGCAACGGAGCTCGAGCGTCGGCTCGCCGGCAAGCGACCGGACGGTTGGTCGGCGAAGATCCCGTCGTTCACGAAGGAGAATGGCAACGTCGCGAGCCGCGCGGCGTTCGGCTCCGTTTTGAATGCCACGGCTGAGCTGTTGCCGGAGTTGTTCGGTGGATCGGCGGATCTCACGCCGTCCAACAACACGTCGGTCAAGGCGTGGAAAAACTTCGCATCGTGCGACTACTCAGCACGCTATGTGCATTTTGGGATTCGAGAACACGCGATGGCATCGATGATGAGCGGCATGGCGCTCCACCGCGGCGTGCTTCCGTACGGCGGAACGTTCTTGGTCTTCTCCGATTACATGCGTCCGGCGGTTCGGTTGGCCGCGATCATGAAGGCGCACGTGATCTACATCTACACCCATGACTCGATCGGCTTGGGCGAGGACGGACCAACGCATCAACCGATCGAACAGCTGTCGGCGCTCCGAGCGATTCCCGACATGACGCTCATTCGTCCGGCCGACGCGACAGAGACGGCGGTCGCATGGCGAGTGGCGGTCGAGCACGACGGTGGACCTGTCGCGCTGGTGCTCACGAGACAGAAGCTCGCCTTCATCGATCGAACGGTGTATGCGCCGGCCGATGGGCTGGAGAAAGGTGCGTATGTGTTGGCCGACCCGCCGAGCGGGAAGGCAGCGCAGGTCGTGCTGATGTCGTCGGGATCTGAGGTAGCGTTGATACTCAAGGCGCACCAGCAGCTCGCGGAGAATGGGATCGCGTCCCGACTGGTCAGCATGCCGTCGATGGAGTTGTTCGCGCGGCAGTCGGATGCGTATCAGAGCTCCGTGCTGCCGGCCGGAGTCCCACGCGTCGCGATCGAGGCGGCCCACCCCATGTCGTGGTATCGCTGGGTTGGAGCGAACGGCGTCGTGCTTGGAGTGACACGGTTTGGAGCGAGCGCGCCGTACGAGAAGATCTACGAGCACCTGGGACTCACCGTGCAGAAAGTCGTCGACGCGGCGAAGACACTCGTGACGTGAGCCGGAATGTCGCGCGGCCGGGTCACGCCGCCTGCCGCGGCGGGTCGTCGATCGTCGTCAGCGATCGACGCATGACGCGGCGCACCGCTTGGCGCTCGCTGCTCGTGACGAGGCCGAACCAGGCGACGGGCAGATACACCGCCGCGGCCGCGAAGACGTAGGCGATTCGCACGGCGGTGCCATGTAGCAGCGCGCCGACGACGAGCGTCGATCCCATGGTGAGCCAGGTCGTCATCGGCGTATGCAACAGGCGTCGATCGGTCGCGAGACTACGCCGCGCCATCATCCACAACGCGACGGTGTCGACCAAAACGCGAAGCGTCCACGCCATCGCGACGCCGGCGAGGCCCAATGTCTTTGCGAGCAACCAGACCGTGACGACATAGAGCGGTAGCTCGACCAGGTTCAGCTTGCCGGTGAGATCCGCGCGTCCCACGCCCTGCAGTACCGCAAAGCCGACGAAACCAATGCTGTTGATCAACGCGCCGACCGCCAACCACTGGAGCACTGCCGAGCCGGCGCGCGCGAACTCGGCGCCGACCCACACGCGCAGGATCTCGGACGCCAGCGTGACCAGCACAAGGCTCACTGGGAAGACGACGAGCACGACTGCGCGCACACCTTTGTCGAACAGCTGCGCCGTGCGCGCGCGGTCGCGCGCGAACGACTCGGCAAACGCCGGGAACAATACGCCCATCAGCGCCGATGGAAACAGCAACACCTTCATCACCATCTCGAACGGTGTCACGTAGTACGCGACCGCCGCGACGGGCAGCAACGCGCCGATGAAGAAGCGATCGAAGTATGTCATCAACGGGCTCACGACGTTGCTCACCGTCATCCACCCGCCAACGCGCAACAGCGGCCGGATCACCTGTCGCTTGATGGCGATTCGATGACGCAAGAAGGCGTATCGTTTGACGCAGAGTACGAAGTGTGCCACCCACGTGATGAGTCTGCCGAGGACGAGCGCCGCAACGACGACGTCGAGGCGATTGGTAAACGGGAGCGCGGCGAGCGGTCCGGCGTAGGAGAAAATGGCCAGAGGTATCCGCAGCATCGTCGCGAGTCCGAAGTGCTGATGCGCCTCGATGATGCCGCGGAGCCCCGCCGTGGAGACGACCATCGGCAGCGACAGGGCGAGGAGGTAGAACGAACGCGCACTCTCGGCCGTGAGGCCAGCGGGAATTTTCAGCAAGTCGGTCACGAGCCAAGGGGTCGCCGCGGCAAGCACCACGGCACCCAGGGCGCCGAGTAGAAACATGAGCGCGAGCGCCGTCCAGCCCAGGGCGACCAGCTCGCCCTCGCGCTCCGATCCGAGTCGCGTTGCGACGGCGTGCGTGAGCGCGCGGCCCAAGCCGAGATCGACGAGGCCAAAGTATCCGATGGTCGCCCACACCAAAGTCAGCACTCCGAAGCGGTCGGCCCCGAGCCCGCGAATGAGCCATGGAATGGCGATGAGCGCGACGACGAGAGGCACCGCCTGGCCCGCCAGGTTCAACCCGGAGTTCCGGGCGAGCAGCTTGGAGTCGGTCACGGCGACGTGCTGCGCCCCGGATCGGCGGCGCGTCCCGTCGACAGCGCGCTGAAGAAATCGTGATAGGCCGTCATGACCGACCTGGCACGCCGCCATTGCCGGCGTACGAGCTTCGGTATGAGACATCTCGAAATCGACCACGCCACGGCGACCGGCAGGCGGCTTGGCTCGAACTTGTGGATCAGCAGGAGGGCACTGCGCACGGTGTGGTAGTCGCGGTGCCCATTGTACCGCTGAACGGACCGCCCACCTTTGTGCCAGACGCGCGCCCGCGGTGCGTAGCCGAGCTGCAGCCCGGCGCATCGCATGCGCAGACACCAGTCGACCTCTTCCGAGTACATGAAGTAGCGCTCGTCGAGGAGGCCGACCCGCCGTAATACGTCGAGGCGGATCAGCATGCACGCACCCGAGATGAAATCGAAGCGCGGCGGACTTGATCGCGCGGTGCCCTGAGCGGGCGCGAGCGTGGTGAATCCGCTCCAGAGAGAGAGGCGCCCGCCGCCGGCTGCCTGAACGCTGTCGGGACGGTCGTACCAAAAAACGGTTGCGCCGATCGCACCCATCTCTTGGTTCTCTTCCAACCGCGCGACCATCTCACGCAGTGAGCCCGAGTCGACGACGGTGTCATTGTTGAGAATCCAGACGAGCCCCGCCTGGCGGCAGGCTTGGACGTAGCGAAGGCCAACGTTGTTGCCGCCGGTGAACCCCAGGTTCTCGCGAAGACACACGAGCACGAGCTGTGCATCGGCATCGGACAGTGTGCCGCTTTCTGCTTGGGCTCGGTCGCCGAGCGCATACTGAATCGGCTTGGGGACGGGCGTGTCGTAGGCCGCGTGCGCGGCGACGCGAGGGGGTGTCGCCGGTTGCGCTCCTTCCGCCCACGCTTGGATTCGCTCGACTGAGCCATCGGTCGAGCCGTTGTCGCAAACGATGACTCGAACGTCGGGATAATCGAGGCGAAAGACACTCTCGAGACACTCGATGGTGTCGCGCCAGCCATTGTAGTTGACCAGCAGGACATGCACACGCGGAAGATCGTTCATTGAATCCTGAAGCCTAGATGCACTCTGCAGCGACGAGACTGTTGCTCATCATGTCCCGCCCACACGGCCCCGAATTGGCCGGCAGTCTCATGTGCTCCGCCTCGCGATCGAATGTGTATGACGACTCATCGACGACCACAGCACTGCGGTGGTCGACCATCGGCTCAGTCATCGACGCGACGCCGAACGCGGAGATTCCATTCTCCACTGATGACCGCAACCTTTGGGTGGGACGCGGCATCAGCTCTCGGCTGACGATCGAGGTTCGGGCAAACCTTGGACCGTTGTGCCTCCAGGCGCGCGAACGATCTTCGCAACGCTTCGGCTCGGCTCTGGTTCTCGTCGTCGTCGCTGCGCTGACGCGTTCCTTTCGGCCGACCAATCACGATCCATGAAGATCGTTCTTCTCAACACGCTGTACGCGCCGAATGTGCTGGGCGGAGCGGAGCGTGTCGTTCAGACGTTGGCCGAAACATTGCTCGCGCGAGGACATGAACCGGTCGTCGTGTGCACGGGCGCGAAGCGCGGTGTCCATCGCGATCAGGTGGCGGGCGTTCCAGTGTACTCCGTCGGTCTTCAAAACATCTATCCGCTGCTGCCGCTGGATGGGCGGCGCCCGCTGGCGAAACCGATCTGGCACGCGGTGGACACCGTGAACGTCGGAATGACGAACGCCCTCGCCCGCATCCTCGATGAGGAGCGTCCGGCCGTCGTCCACACGCACAACTTGACCGGTTTCTCGGCGTTGGCCTGGTCGGCGGCGCATGATCGGCGGATCCCCGTCGTACACACGCTGCACGACTACTACCTCCTGTGTCCGCGCTCCACGATGTTCGCGAACGGCGCGAACTGCACGGGCCAACACCAGACCTGCGCGCTCTACTCCTGGCCACGCGTCAAGCTCTCGTCGCGCGTCACCGCGGTCGTTGGTGTGAGCCAATTCGTGCTCGACCGGCATTTGGCGCACGGCGCGTTCCCGCGCGCGACGACGTTCGTGATCGGGAATCCCTGCGCGCCGAACGCACGCCGAGCGAACCAATGCGATTCGGCAGCGCATCGATGTCGGCTTGGCTATCTCGGCCGCCTCGAGCCCGCGAAGGGTGTGGAACAGCTTCTCACTGCGGTCGAGGGTCTTGCGCGCGGTGACTGGGAGCTCCACGTCGGCGGGCGTGGCACGAACGGATTCGAGCGGCGTCTTCGCGCGCGGTTCGTCGATCCTCGCATCCAGTTTCACGGTTTCATGGATCGCGACGAATTCCTAGAGAAGGTCGATGTCCTCGTGGTGCCAACATTGTCCCACGAGCCGTTCGGCTTGGTCGCGATCGAGGCATTTGCGGCTGGCCTCCCGGTGATTGCATCACGACGCGGCGGTCTCGGTGAGGTGGTCAGTGACGGAGTGACCGGAGTCCTCTTAGAGCCAAACAACGGGGGTGAGCTGCGCGCAGTGTTGGAAGCGTTCGTCGCCGAGCCGTCGCGAGCCTGGCAGATGCGAGCGCGGTGTCTCGAACGTGCCCGCGACTTCGACGCAGAGGCAGTTGCCGAACGGTACGAGTCCGTGTACCAACGAGTCGCTCGACGGTGAAATCGAACGCCCGCATCGGATTCAGTTCGCCCACGGCTCCCGATGCGGATCACGTGACTGACCGCCGGCGGCCATGGGCGACAACACGATCGAGTGCCAACAGCGTGCGCTCCGCCGTCCTGCTCCACTGGAACATTGCGGCCCGAGCGCGGCCGCGCGTCCGCAGATCGTTCCTCAGCCGTTCATCGGTCACGAGCTGAAACAGGCGCGCCGCGATGTCGGCCGGGTCGCGCGGATCGCAGTAGAGCGCGGCATCGCCGCACACCTCCGGCATCGCCGTCGTGTGGGAGACGAGACACGGACAGCCCGCGGCCATCGCCTCTAACGGCGGAAGGCCGAATCCTTCGTACAGCGACGGATGAACGAGCGCCGCGGCTCCGGCGATCAGCGATCGAAGCGCGGTGTCACTCACCTCGCCGGCCAGTTCAACGCGACCAGCGCAGGGGGCGACCCTGCCGAGGGCCTCCGTGTCCGCCGTTCGTAATCCGTCGACGCGTCCGACAATGAGCAGGTTGTGTGGAATGCGATCGCGGAGCGTCGCGAACGCGTCGATCAGGGCGACCAGGTTCTTGTGTGGCTTGAGCGATGCGACGCAAACGATGTACGGCGCCCGCGGATCCGGCGACGGCGCCTCGATGGGTTCAAACCAGCGTTCATCCACTCCGTAGTGGGCGACCGTAATCGGCGCTCGCGGCGTGCCGACGAGTCGCAGAAATTCCCCAGTGGTGAACTCTGACCCCGTCAGGATCGAGGCGGCGCTCCGCCGGATCGTCTGGAACATCAGTTGCGCGTACCATCGCTTCGCCGCGCTCTGCGTGTATTCCGGCCGCGCGAGATGAATCACATCGTGCACCGTGACGACCAACGGCGTCCGGCCCCAGAGGGGAATGTTGTAGTGCGGCGACCAGAACACGTCGGCACGTCCGGTGCGCGCCATCGCCAACGCGAATTGTTCGCCCACACCATAAATCGGAGCGTCGAGCTCCTGCACGGACACAGTCTCCAGCTCGAGCCATCCGAGGCGCTCGATGACCGACTCTCTGCCGAGCAGCACGAATCGCCACGACGGCCTCGCGGCAAGCACGCGCGGCACCACGTTGCGAAGGTAGGTGCCGACGCCGGGAGCGTCCGCCATGCGGACATCGATTGCGACAGAGGGCCGGCGGGCTTCGGTCACGGAGCGAACGCTTCCTTCACAATCGGGAACGTGAGCGCGGACAGGATCCAGAACAGCTCCATCACGAACGTCGTCAACAAGCTGTTCACGAACACGCTATCCACGCAGAGGCCCACGATCACCGCCGCCGTCCCGATCGCCAGGCCGCGATGCTCCGCCGGCAGATCGTGGTCGCGCCAGATCGTGCGGCAACGGTGAACGATCGCCCAGAGCATCCAACCGTACGCGCCGACACCCACGATCCCCGTCAGCACGGCGATGAACAGCAATCCGCCGTCCGACGAATACGCTGCCGTGCCGAACCGCGCGTACCCATAACGCTCCTGCACGAATCCGAATGTATTGAACCCAATGCCGAACCACGGGTGATCGCGAAACACCAGCAGCGCCTGCGCCCACGACGCTACTCGCGCCGCGGCCGACCCCCCAGTGCTGAACTTCCCGTACGACATCGCGAATGCCACGAGCTTCGGAAGAGCGAAGAGCATGAGCGCGGTCACCACGATGATCCATCGCAGCAAGCGCTTCGACAGTCCGCGCACCAACAGAATCGTCGACACGCCGGCGACGAATCCGACCGCGCCGCTTCGCGAGAGCGTCAACACGAGTGCTACAAACAGAAGCAACGGCCGCCAACGCTGCACGCGCACTCCCACCGAGATCTGCGCGAGCTGTACGAGCAAGCCTACGAGCAGCATCGCCGCGGCGATGTTGGGCTCGAGCACGGTGGACACCAGCCGGTGACCCTGAACGTCCCAATCGAGATAAGCGCGCGACTCCGGATAGACGAGTTGCGCGAATCCGGGAAGGAACACCGCCTGAACGACCCCGAACGCGGCGAAGATCAGCAGCATCGTGTCGACGGCGCTCCAGATGCCGTTCACGTCGCGTCGCTTGATGATGTTGATGAGCACGAGATACACGGCGAAGTAGAGCATCCACCGCGCGAGGTACGCGAGACTCAACGCCAATTCGAACTGTGAGAATCCGTAACTGTGCGCTGTGGCGAACGCCGACGATGCACCGATCGCCGCGAACACGAGTCCGATCAGTCCCGCGCGATCGATGCGAAAAGACCGCGTCGCGAGGCCCGCCGAGACGCCCAACAACACCACGAAGGCAACCGCGAGATCATTGATCAACAGCGGCGCCGAGCTTTCGCCGGCCGACACGATCGGAATGCGCCCCAGGTTCGCCGTGAGCAGGAACACAATGAGTCCTTGTACGACCGAAGCGAGTGAAAGCCCTCGCCCGATCGTCCACGGCTGGAGTGCCGCGATTGACGGCGACTCAGGTCGTGAGGATTCCATCATGCTCGCTGCCGCTCAGCACGATGCCGGCGCACGGCACGTCGAGACGTCGAAGCAGCTGCACCGCGCCGACAAGCTTTTCGCGATCGATGCGGCGCGGTGGCGTCACGAGCAGGACCGGCCTGGAATCGGTCAGCGCCGCCGCCGCCGCGTCAGTCACGAGGCCCGGCAGTCGCACGATCACCATGCCGAATTCCTCCTCCAGCCGGCGGATCGTGCCGTTGACGTCGAACGCACCAACCGATTCGACGCTGCCCGCGGCGATGCGCGGCACGAGCGCCGTCGTTGCGGCTTGGTAAGCCGACAGATCGAGCACAGTTGCCCGGATCGATCGCGATTCGGCGGTCTGCGCGAGACGCTGGATCACCGGCTCGAGTCGGGCCCGCTGATCGAGCGGAACGACGAGCACCGTGCGCGACGTCGCACCGTTCATGAGCAGCGGCACCGATGGATCGAATCGCAGCGCCGGCACACCCGTCGTGCGCTCGACCTCTCGCGGATCCTGCACCCAGCGACCAAGTGCCGCGATCATCAGGGCGGCGATCATCCCAACGAACAGCCCGCCGCCGATTCCCACGGCCGTCGTCGGGAGTGGCCTCGGGAATGACGGATCCTTCGGGGCGACCGCGGCGTCCAACACGTGCACGTCGCCGCCCTCGGAGATCGCGGCCAGACGAGCCTCGACGAGCTGTGCGCCGAGCGCCGCGTACACCTGATTCAGCCGCAACACGTCTCGCTGCAGCCCGAGTCCCGACTCGGCGGCCGCCGGGAGCATGGAGATCTGAGTCTGCAGTGAATCGAACTGCCGTTGCGCGTCGCCGCGCTGCTGGGTGATCGACGCCGAGTATGATTGAGCCAACGGGAGTAGCTGCCCCTCGATGTGTTTGGCGCTCTGCGTCAGCGCGGCGACCTCGGGGTCTTTCTCCGTCCGGCTCTCGAGGGACTTGTAGCGATCGGTCTCGACCTGGACGAGGTCGCCGATCAGTTGATTGATCGCCGGGCTCTTGAGGAAAGTTGGATACGCCGCGAGTTCTCGCGGCTGCACCGAGCCGTTCGCTACCTTGGCGATCAATTGCTTCAACGCGCCCTCTTCCATCTGCAGCTCGGCGAGACTCGTGCGGATCTGCGACGCACGCTCGAGCTCGATCTTCCCCACGACGGTCGGATCAATCACGCCGCTCCGTTCCTGCTGGCGGCGCAGCTCGCGCGACGCGGCAAGCAACTGCGCCGACGCGCTGTCCGCCTTGGCCGACAGAAACTCGACTCGATGCTGGTTGACGCCACGATCCGTGGTCGTGCGGCGCGCGAGATAGGTCGCGATCAGCGCATTCGCGGCGACGGCGGCGGTCAACGAATCGTCGCCGCGATACGTCACGCGCACGACCTCTCCGCCGGCCTTCTCGACGGATAGGTACTTCTCGAAGCGAGTGATCGCGTCTTCGCGGTCACGCAACACGAGGTCGAACGCGTCGGGCGCCCCGGCGGCGTGCAGCGTGATCGAGCCCACCGCGAGTGTCGCCGGTGCGCCGGGCGTCGCCACACCTGCGCCCTCGGGCCCGTCGAAGCGATAGGTCGAGCCTGCTTTCATAAAGTGATATTTGCGTGGCTTGAACGATCCGGCCACCGAGAGCGAGTCGAGCACACGTGCCGCGGGAATTCCGCGCGGCACTGTCACCCGCGCTTGGAGGCGGAGCGAGTCGACCACTCGTCCAGCCACGGCGCGGCTCGAGAGAATCTGGATCTCTGTCTCCGTCGGCGACTTCGTCGCCGCAGACAGCGCGCTGCCCGCGACGTCACCGAGCCCACCGCTCAACTTCGAGAGCAGCGAACCGCTCGGATCCGAACCCATCCTCATGACGACGCTGCTCGACGCCGAATATTTCGGCGGAGCCCACAACATGACGGCAAGCGCGGCGAGCCCGCCGACCAGTGTGAACGCGACGACGGTGCGCCAGCCGCGACGCACGCTGCGCGCAAGATCCGCCACGTCGACGGTATCCACCGCGGTCGCCGAGCTCGTGCTCATCCGCTCGCTCATCGCCGGACGAGGACCACGACCAGCCCCACGACACCGGTCATCACGCTCAGCGCCGGCAGGGCGTTCATCGAGAGCCAGCTCTTGCGACCAACAAGGACCTGGTCTCCGGAGCGAAGGTCCGAGCTCGTCGAGCGGTCTTGCCGCCAGTCCGGCACGGGAATGCGCCGCCCATCGCGAATGACGGAGACGTCGTTTGCATTTCCGACGTCGGTGATTCCGCCGGCGCGAGCGACGACGTCGCGAACCGTCGTCGTGACGTCCACATAGTAGACGTTCGGCTTGGCCACCTCACCGTTCACCGCGACTCGCCGCAGCACCACCAGCTCGATCGGTGAATCTCGCAAGAACTCTGCGAAGCGAGTGCGAACCGTGTCGCGGAACGCGCCGATCGTGAGCGCGGCTGCATTCACGATGCCGACTTTGGGAAGCATCACGTCGCCGCGTTCGTCGACCATGACGGTGTCGCTGAGCTTGGGCTCGCGCCATACGTGCAACCAGACTCGGTCGCCAGGTTGCGGATGCGCGGCCGACGCCCGACGAACGAAATCAGGAATCGAGTCGCCTTGCTGCATCGTCGGTTGCGCACCCACAGCGAGCGGAAGCGTAGCGGCGAGCAGAACGAGGCTTCGCACTAATCGTTCATTCATGAGGATACTCGTTCATTACGATGCGATATTCATCCGCCGTTGACCGCCGCCTCGACTGCCGCGCTCATCCGCTCCCGAAACACCGAGGCGTCGAACCGCATGGCGTTCGCTCGGCAGGCGGCTGGGTCGATCGACAAGCAATCGAGTTGTTTGATCGCGTCGATCAATGCCTCGACCGATTGCTCCGCGAACAACACTCCGGTGATCTGGTCCATGACGGTTTCGGCGGCGCCGCCGAGACCAAAGCCGATGACCGGTCGACCGGCCGCCTGAGCCTCGACGGGTGTGATGCCAAAATCCTCAAGCCCTGGGAAGATGAACGCCTTGCACCGCGCGTAGAGCGCTGCAACCTCGGCGTCATCACATCGGCCAAGGAATTCAATTGTCGGGCCAGCTTTGCCGCGAAGCCTTGCACGCTCCGGGCCCGAGCCCACGACCAGCAGCCGTCGCTTGAGCTGATTGCACGCTTCGATCGCCAAATCGATTCGCTTGTAGCGAACGAGGCGGCTCACGACGAGGTAGTAGTCGCCCGGTGGCTCTCCGTTCGGACGCACCCAACCGCAGTCAACAGGTGGATAGATCGCCGACGCTGACCGTGAATATGTTCTTCTCACGCGCTCGGCAACCGTCTCGGAGATGGCGATGAATTGATCGACACGCGCCGCGGCCGCTAGATCGACACGTCGCAACCAACCGGTCATCGCGTCGAGCAGCGGTCGGTCGAGTCGCCCACGCACGTAGTCAGCGTGCATATCCCAGATGTATCGTGGCGGCGTCAGACAATAGCAGATCGTCTGGCCCGATCCCGGGGGACGCAGGTTCTTGGCGAACGCGGCGGACACCGAGATCACAACATCGTAGGGCTCAGAGTCAAAGCGATCGAAGGCGAGCGGCATCAGTGGTAGCATCGCGCGCGAGTATCGTGTGATGAACGGCAAACGCTGAAGGAACGACGGCCGAATGTCCCACGTCCGAACCGCCGCCGGCACCGCCGTCGGATCGAACACCGACGTGAAGATCGGCGCCGTCGGGTACAGGACGTGAAGTTGCTGCAAGACTCGCTCGGCGCCGCCGAACGACGTCAGCCAATCCGTCGCGATGGCGATCTTCGGGGTCGGAGCGGTCAGTATGCGCCCCTTCCAGTGAGGACCACGCCGACGGTCTTGGCCATGATTCGGAGATCGAGTCGAAGCGACCAATCGTCGATGTACTCGCGCTCGAGACGAACGACTTCTTCGAAATCGGTGATGAGGTTTCGACCGCCGACCTGCCACGGCCCGGTCAGCCCCGGCACGACGCTGAGTCGCACGAAGTGTCTTGGCTCATATCGACCGACTTCGACCGGCACTGGCGGTCTCGGGCCGACGAGCGACATGTCGCCGGCGAGCACGTTGAGGAGCTGCGGGAGCTCATCGAGGCTGAACCGGCGAAGCAGCCGGCCAACCCGCGTGATGCGCGGATCGTCGCGCAACTTGAACAGGCGTCCGTCGGCGTACGCGTTCAAGTGAGCGATCTGCACGCGCTTGGTTTCGGCTTCGTGCGACATGCTGCGAAACTTCCACATCATGAAGTCGCGTCCACCGAGCCCGACGCGGCGTTGCCGGAAAAACACGGGACCGCGCGACTCGATCTTGATCGCCAGTGCGATGAGCGCCATGAGGGGCGCGCATGCGACCAGTCCGACGACCGTCAACACGAGATCGGTGACGCGCTTGACGATGAGTGCCGGCATGCCGAGGCGCGCCGGATGCACGTGGTAGCCACGGAGACCGCCGAGCTTGACCGGCTCTGCCCAGCCTCGGATGCCTCGTCCCCACGATGGAACGGCGATCATGGCGGTCCCGCGCTTGACGCACGCGTCGGCGACGCGCTGCAACACATCCGACCGAAGCGAACCGGCAATGATGAGTTCGGCCGCATCCTCCCGATCGAGGATCGCGTCGAGATCATCGATCGAGCCGAGCGCCTTTGAGTCGTAGACGTACGACGGCGTCACGTAGCCGATGATACGATGATCGCGGTTCCGATCGTTTTGCAGGCCCGTGAGTATTTCCTCAACGTCCGCGCGACGTCCGACGATGAGTGCTTTGCGAAGCCCGATGCCGTGTGCGTACGCTTGGCGGACGATGAGATCGACCAGCCAACGCTCGACGATCAATGTGGCGAGCGCGACTGGGACAAAGCACACGAGGAATGCGAGCGATATGATGACGCTCGGCGGGAGAATGGCGAACACCGCGAGCACCACGGTGGCGAGCCCGACGCCGAGCAGCAGCCGGCGACTGTCTCGTCGTGCATCGCCAGACCGGTACGCACCGTTCGCATTCAGACCGATGAGCATGAGGCCGACAAGCGACGGCCAGAGCCGGCGCGTGTCGGTGACGGGAGCGATCTCCGTGGCAAGGACCGCCGCGCCGAAGATGGCGACCGCGTCGAGCACATGGAGCGACGCCACGCGAAGGATCTGTCGGCCGATTGAAACGAGCAGGCGCCGCTGTGCGAGTTCACGCCGGAGCCGGACGTCGTACGGCGGAAGCGACAGTACCCGATGCTGATGGGGCACACGCCGCGGTCGTTGGATGTCTGCCTGCTCTTCGACTGCAGGCAAGAGCTCTGAAGCGGGAATTCCAGAGGGATTCACGGGACGCGATGGAATCGATCCGTTCCGAAGCCGCGTCCGTCAAGCAACCGGGTCGGGCTTCAAATGACGTTCACTCCGCCAAGCTCGCCCGGCGGAGGAAGGCCACCACGCAATCGCCACGCCTCCGTGGCCGACGCGCGCAGAAAGATCGAGTTATCGCTTCAGCATCGGAGCGAGACCGACGGTCGATCCAGGATCGACGTGAGCGCGGTCACCAATTCCGCGTCGTCTCGTCGGTCTGATCCATTGACCGGCAGCACGACGATGGCGCCTCCCGGTGGCCGCATGGAAGTTGAATTAGAGAAGTGGAGATGCGACGTGCGCCCGTCGCCGGCAGACTCATCTACGTTCTGATACCAATGCAAGTCCGACGACGAGACCGAGAAGGCCCCCGGCCAAGACATCGACGGCGTAGTGGAATCCGCCATACACCGCACCGATTGCCAAGCACGAGGTGAGCGCGCAGAGCATCAGGCCGGTCGGGGCGCTCCGCCGGAACGCCAGCATCGTTTGCACCGTTGCCACGGCGACGTGCGACGACGGAAATGCCGTGCCTTTGGATGAGCCGGCCGCCAGGATGCGCAGAACAAGACGGCGCACTGGACCGTCGAATACCGATGGCGGCGGTGCCCACTCGTACCGCGGACCGGCAACGGGAAACGCGATGAACGCGACGTAGCAGATCGCGAACATCGTCATCAACCCGGTGACCGTGCTCCGAAAATCCTCGAGCCGGCCACGGAGATACAGCAGGATTGGCGGACCGTAGACGATCGCGTAATACGAGAGATACGCGGCGTGCAGCACCTCGCTCAGCAATGCATACGGCCAGTGCGCCGACGTCGATTGCACGGGCGACGTGCCGAACATCGCCGTTTCCCAGCGCTGCACGATGTCGTCGTGCACGCGTCCAACGGCAATTCGCGGAAGCTCGGCGTACAAAAACGGGATGGCGAGGAGCGGGAGCCAGTCGGCGACGGCGCCCGGTCGCCGCGCAGCGGCCAGCGTCGAAACGACGACGAGCGCGACGACGTGGAGTGCCACGACGTCGCCCGATTCGCCCGTGCGTGCCCACGAGACAATGGCCGGCACCGACGATATCGCCAGATACGCGGCAAGAATCTTGATGGCTGGCGGACCGGCGCGCGCGTCGCGCATGGCTTTCGGTGGCTTCATCGGGTATTACATTGGCTCTGTGTCACTCGCAATTCTCTCCGTCGACTCGTCACGAGAGCTGCGCCGCTTCATCGATCTGCCGTGGCAGATCTACAATGCGGCCGACCACCCGCAGTGGGTCCCCCCATTGCGAATAGCCGTTCGCGACGCATTGGATAAGAAGTCCAATCCGTTCTACCGGACCGCCGACCGCCAACTCTTTCTGGCGACGCGCAACGGTACGCCGGTCGGCCGCATCGCCGCGATCGAGAATCGCGCCCATAACGAGTTCCACAACGATCGCGTCGGGTTCTTCGGGTTCTTCGAGTGTCGAGAAGATCAGGAGGCCGCGAACGCGCTGTTCGCCGCCGCCGAAACATGGCTGCGTTCGCGAGACCTCGACACGATGCGCGGCCCAATGAATCCGTCGACCAATCACGAGTGCGGAATGCTCGTGCGCGGATTCCGCCAGCATCCAATGATCATGACGACGTGGAATCCGCGCTACTACTCCACGCTCGCAGAGCAAGCGGGATTCACGAAGGCCAAGGACCTGCTGGCCTACTTCTTTCCGGCCGTGGGCCCGCAGGCGTTCCAGCTGCCCGACCGCGTCCGGCTCCTTGCGGAACGCGCGCTGCGTGGCAAGACGCTCACGTTCCGCGAGCTCGATCTCAAGAAGTTCGGGCCGGAGGTGGACCGCTGCTGGGAGATTTACAACTCCGCTTGGGAGTCGAACTGGGGGTTTTTCCCGATGTCGCGCGACAGCTTCGTGCACGAAGCTCAAGTGCTCAAGTACATCGTGAATCCCCACCTCACGCTGATGGCGGAAGTCAACGGCGAACCGGCGGGCTTCATGATCATTGTTCCCGACTTCCACCACGCCTACAAGTCGATCGGTAATGGACGCCTGCTTCCGACTGGCTTGTTCAAGTTGCTGGCCGCGAAGCCACGAATTCGCACGGGTCGCATCATGATCTTGGGCGCCAAGCCCGAGTACCGGCGACGCGGCATCTTTCCGTTGTTCGCCAATGAGTTGTTTGAGCGGGCCAAAACATACGGCGTGCAGGCCGCCGAGGCGTCTTGGATTCTCGAGGACAACGATAAGCTCAATCGCCCGCTCGAATCGATGGGGGCAAAGGAGTATCGACGATGGCGGATCTACGATCGTCCGGTATCGCCATCGGCGGCGACCGCTCGCTGATGAGCATCTTCCGGAAGTGCGATGAGTACACCCTCGCCAGCGAGACGCAGGC
>Ga0153915_10002962_pt1 | contig 15513 bp, 13 predicted proteins | sample Opewatmetagenome_2_FD_107003 | JGI IMG/M metagenome (GOLD analysis project Ga0153915, IMG submission 107003) | Freshwater wetland microbial communities from Ohio, USA - Open water 3 Core 3 Depth 3 metaG | ecosystem: Environmental > Aquatic > Freshwater > Wetlands | place: USA: Ohio, Lake Erie...
GGGGTTATGGCTATGTGACAGCACAGCTGGCAAACCTGGTTGTAAGCGGGCAGATCAGCTCATTACTTGTTTCACTTATCATCTGTGCCCTGATACTGGCGATCGCTTTCCGCTCAATATATGCAGGTCTTACAAGTGCGATCCCCATCGCAGTATCATTGGTAGTCTTATTTGGTTTGATGGGATATTTCAGGATCTATCTTGACATTGCCACTGCGCTGTTGTCTTCAATAATGATAGGAGTAGGAATTGATTATACGATCCATTTTCTCTGGAGATACAAGCAGGAGCGGCTAAATGGCCTGGCAGCACGTGAGGCAGTCATAAAAACGCTGACCACAACGGGCCGGGGCATTACCTTTAATGCACTGGGAGTTATAATTGGTTTCTGCGCCCTGCCATTTTCATCATTTTCCCCGATAAGATTTTTCGGATTCCTGGTTATTATTTCAATTTTTGCCTGCCTTGTAGGAGCACTTGTAATTGTGCCATCACTGGTACTTGTCACGAAGCCAAGATTCCTTGAACCGGATTTTGAAGAATATACAAAGACAAAGATCAGGCAGTTAAAATTATCCGGAGTCCGTCAGTTGAAAATATCCGAAGTCCGTCGGTTGAAACCAACGGCAATTGATACAAATTCAGAGCAACATCCAAAACCGGCCATAGTGAGAGAATTAAAGCCGATTGAAATAAATGAAGAAACTAAAGTGGAAACAGGGAAGGAACAAGAGGAGAAAAGTATAAAACAAACAGGGTAATCCCGGAGATATTCGAGAAGTTTAAATAATGAATATTGACTAAAACCAAATAAAAATGAAAATGATCAAAGTTTATTTGTCAGCCTGTCTGCTGTTCAGTTTATTGTCGATTAAAGTCTTTGGACAGCAATCGGCAAAGGAGATAATGCTTAAGACAAGGGATGTCAGCAAGATTCAGGGGCTGGAAACAGTTGCTTCTCTTAAAATCATTGATCCAAAGGGCAGGGAAAGGGTAAGGGAAATTTCCATGGCTTCGAAACTGACTGATAACGGCAAGACTGAAAAGAGAGTCATCCGGTTTCTGGCACCCGCTGAAGTCAAAGGTACCGGCATGCTCATTTATGATTATGATGCAGCTTCAGATGATATGTGGATATTCATGCCTGCATTAAGAAAAACACGGAGAATTGCATCAGGAGAGAGAAACCAGAGTTTTATGGGCTCTGAGTTCAGCAATGCAGACCTCGCAGCTCCAAATACTGAAGACTTCAGCTATAAAATAACTGGAAATGAGACTATTAATGGGGTAGACTGCTGGAAAATTGAATCTCTCCCTATATCCCAGTCTATTGCAGATGAGACAGGTTTAAGTAAAAAGATAGTCTGGGTTGGAAAGGAGGATTATGTATGCCGTAAGACTGAATTTTATAATCCTGATGGCGAGTTGTTCAAAATTCTGATCTGTTCAGATGTTCGTAAATTAGCCGATGGCAAATACATGGCAGCAACCATGCAGATGGAGAATGTTCAGAATGGCCGCAAATCATCTTTCACCATGGGGCAGCTGCAGTACAATCCCAATGTTAAAGAAGAAAATTTCACGGTAGCTTATCTTGAGAAGCTTTAAGAAATTTTTTGAATTTTGTATCTGAAGGTTCTCAGGGATTGTTTTTGTCATCATTCTATCTTCTTATAAAATAGCAAATTCATAGGTTTTGTTGTATCTTTGCATTCAGATTCAGCTTCGTGATTTTGCGCATTCTTTTACTAATCATTCATCCGATTAGTTCATCACTGCACACCATCATTTTTTATAGCTGATCATAAATTTTATCATTAACCAGGGTAAACTAAACCTATGGGCAGATCGCACGAAACATACAGTAAGAAGGAAGTAAGAACCAGACTGGAGAAGAAGAGAAAAGATAAAGAGCAAAAACGTGCAAAGAAAAAAGGTGAAGGGAAAAAAAGTAGTTTTGACGATATGATAGCCTACGTCAACGAATTCGGAGTAATTACTTCAACTCCTCCTGATCCTGCTAAGAAAACAGTTGTAGCTGCTGAAAGCATTGAGCTCAGGATAATTAAAAATAGTCCTGAAAATTCTCCTGATTTCATGCGAAAAGGAGTTGTTACTTTCTTTGATGAATCAAGAGGTTTTGGATTTATCTCCGACATGGAATCAAATCAAAGGGTATTTGTTCATGCAAATAGCCTTCTGGAACCGATTGCTGAAAATAATGTGGTCATTTTTAAAATCGTAAATGGACCTAAAGGACCTTCAGCAATAAAGGTCAAACTTTTTAAGGAATAATAACGCAACATCAGAAATCCCTTATCTTAATTTTCTGTAAGAGGGCCTGGACACGTAACGGTTTCTTGCCTCTTCAGCGTCAGCTCCTAAAGCTATATATATTTTTGTTCTGTGGTCAATTATAACTTCCTGTAATTTCGATATATCAGGTGATTTAATCATATTTGCTTTTGTTTGGAAATTAATATTTTGAATTTCAAAAAAAAGTCCCGCTTTGGGCGGGACCAAAAAATTTAAATGTTTATAATTGATAAACTAAGATAGTTTAACATTTACTGCAATTAATCCTTTTTTACCCATTTCCAGATCAAAGGTCACTTCATCATTATCCTTGATAGAATCCTTTAATCCTGATGAATGCACAAAATAATCCTTTTGCGAATTCTCTTCCTTAATGAATCCGAATCCTTTTGAATCATTAAAAAACTTAACAGTTCCTTTACTCATAATTTTATTTTATTAATTCAACACAAAGGTACGTTTAAATTCCGTGATATTCTGTTAATTTTCAATAAATTAATTTATTTCTTTCCTTAAATAAATGTTAAAATTAATCAGATAACATTCCTGAACACTTTTCTAAAATGATATCCGTAAATGCTGTAAGTTACTGCAAGCGGGAATGTCTTAGGTTTGTTAAAAATACTCCAGAAAAGGATTTTCCAGAAATATTTACTGTGTCTGGTAAAGATTCCAATAAATATTATCGACTTTATGAATGCCACAAACCTGTTAAATGTCATTGGTTCGGAAAACGGGGGATTATAATTTCTCAGGAACAATAATACCCTGGCATAATAAGCCTTGCATGAATAAATACTTCTGATGATTTTCTGATATCCTTTTAATAACTCATCCTTATTCATTACCGGGATAAAATTCATTGAATAGTTAGTATTGTCTCCTGAAAATTTGTCAACTATTCTTCCTTGATTTTCTAAGCGTTTGTAAAGTTTTGATAATCGCGGTGCATTAAGCAGGCCAACCATTGCTGTAATGATCCCGCTCTTTTGAATGAATTCGATCTGCCGCTGAAAAATATTTGGCGGGTCATTATCGAATCCGACAATAAACCCTGCCTGTACTTCCATTCCACTTTTCTGAATCAGGCTTACACAATCCATGAGATTTCGGTTCTTATTATTCAGTTTATTACATTCCATCAGGCAGCTCTCCTCAGGAGTTTCAATACCTACAAATACCTTATCAAAACCTGCTCTGACCATCAGTTCCATGAGATCCCTGTCATCCGAAAGATCAATTGATGCTTCAGTTAAAAAACGGAAAGGATTGCCATTTGATTCCATCCAGCTTATTATTGCAGGAAGTAATTCATTTTTTAATTTCTTTTTATGTCCGACAAAATTATCATCCACGAAAAAGACGCTACCCTTCCAACCAATATTCAGGAGCTGGTCGAGTTCAGAAATTATCTGTGATGGAGCTTTTGTCCGCACTTTTCGGCCGAAAAGAGCTGTTATATCACAGAATTCGCAGTCATAAGGGCATCCTCTTGAGTATTGTATGGCAGCAGTCGCATATTTTCCTACTTTACTCAGTGAATAATCAGGTAATGGTGTTTTTGTGATATCAGCAAATTTATCTGATTTATAAATCCTTTTTGTGAGTCCAGTTTGAAGGTCTGCAATAAAAAGTGGAAGGGTTATCTCTGCCTCATTAAGTACAAGATGTTCAATTTCAGGAAACTGATCATATTCTTCAGTGAACAACGGTCCTCCTGCCACTATTTTGGTATTAAACTGTTTACATCGTTCGATAATTTGTTTAACTGATACCAGCTGGACTGACATAGCACTTATAAATACATAATCTGCCCACATGATATCTTTATCCTTAAGTGTCGAAACGTTAAGGTCGGTCAGTTTCCTGTTCCAGCTGTCAGGAAGTAAGGACGCCACTGTGATCAGGCCCAGTGGCATATGTGAAGCTTTTTTTGAAATAAATTTCAATGCATGCTTAAAGCTCCAGTATGTATCAGGATATTGGGGGTAGACAAGCAAGATATTCATGATAATTTTAATTAAAACGGACAAATTTATTTTCATGAAATATCTGAAGCAAAAAAATGGGATTAACAAACAGCTACCCGTGACGAATCCTACATAATTGGGGCAAATGTGAGTAAAATGGGGCAGGTGTCATTCGCCCCTGACATGCTAAAGGATTTCCCGGAGCTTCTGAAGGTATTGACGGGAAACAGGGATTTTTTCAGGATATCCCTTTACTGTTATCCAATGGCTGCTGAAGTCCCGTTGAAGCTTTTCTATATAACGAATATTCACTATATAACTTCTGTGGCAGCGAATAAAATTCGAGTACTGTTTCAATTGAACTTCAACATTCTTCAAAGTATTGCGGATCAGCTTTTTCCTGATATTTGCATCCTCAGAATAGCCTATTTCCACGTAATTATCAGCAGATTGAACAAAGACTAACTCCGCTATAAGCAGAGTAAGGCTTTCATTCCCGGTTTCAGAAACAAAACTGATGGATTTATTCAGGTTATCTTCTTCATATCTTTCAATCTGTTTTTGAATGATTTTCCTCTCGCTAATAAGTAAATTATTTTGCTGAATCAGCACTTTAATTCTGTCAGAAAGCATTAATACCACAGGAGGGAACAGACAGATCAATGAGATTTTAAAAACGATAAAAAATGAAATGCTTACAGATCCAACATATCGCAAATAAAAGGTAAAAGCAACCGAACATAAGATTAAGGTTAATAAGCCTTCCAGCAAAGGATTCAATTCAGGTTCATCTTCTTTTTTAATATTGTTTTTAATGATACGGGGTAGTAGGAACCTGATAAGGACCATAAATAAAAAAGCGATTGCTCCAAAACCGGCAACAAACAGCAACCTATTATTAAAGTCGAACCTGTCCAGAGGAAATGGTTGAAAAAAAAGAATGAATAAAAAAATTCCGAAGCTTATACCTATTGGCAGCTTTAGTCTCTCGTTTAATAATTGTGATACCTGACTGAATTTACTACTCATACTTCCTGAAACGGATCAGTCTTATAATAAAACAGCTAAAATTATCTGATTCTCTTTCAAGAAATCAAAATTAAATATTTTCAGTAAATTACATGTGGCAAAAATTCATACATAATGAAAGAAATACGCTGGGGCTTCATTGGATGCGGTGATGTTACGGAGAAGAAGAGCGGGCCTGCCTTTAACAAAGCTGAAGGTTCCAGGGTGGTTGCAGTTATGCGCAGGAACGCTGCAATGGCAAAAGACTATGCCCACCGTCATAATATCCCAAAATGGTATGATGATCCTGAAAAACTTCTGAACGATCCTGAAGTCAATGCTGTATACATTGCAACGCCTCCATTATATCACAAGGAATATACTATCCGGGCTCTCCAGGCGGGCAAGCCAGTCTATGTTGAGAAACCAATGGCAGCAAGCTATGAAGATTGCCTGGAAATGAACCTGGCCGCTGAACAGGCCAAATTGCCGCTTTTTGTTGCCTACTATCGAAGAGCCCTTCCATATTTTTTAAAAATCAGGGAGCTTATTGAATCAGGTAAGGTCGGGAAAATAAGGCTTGTCAGGGTGAAACTGCTCCAGGTTCCGAAGCCGGAAGACTATAATGCTGTAGAACCTTCCTGGCGCCTGATTCCTGAAATTTCCGGAGGCGGGTATTTTTACGATATGGCATGCCATCAGCTTGATTTTCTCTGCTTTTTGTTCGGTGAGATCAAGGAAATCACAAGCATAATCCGGAATTTTGCAGGGATATACAAACCTGAAGATACTGTTTTTGCTAATATGGCTTTCGAATCTGGGACCCTTCTTCACGGATCATGGTGCTTCACTGCCCCTGTCCAGGCAAAAGCAGATTTTATTGAAATGATAGGGGAGAAAGGTAAAATAACTTTTTCAACATTTGACCTGCGGCCTATCATGATTAATTCTTCAGAGGTTAGTGCAACCTATAATATTGCTCATCCTGAAAATATTCAGCAGTTTTTGATTAATTCGGTCGTTGACGAGTTGCTTGGCCGCGGCAAATGTCCGAGTACAGGGAAGACAGCGGCACATACGAACTGGATAATGGATAAGATTCTGAAAAAAATCTAATTGACACAGACCATATTTGATCCGCATTGAAGAACTTTTTCATGATTACATAAATTAATTATTAAAATGAATACAGGAATTAAATCGAATTCAAGAAGGGACTTTATCAAGAAATCTGTTGGTTTTTCCGTTGCTGCGGTTACCGGAAATTTGCTTGCTGAGTCGACTGCCTTCTCATACAGCAGGATAAGGGGGGCAAACGAGAGGATATTGGTATCTGTTATTGGAGTTAATTCAAGGGGAGATGCACTGGCAAAGAGTTTTGCAGGACAGGAAAATTGCGAAGTTTTACATATCTGTGATGTTGACAGCCGCGCCATCAATAAATGCATTGATGGTCTTGGTGTGCATCAGCAGATCAAAGCTGAGGGCTTCAAGGATTTCCGAAAATCACTGGAATCCAAAGATATTGATGCAGTGGTAATTGCAACTCCTGATCACTGGCACGCACCGGCTGCTCTTCTCGCAGTCCAGGCTGGTAAACACGTATATGTGGAAAAACCATGCAGTCACAACCCATCTGAAGGAGAGATCCTGATCAAAGCTGCTGCGAAATATGGAAAGATAATCCAGATGGGAAGCCAGCGCAGGTCATATCCGAATGTAATAACTGCCGTAAGTGAACTAAGAAATGGAATAATTGGAAGAGCCTATTTCGCAAGAGGGTGGTACACAAATACCAGGGGGCCAATTGGCTTTGGAAAAGAAACTGCCGTACCGGAATGGCTTGACTGGGAACTCTGGCAGGGACCGGCTCCGCGCAGACCTTACAAGGATAACATTGTCCATTATAACTGGCACTGGTTCTGGAACTGGGGAACAGGAGAGGCTTTGAACAACGGGACGCATTTGGCAGATTTGATGCGTTGGGGGCTCGGGGTAAATTATCCGGTAAGAGTAAGTTCAAACGGTGGTAGATATCATTACAAGGATGACTGGGAAACTCCGGATACTCAGGTTATCACTTTAGATTTTGATGAAGGCGCAACTATGTCATGGGAGGGGAGGAGCTGCAGTGGACAGCGGGAACTTAATACAGGTGCAGGGACAATTTTTTATGGAGAGAATGGGAGCATGTTTATAGATGGGAACAGCTATACTGTGTGGGACCTGAAAGAAAATATAATTAAGGAGATCAAGGATACTACCAAAATGGATCCCCTGAATCCCTCAAGTCCTTCAGCAAACCTTGATGTATTCCATATAAGGAATTTCATTGATGCTATCTCAAAAGGGATAAAACCAAACGCAGATATTGAGACAGGACATAGGAGCACATTATTAGTCCAGTTAGGAAATATTGCCCAGCGCGTTGGCCGGTCTCTGAATATCGATAAAAACACCGGACATATCATTGGTGATAAAGAAGCAGCCAGACTCTGGGGTAGAACATACGAGAAAGGTTGGGAAATGAAACTTTGAAGAAGCATGGGGCAAAGAGCAAAGAGCAAAGAATAAGAGTAGGATGAAGAAGGTCCGCAGGACATTACTTAGCATTTTCAAACTTTGGCACTTTAGCACATTCGAACCTTATAACTTTCTCACTTTCTCACTTTCGAACTTTGGCACTCTCACAACTTGGCACTTGCCCGCTTAGGCACATTAAACTGACCCAATATGGAATCAAGACGATCATTTGTTAAGAAAGTTGGCCATGGAGCAGCTTTATCGACTCTGGTTGTATCCCCTGCTGCTTCCATTGAACTATTTGCAGTCAATCAACCCTATGATAAATCAGTACGGATCGGGATTATAGGGGCCGAGAATTCCCATACCGTTGAGTATGGAAAAATGTTCAATATCAATAAAAAATTTCCTGGTGTTGAGGTTCTTTATGTCTGGGGAGAGACTGAAGAATTTGCAAAAAATGCAGCAGCAAAGGCTGGAATTCCAAACATCATTAAAGAGCCCCGTGAGATGATGGGTAAAATCGATGCACTGATAGTTGATCACCGGCACGCGAAATACCATCTACCGGCTGCAACTCCTTTTGTAAAGGCAGGTATACCTACTTTTATTGATAAGCCTTTTTGTTACAGAGTGTCAGAGGGCAAAGAATTTCTTACAATGGCTGAATCGCTAAAAGTTCCCGTGACTTCATACAGCACTGTTGCACAGAGTAATTCAACATTTGATATCAAAAAACAGGTTGAATCAATGGATCCAATAAATCAGGTGGTGATGTATGGACCTGCAGATATCAATTCACCCTATGGAGGGATATTTTTCTATGGAGTACACAGTATTCAGACACTGATGTATATTTTCGGTGATGATATCGTTAAGGCACGGATAACGAGAAATGGCAATAATGCCAGTGCAAGTCTTGCATACAGGAATGGAATGCTTGCCACGATCATTTTTGAAAGCCTTCATTACGGCTGGGAAATATTTGCAGAAACTAAAGAAGATGTCATCGAGCTTAAATCAAGAGTCGAAGAGACTGATCCTCCAAGATGTTACGTTGATATGGTCAATATGTTCCGCACTGGCAAAGAACCTCGCAGTCACGAAAGCATATTGAAGTGTGTTGCCATACTGGAAGCCCTCGAAAAATCAGTTAAGGATGAAAAATGGAAAGAAATAGAAATCTAAAAATGGTACAGAGTACACGGCACATGGTGCAAGATAGTTCTACCCTGCACCTATCTTTTTTTACCCTGAACCTTGCACCTTGTACCCTGTACCGGAATTTGCCTGCTGCCGTTAGTCTTTGACTATAATTTCCTTAATAGGAATTTCTCCATATTTAATATCAATGAAAGCTTTTCCGTTCCTTATACCCGCATTTCCAAATCCTGTTTCAGTAGAGATAAATGATGTAAAATCACCGCTGATTTTCGGATCCAAGTACAATATATCATCCACTGCATCATAACGGATACCCGTCAGTCCCTGCAGGAGTGCGTAGCTGGACATTGCCCTGGCATACCAGTGGCCACATTCGAATTCATCAAACGGGTTTCTTACTTTCCCATCATATCGTTTACGGCAGGTTCTGACAACATCCAGCCCCTCATCTACCATTCCCATCATCATTAGATGGGATGCAACCTGGTACTCAATTCCGGTCCATACTTCATTGCTATATACGAACGGCAGCGAGGGTTGTCCACCCTTAGGCCAGGTGCACAGGAGCAGTCCTCCTTCGTTTCCCATAGCATATGCAGGCCTTTGCGGGTTGACATGATCTGAAAGATTATGCCTCATATTATAAGTATAAACAGAATTAAGATGGCTTTTGATTTTTTCAAGATCTACAGGCGGTTCCAGGCCGCAAATGCTTGATAGCCAGAAACCCAGAACACCATCAGATATACAGCCGGTTCCATACTGGTATTTTGGTCCTTCTTTCTCAAGGATTGCCATGGCTTCGGGTGAATATTCGCCTCCGATAGATCTCCTCGAAGCCTCGATCGGATCAGGCGCAACCAGTCCTTTTGTTTTTACGATCTGGAAGAAATATTCTCCATTATAAAGGCTGTCCTCTAAAAATCTGATCCCTTTATTTAATATGTTCTGAAATGTCGTTACGTCATCCTTCATTTCGTTGCCCATCTTTATCATAGCATTAAGTGCTCCCAGGTAGAATCCCGTACACATGCCGTCAGGTCCCCAGAATTCGATGTCATATGTATTGTGATGAGGTTCCTCCACTACTCCCTTTTGTTTTGGATCCCAGACATTTATGCAATAGTTCATACTTTTCTTAAGCTCCGGATATATATTTTCCAGCCAGGTCCTGTCATCTGAGATCCTCCATTCACGGTAAACTTTCATGATTCCACCGAGCTGTCCGTCTGATGCAGCATAAAAATTATGCAACGGAGGACATATAGGCAGATTCGCCCGGAATGTCTGATGGCCTTGTTCATTTTGACTTACAAAGAATTCTGTATTTCGTAATGATCTTTCAAGTTCAGGGTAGAGGTTAGGAAGAGCCTGGGCATAATTCCATACATGGGTACAGGTACCATGACAGCAACCCTCATCCTCAAAACAGCCTTCCCAGCACCAGAGTTTTCCATCATGCTGACGCAAAACTGTAGTCGATTTAAGTATTGTAAGGTTGGCTGCAACAGCTTCAGTTACCTCTGGCGGCAGGGTATTTGCATAAAAAGCATCGCTGAACAATTGTGATTTTTCTTTCAGGTCTTTCCAGTTGTTCAGCCAGTATTTTGAAATGTCATTTATATTCTTGAACCTGTATGCATACCAGGGAACATAGGTTGTAGGACAGCTGTCTGTTGGACAGCACTTCGGCCCGTTTTCAGGCTGTCCGCCGCGTTTAAGATCCGATTCGGGTACGTACCAGGCAAACAGGAGTGGAATGGTGGTCTCTTCACCCGGCTTAAGCTTAATGGGAATATAAAGTGATGCCCCCGGAGATTGTTCAGTGCATGGAGGATTTTCATGTAGATTGCCAGACTCAATATTTTTCCATGTCATGGTAAGTGGATCCCACCACCCGCCTCTGAACCAGCAATTATCAACGGCAACATCAGTACTGGTTGTGAAAAATGCAAAGTCTCCTTTGAAATACGGATGACTTGTCGAACCATCCTGGTGTAGAATAAAACCATTATCCATTTTATTTATACGGTCATTTACGCCTGGTTCATAAATACCCCATTCGGAAAGAGCAGCGACACGCATAAAATTGACTGTATTAAAAGAGAAAACAGCATCGATAGTCTTGCCGGAATTATTCGAAAAAGTATATTCGAGCGCCCCCGCCGGAAGGCTGGAATTATCAGCATCCCCGGGGATGAAGGGACTCCAGCCGGTAATCCTGGCTTCAACCGGCAATTCAGAATCAGTCAAAGTTACAACACCAAATGGGAACCTTGCAATGAAGCTTGCAGTTTCAAACCTTGGTAAGCCATAAGTTGCCCCGCCAAGCCCGTTTCCACTGTTTCTTTTGCCAGAAATCTTCCAGGTTGGAACCGGTCCCTCAACAACCCTGGATATGTTTTTCTCTCCTTTTATTGTAATCGCCGCAAATGTTAATGGCTCATTATTGAGGTCGGGATGATGTCTCACGGAAATATGAGACATGCATCCGTTCCCTTCAAGGCAAACCATCCCGGCACCGATGCCACCTATAGGAAACGCAAGATAACTGAGGTTTTCATCTGCATATGAACCATTGAATTTATGGCCAGTAGCGCTGGTCCTTTTGGAGTCATCAAGGCATGAACTGAAAAGAACCAGAATCGAAGAAATTAGGAACAGACTAAGATTTCGTTTCATAGGATTGAATAGATTATATGAATTCAAAAAAAACGTGAGTCGTGAGTCGTGAGTCGTGAGTCGAAAGAGCGTGAAGCGAAGAGGATAGAGCAGAGAGCTGAGAGCATAGAGCATAGAGCATAGAGAAAGAGTTTGTGAGTCTGCATCAACCAGAACCAAAACCACAGAACCAAAATCCCAGAACTCAGAACTCAGAACTCAGACCCCGGAACTTATTTCCCAAATCTTTTATAAGCTTCTTCCAGTATGGCTTTTGTAGCCGTTGCTCCAATTCGGGTAGCACCTTTTTCAACCATTTTAATCATTTCATCGAGTGTCCTGATGCCGCCGGCTGCTTTTATGCCGACTTCAGGATCAGAGTGCCTGCGCATAAGCTCGACATCATGTTCAGTTGCACCCCTGTACGAATACTTGCCATCCTGGCATTTCACAAAACCATAACCGGATGATGTCTTGACATATTCAACCTTATGCTGGCTGCAGATCCTGCATAATTTAATCTTAAGTTCATCATCTGGCAGGTAATCATTTTCAAAGATCACTTTAAGGATCGCATTATTTTTTTTAGTCAGCCTGACGACCCGGCCAATCTCGGCTTCAATATAATTCCAATCACCACTGAGAGCCTTGCCTATATTAATAACCATATCAATTTCTGTTGCGCCGTCAAGAATAGCCATCTCCGTTTCAAATGCCTTCACTTCAGTCGAGCTGTTACCATGAGGGAAGCCAACTACTGCTCCGACTGCGACGTCAGAACCCTGGATAAGTTCATGTGCTTTTTTTACAGCATAGGGTTTGACACACACAGAGGCAACATGGTAGTCCTTAGCGAGTTTACATCCATCAATAAGATCCTGGTCAGTCATTGTCGGATGAAGAATGGAATGATCAATCATCCGGGCAAGATCCTTTGAGTTGTACATAATTTTTATTAATAAATTTGGTAAGTATTGAATAAAGATAATGCAAAAATAAATACCCTTGAAGTCTGGCCGGGTTCTATTCATTTCCTGATTGTCTTTCCCCTGTATAATCAGTTAAGAAATCGCACTTTTCAATGTACAATCTTTTTCAGTTCTTAACCTGAAGACTGTCAGCGAAAACTCTAAGAAGCTTAAAATAGCTTTCAAATTCAATTAGAGGCAAGCTGGCAGGCGTATCATTTATATCATGATATGCTGTAGATCCGCCCATTGTATAAATGAAAAAGCAGGGCACCTTTTTTTTATAGAATGCGCAATGATCACTGTTGCAGGCTTCGCTGCGGGCTTTCACCTGAGGAAGGTACTGTTGGGTCTCATTTATTTTTTTCAGCAGTTCAAATTGCTTTGTATATACTGTCCCGTTAACAACAGTAATTCCGTCCTCACCATTTCCCGCAAGATCTATATTGATGAGAAAAGTAATCTGATTCAGAGGGAAGACTGGATTGTCAGCATAATAATTCGATCCCAGCAGTCCAAGTTCTTCTGCGCCGAGTGCAATAAAAACCATTGAAAAATCTGGCCAGTTTTCTTCCTGCGAATAGAATTTTGCAAGTTCCAGGAGCATAGCTACGCCACTGGCATTATCATTGGCCCCGGGGAATAATATGCTATTGCCCATCATTCCAAGATGATCATAATGAGCTGTAAGTACGATGAAGGAATCGGGATATTGTTTGCCCGGCAGCATGCCGATCACATTATTTGTCTGGTAAGACTGGTAAAAATCATTTTTAATATTGAATGTGACGGTCTTAATATCAGCCGGTTTGATATCTGCATTAATTATGAAAAAAGGTTTTGATCCTTCAACAGTTGATCCTCTCCAGTTGAGTTTGTCGTTGATGCAGAGAATTGTTCCGGCTCCCGGATATTCAGGATTCATAATCATGAATTTAAAGATCTCATTGATCCGTTCCTCATCTTCCTTTTTAAGGATGTCAACATCTGGAAGGGTTTTATCGATAATAATTATTTTTCCTGAAGATTCACCAAGGATCTTAAGCCAGTTCTCACCATATGCCAGATCATAGTACCTCACCAGGTATGTCTCATATGTACCCCTGGAAGTGGGTGTTTCGGGACTGACAATCCAATCCTTGCCGGGCACAAGTATCCGGTCATTTAACCTGAGTTCCATAATCCCCGGAAAGGTGTTTACTGAAACCGAAAAATGCTGAAGATATTTCCTGGCATATTTTTCCAGTCTCATTTCCCTGAATTCCTTGCTGATATACATCGCAGCTTTGTATTCACCCTTCTTAACAAAACCTCTGCCTTTCATTCCCGGAGATGCAAGGTCATTGATGATTCGATGGGCAAAAGCAATGTCCTGTGCATATATGAGCTCAGGAAATATTAATAAAGACAGAAATATTAACAGGTTCATTTTCAGTTTCATGACGGGATGAATTTTAAATCAAAATTAGTTATTAATAAAAATTATGAAAATATTTGGTTTATAATATAAACTTATTTATATTTGTGTCAAGTTTATAATTAAAATCATATGGAAACAAATGAAAAAACGATGACACCTGAAGAGGGCATTCAGATCATCAGGAATACAATCCTAAATTCCAGGAGAAATTTAAAGGATAATGCTTTCTACTATTTATTCTGGGGATGGTTGCTGGTATTTGCAAGCCTGGCAAATTATTTCCTGGTGAGATATCTGCACTCAAAAAAAATGTACGATCAGATTTTTATAGCAAGTTCAATTGCGTGGGGAGTATTTGTTTTTGTGGGTTTCGCGGTCGTATTTTTCTATTTAAATAAAAGAGCAGGGAAAAATGCTGTTCTGACGCATCTTGACCGCATAATAACAACTTTATGGTTGACAGCCGGTGTGGCATTTGTCCTGATTGTTATCTTCTGTTATCGCTACCAAAGCTATCCAACGCCGTATATCCTTGCTGTAACCGGAATGGCGACTTTCAGTTCAGGGATAGTCGTGCGTTTCAGGCCACTTTTGGCCGGAGGAATAGTATTCGGAGTAATTTCTGCTGTAAGTATATTTGTGCCTCCTTTGAGCCAGTTATTACTTGTTGCAATCTCATTAGTATTGGGTTTTCTAATTCCCGGGTACCTTTTAAAAACCTCTAAAGATTAGTCCAATGTTCAGGGATCTGGATCCTGTACTGCATTCGCAGCTTCGATTAGCAATAATATCCGTTCTGATTACAGCTGATCAGGCTGAGTTCAACTATCTGAAAGAGCAAACTGGCGCAACATCCGGCAACCTGAGCATCCAGATAAATAAATTAAAGGAAGCAGGTTATATTGAGGTCAAAAAGAAATTCAAAGGAAATTATCCCCAGACCTTATGCAGGATCACAAAGCTGGGGATAAAAAAATTCGAGGAGTATATCGATGCTTTGCAGGAATATCTGAAGAAATGACTAAAATTTCCAAAGCATGGAGCATGGAGCACGGAGCATGAAGAAATGACTAAAATTTGGAATGACTAAAAATTAAAGATAAAATGGCGTTATGGTTATATGGCTATATGGTTATATGGTTATATGGCTTAAGATAATGGCTTAAAATGAAGGAATAGATTATTTAATTGTCGAAATGTTAAACTGTTAAATTGCTAAATTGCTAAACTGTTAAACTGCTAAACTGTTAAATTGCTAAACTGTTAAATTGTCAAATTGCTAAATTGCTAAACTGCTAAACTGCTATATGGTTATTTTGCTAAAGCATAAGTAGATAAGACAGAACTATTAGTTCAGATGTTTGTAATCAGAAATTTAAGAGGTGTTTTTTGTCTTGCTCTTCACTGTTCACCATTCACTGTCCACTTCCTCTCTTCCGCTTCACGCTAAGTGAGACTGTTATTTTACAAGCTTGCGCAGTAA
>Ga0153915_10002963_pt1 | contig 15513 bp, 17 predicted proteins | sample Opewatmetagenome_2_FD_107003 | JGI IMG/M metagenome (GOLD analysis project Ga0153915, IMG submission 107003) | Freshwater wetland microbial communities from Ohio, USA - Open water 3 Core 3 Depth 3 metaG | ecosystem: Environmental > Aquatic > Freshwater > Wetlands | place: USA: Ohio, Lake Erie...
CCTCTTGAAGAGCGAGCCCGGCCCCGACGCGGGGAAGGCGTCCGCGCTCTGGGAGGGAACGGCCGCGAGGAAGGGGCCGAGCACCGCGTTGTAGTTCCGCTTGCCGACCAGGCGCGAGTACCAGGCGTAGGTGGTCTGGCCCCGCTTCGGCGAGAAGATCCCGAGGGGCGCAGACCGGAGCAACTCCCACGGGTCGAACTGGAGGAGGACCGAGAGCGGGCCCATGGTCGTCAGCACGCCGTCCCGGAGCAGGGCGAAGGTCTTGCGGGCCTCGCCGCGCGGCAGGATCCGATCCGCGATCCCGCACCCCTCGATGATCTCGATGAGCCCGCCGTAGGAGTTGTAGCAGGTGTGCGCGCCCATCTCGAACCAGTAGCCCGATCCGAAGCGCCGGGTGTCGATGCATCCGCCCGCGTGGGGAGCCCCCTCGAGGACGAGCGTGTCGCGGCCCGCGGCCGCTGCGTGGTAGGCGAAGGCGAGCCCGCTCACCCCACCTCCGACGACGATGACATCCTTGTATTCCATGTCTCTTTCCGTGGGCTTGCCACCGTTCCCGCGCGGCGGCGACCCACAGTCGCACGACGTCGTCCGGCGCGCCAGGGCCTTTCCGGAGCGGGTCCCAAGGACGCCCTTTCCGCCGCACGCCCGCCTGAGTTACAAAGGGCGAACCATGAAGATCGGATTCCTTGGGCTCGGGACCATGGGCGCGCCCATGGCCAACAACCTCCGCAAGTCCGGCCACGCGGTGACGGTCTGGAACCGAACCCCCGCCCGGGCGGAGCCGATCGTGAAGAAGGGCGCGACGCTCGCCACGACGCCGCGGGCGTGCGCGACCGGCCAGGACCTGGTGTTCGCCTGCCTCGCCGACGAGAAGGCGCTCGACGCCGTGCTCGAGGGCCCCGACGGGGCCCTCGCCGGCCTCGGGAAGGGCGGCGTGTTCATCGACACCTCGACCGCCGGCACCAAGGCGGCCCGGTCGGTGGACGAGCGGGTGCGTGCCCGGGGCGCCCAGTTCCTGTGCGCGCCGCTCCTCGGCTCGAAGGCCGCGGCCGAGAAGGCCCAGCTCACCGTGGTGGTCGGCGGTCCGGCCGACGCCCGCGAGCGGGCGCGCGCGGCGATCCACGCCATCTCGGCGCGCATCATCGAGCTCGACACCGCTCCCCAGGCCGCGCTCATGAAGCTGGTCGTCAACGCCATCGGCGGCGCCATGATCACCGGCTTCGGCGAGGCGCTGGCGCTCGGCGCCTCCGGGGGCCTCGACGTGGCGCAGATCATCGAGACCGTCCAGGCCTCGAGCTTCCACTCCCCCATCTACCTCATGAAGGGCGAGCAGATCCTCGCCGAGGACTGGTCGCCGCGCTTCGCCATCGCGCTCGCCGAGAAGGACCAGCGGCTCGCCCAGGAGGCCGCGGCCGAGCAGGGCGCGAAGATGCCGATCAACACGGCGGTGCGGCGCCTGTTCGCCGACGCCGTGGAGAGCGGGCGCGGCGACAAGGACCTCTGCGCCGTCGCCGACCTGTACTTCGAGTGGGCCAGGCTGAAGAAGTAGCGACTAGGCCGCGAGCGCCTCCTCCAGGACCTTCCACAGGTCGTCGAGGTGGAAGGGCTTCTTCACGAAGCCGATGGGCGTGAGGCCGGTCGGCTGGAGGCGCCGCCGCACCTCCTCGGCCGGCGTCGCCGACACGAAGAGCACCTTGGGGCAGCGGTCGCCCAGCGCCGTGCGCATGGCGTCGAAGAAGGCGACTCCGTCCATCCCCGGCATGCGGTAGTCCACGAGGGCCAGGTCGGGCGGGTGCAGCCGGGCCAGCTCCAGCGCCTGGCGGGGGTCGGAGGCGCCGTCGGCCTCGTGACCCATCTTCTGGACGCCGATCTGCAGCGCCTTGCGAACGATCTCGACGTCGTCGACGATGAGGACTCGGGCCACGGGCGAACACCTCCGGGAACTTCTCCCGGGACTTCCCTATGCGTGCGTCATGCCCGGAAAAGGGTCCTGTTTCCGTAATCCTGGATTGGGTCATCGAGCACCCTGGGGCAGGACCCCCGGGTGCGCCTGCCCCGGAAGGCGGTCAGCGGTACCGGTGGAGCGTCCGGCGGACCGCCTCGGCGAAGTGGCGGCGGGCCGATGGGGGCCCCATCACCTCGGCGGCCCCTCCGTAGGAGAGCGCGAAGCGCGTCGCCCACTCCTCGTCCACTCCCGGCACCTCGACCGTCACCGCCCCCTTGGGGCCGTGCTTCACGACCCGGTAGCCCCAAGGCCGGGCGAGGGCCCAGGCGGCGGCGAGGGGGCCGAGCCGGATGCGGACGGGCGTTCCCTTCGCCTCCGAGAAGAGCCGTGCCTTCGCCAGCTCCGGCTCGGAGGGCGGCTCGAAACGCGCGTCGGCGACGGCGCACTCGCGGATGCGGTCGATCCGGAAGGGCAGCGCCCGCCCCCGACCCTCGTCGTGGCCGTACAGGTACCAGTGGCCGAGGCGCTGGGCGAGCGTGTAGGGGTGGACCGTGCGCTCCCCCTCGGCGCCGCGCGAGGCGGAGAAATAGCGCAGCCGGAGCGCCCGCCGCTCGGCGATGGCCCGCTGGATGCGGCCGAGGATCGAGTCGCGAGCCGGCTGCGAGCCGGCGTAGATGCGGGTGACGAGCTCGTCGAAGCTCGCGCGCCGGTCCCGGGGCACCGACTCGCGCAGCGCGCGGAGGACCCGGTCCTTCCCCTCCCCGCCGAGCGCCTGGGCCGCGGCGGCCAGCGCCGCCGCCTCGCTCTCCGTGAAGCGCGGCGGGCGGGAAAAGCTCTGGTGCAGCGCCACGTAGACCCGGTCTCCCTCCACGTACAGGTCGAGGAAGTCGTCGGGCGCGAACGGCGGGCAGCCCACCCCGAGCAGGAAGTCGAGGTCGTCGAGCAGTTGCTTCTCCGTCACGCCGCAGCGCCGCGCCAGGTCCCGCACCGGGATGCCGGGGTGCCGCACGGCGTAGGGGACGAGGAAGAGGACGCGGCGCAGCCGGTCGCGCGCGTCGGCCTTGTGGGCCACGGGCGCGGCGCGCGTCACGGGAGCCTCCTCGCGAGCTTCCGCAGCGCCTCGCGGGCCCGGTCCCGCAGCGGGCGCGGGGCCACGATCTCGGCGCGGTCGAGCGAGAGGACGTGGCGGATCAGGGCCTCCCCGTTCGTGGCCAGGACCTCCACCTCCACGGCGCCGCCCTTCTCCTTGACGCGGGCGCGGGGCCCGAAGGAGCCCTGCGATTCCAGCGTCACCGGGGGCTCGAGCCGGATGCGGCATCGAACCGGCGCGTGGACCCGGTATTCCCAGGGCGCGCGGGTCGCCGTCGCGGCGAGCGAGAAGTCCTTCTGCACCTTGAAGTCCGGCGTACGGGGCGCGGCCGGGTTCACCACGAGCGACACGACGCGCCCGAGGTGGAAGGTGCGCAGGTCCTCGCGCAGGTGGCACCAGCCGGAGAGGAACCAGGCCCCGTCCTTCTGGTAGAGGCCGTACGGGTCCACGTCGCGCTCGGTCCGCCCGCGCCGCTCGGCCCCCGCATAGACGAGGTGGACGCGCTTCTTGTGGGCCATCGCCTGGGAGAGGGCCTCGAGCCAGCGGGGCACGCTCGCGGGCCCTTCCTCCGGCTCCTCGCCCGCGGACAGCCGCAGCGCCGCCACCGCCGCCGCCTCCGAGGCGCCGGGGGCGCGCGCCGCGAAGGAGAGCTTGTTGAGCGCGTGGGCGAGGTCGCGGGCGTAGGGGAACGCCCCGCCCGCCAGCGCCGCCGACCCCGCCAGGTAGAGGAGCGCGAGGTCGCCGGGCTCGAGCTTGAGGTCGGGGAGGTAGAACTCGTCCTTGTCGATGAGATAGCCGGCGGCGAGGTCCTCGTCGCCGGCGACGTAGCGGATCGGGATGCCGAGCTCGAGCAGCTCGGCCTTGTCCCGCTCGAACTTGCGGATGGAGGCCTCTCCAGAGGACGCGCCGTAGTCTTCGGGGAACTGCTCCTGGATCTCCCGCCACGAGACCGGCTCCGCCGCCCGCAAGAGAAAGGCGGCCAGATCGAGGAGGCGCTCCGCCTTCTGCATGGGCGGTCCACCTTAACAGGCGAGTTCGGCCAGTCAATCGCGTGGTAGAATCCGGCGTCACCTCGGGGGAGTCCCGACATGGCCGGCATCGGCATCGGTCCAGAGGATTTCGCCGCCTTCGCGATCGACGACCCCGAGGAGCGCGCCGGAGCGCTCGAGCGGCAGGTCCAGCCGAAGCTCCTCGCCCTGGGGCAGCAGATCGCCGCTGGCCTGTCGCGGGTCGCGGGCAAGGACCTCCACCCGCACGGCGCGAGGCCCTCCCGCCGCCGCGGCGCCACACCCGGCGAGCTGATCGTGGCCTTCTCCGAGAGCCCCAAGGGCTACCGCGGCCTTCCGTTCCTGGCGCTGGCGTTGAGCCGCGATCAGCTGCACGCCCGGGTCGGCGTGCGCGGCGATTGCGGCCGAACCTCCGCGATGAGGCGGGCGCTCGAGCGCGAGGCGCAGAACCTGGCGCGGAAGGGGAAGCCCTTCCGCAAGCTCCGCCAGTACCTGGACTGGGACCAGGAGCAGCTCCCGGAGGTCGCGCCCGCCCACTCGGCGGCCTTCTGGCAGGAGGTGGCGCAGGAGCTCGCGCCGGCGGCGCGCGGCCGCCTGCCCGGCATGGACCTCGGCGTCGCCTGGTCGCGCGAGGAGGCGCGGAGCCTCGCCGTCGGCGACGTGCTCGGCGCCTTCCGCGACCTGGCGCCGCTCTACAAGCTGCTCGCCAACGCCGACTAGCTGACGCCTAGCCGCGTCCGGCCGGGGCCGGGGCCGGGCTCTCGGCGGCGGGCTCCTTCTTCTCCGCCTCGGCGAGCCGGCGCTCCTCCTTGGCGGCCTGCCGCACCGCATCGAGCAGCTCCTCGTAGTCCTTCTTGAGCCCGTCGTGGCGGCGCCGCAGCTCGGCATACCGGTCCGCCGCCAGGTCCAGCTCGCCTTTCTGCACCTTGTAGACCCGCTTCTCGGTCTCGATCCGGCCGCGGGCGACCTTGAGCTCCTTCTCCATCTCGGCGACCTTCTTGCGGGCCTCGGCGAGCTTGCCCTCCACCTTGTCGGCCCGCTCCTTCTCGGCGGCGAGCCTGGCGGCCCCGGCTGCCGCATCGACGGGCGGCGGCGCGGACGGCGGCGGGGGCGGCGGAGCGGGCTCGGCCTTCTTCTCGGCCGCCGGGGCCCGCGCGCGCTCCAGCTCCTTCGCCGACCTCTCCAGCTGGGCCTCGAGCGCCTTCGCCCGCTCGGCGCCGTGGGCCGCCTCGGCCCGCGCCTCGGCGAGGCGGGCCGTGAGCTTGTCCACCTCCTCGCGCAGCGCCGCCGCGCCGCCGAGGCGCTTCTGGGCCTCGGCCTGCTCGAAGCCCTTCCTCTTCGCCTCCTTGAGCTCGGCACGGAGGCCCGCCGCCTCCTCGCGCCGCTCCTTCGCCTCGGCCCGCGAGGCCCCTGCCTCCTTCCGGGTCGCCTCGGCTTCGGCGCGAAGGATGGCAGCCTCCTCCGCGCGGGCGCGTGCCGCGGCGCGCGCCGAGCGGGCGGAGAGGAAGAAGCCGAGCGCGGCCAGCGCGGCCACCAGGGCGACGAGGATCGGGATGCCGGTCATGGAGCGGGCTCCGGGGAAGGGTCGGGGTGGACGGGAAGCCTGGGGAACGGGGGAAACGTAGCCCCGCCCCCGGAGCGTGTAAAGCACTGCCGGCGGGGGGCGGAAACGCCGGCCCGGCTCTTCTGTTAGATTGAAGGCTTCCCTCCCCTTCCCGCCCGATGCGGAGCGTCTCCACCAAGATCTTCGTCACCTTCGCCGTGGCGCTCGCCGCCTTCGGCGTGGTGGCCGGCTTCGGGATCGCCCGCCTCCACGATCTGGGGCGCCACCTGCGGCTCCTCAGCGACGGGTACCTGCCCCTCACCCGGATCGCGGCCCAGATCGACGTGAAGGACTGGGTCACCTCCCGGGCCCTGGAGGTCAACGCACTCGACCCCGCGGCCCGGCGCGCTTACCTGTCGCTCGCCCGCGCACACTTCCCGGCGGTGGTGCGGGAGAAGATCGCCGAGGGGCGGGAGGTGGCGGCCCGGGCCCGTGCGGTCGCCGGCGAGGACGACGCCCGCTTCCTCGCGCTGGTGGCGGGCCGGCTCGACGTCCTCGACGCCCGGTGGGCCCAGTACGACGCTGCCGCCAAGGCCCTCTTCGACGGCCTGGAAGCGGGCTCGCTCGCCGGCGCCGCGCTCGACCAGCGGGTCCAGGCGGTGCGGACGCTGGAGAAGGGGCTCAGCCTCGACGTGAAGCTCCTGTCGCTCGAGCTGGAGAGCCAGATCAACGACCGAGTGCGCGTCGCCGAGCAGGAGGAATCGCGAACCGTCGCGTCCATCGTCATCTACTCGCTCCTCGCCGCGGCCGTGGGGCTCCTGGCCGTGCTCGTCTCGTTACGGCTCCTCGCCCCCATCCGCACGCTCACCGAGGGCGTGAAGGCGGTCGCCGCCGGCGACCTCACGCGGAAGGTCGAGGTGCGGAGCGGCGACGAGATCGGGCTCCTCGCCCGCGAGTTCAACGCCATGGCCGCCTCGCTCGACCGGCAGCGGCAGGACCTGCTCCGCGCCGAGCGGCTGGCGGCGGTGGGGCGCATCTCGGCCCAGATCACCCACGAGATCCGGAATCCACTGAACGCCATCGGCCTCAACACCGAGCTGCTCGCCGAGGAGCTGGCCGGCGGAGCCTCGGCGGAGGCTCGGCAGCTCGTCGCCGCCATCGGGCGCGAGGTGGACCGCCTGAACGGCGTCGCCGAGGAGTACCTGCGCTTCGCGCGCCTGCCGAGGCCCGCCAAGGCCCGCGAGGACCTGAACGAGATCCTGTCCGGCCTCCTGGACTTCATCGCCCCGGAGATGAACGCGGCCCGCGTGCGGCTCGTCCGCGACCTCGCCCCCTCCCTTCCGTCCGTCCAGGGCGACGAGGGGCAACTCCGGGCGGCCTTCCTGAACTTGCTCCGCAACAGCCGGGAGGCCATGCCCTCGGGCGGGACCATCGAGGTGCTCACGCGCCTGGCCGGGGACGGGGCGGTGGAGGCCGAGGTCCGCGACACCGGAGGGGGCATCCCCGCGGAGGCGTTGCCGCGCATCTTCGACCCCTTCTACTCGACCAAGGAGCGGGGAACGGGCCTCGGCCTGGCGTTCACCATGCAGGTGCTGAAGGACCACGGCGGCGCCATCCGATGCGAGAGCGCGCTCGGACGCGGGACGACCTTCGTCGTCCGGCTCCCGGCGGCCCCGGAGGAACGGGCCGCGGACCCCCGGAAGGAGGCGGCGAGCGCGTGAGGCGACAGCGGAGAGCGGCGCCCTCCGTCCGCCAGGGCCGGGCGGCGAAGGAGTGGGGCGAGGTGGGCCGGCGCGTCCTCGGGAACGGGCTCACCGTGCTCACGGCCCCGGCGCCCGGCCTGCACTCGGCCATGATCGCCCTCTACGTCCGCGCCGGCTCCCGGCACGAGACGCCGGGGACGAACGGCGTCTCCCACTTCCTCGAGCACCTCTTCTTCCGCGGGTCGGAGGGGTACCCGGACACGGTGGCCATGAACGCGGCGGTCGAGGCCGCCGGAGGCAACCTGAACGGCGTCACGGCCCGCGACCACGGCTGCTACTACACCCCCATCCACGCCGGGGAGCTCGCCACCGGGATCGCCGTCCTCGGCGACCTGGTGCGCCGGCCGCTGCTACGCGAGCTGGACCTCGAGCGCGAGGTCATCCTGGAGGAGATCCTCGACGAGGTGGACGCGCGCGGGCGCGACATCGACCCCGACAACCTGGTGAAGCGGCTCGCCTTCGGCGAGCACCCGCTCGCCTTCAAGATCGCCGGCACCCGGGCGACGCTGCGCGCCCTCGGCGAGGAGGAGGTGCGCGCCCACCACGCCCGCTTCTACACCGGCGCGAACCTCGTCCTGTGCGTGGCGGGGCCGGTGCGAGAGGCCGAGGTGCTGGAGCTCGCCGACGAGCACCTCGGGGCCCTGCCGCGGGGGCGGGCCGCCGCAGAGCGGCCGCCGCCGGCCTGGCCCGCCGGGCCGCTCCTCGAGACGGTCTCGCACGACGACGCGCAGTCCGAGTTCGTCCTCGCCTTCCCGTGCCCGCCCGAGCACCACCCGGACCACCCGGTTCACCTCTGCATCCGGCGCCTCCTCGACGACGGCCTCTCCTCCCGCCTGCCCTTCGAGGTGGTGGAGCGCCGCGGGCTCGCCTACTCGCTCCACGCCGGGATGGACCTCTTCTCCGACGCCGGGCTCTTCGCGGTGGACGGCGCCAGCACTCCCGCCAAGATCGCCCGCGTCGCCGGGGAGGTGCTGCGCGTGCTCGAGGGGCTGGCGGAGCGGCCGGTCCCGGAGGAGGAGCTCCTCCGCGTGCAGCGCCGCCACCGCATGGGCCTCACCTTCTCCCTCGACAGCGCCGCGGACCTCGTCGGGTGGCACGGCTCGGGCGAGGTGCTGCGCGCCCCCGAGGGCTTCGAGGAGCGGTGCCGCCGCGTCGAGCGGGTGACCCCCGCCGACGTCCGGCGGGTTGCCGGTGAGACCTTCTCGAGGAGGAACCTCCTCGCGGTCGTGGTCGGGCCTGCCGGGCGCAAGGCGCGGCGAGAGATCGAGCGGGTTCTGCGGGCCGGCTGACGCGCGCCGGGGCCGGCGACCCCCCCCACCACGGCGCCTGTCAGACCGGTCCCGTATCGTCGGGCGTCTCGCCGGACCGACCCAGGGGGTGCCAGTGGCTGACCGGTGCGTCGACTGCAACGGCCGTCCGAAGCTGCACGATCTCGGCTCCTGCTTCACCGAGACCTTCGCGGTGAGGACCCGGAGCGGTGCCGCCCTCCAGCTGACGCTGCGCCTGTGCTTGCGGTGCGGCGGCCGGTTCGCCGACCGCGCGCAGCTCCGCGATTACCTGCGCACCCGGCTGCCGGAGTATGCCCTCCAGGCCGTGACGGCGAAGGGCTGAGAGGCGCCGCTCGCCCGGACCGTCTAGAATGGACCGGCGCGCTCCGGCGGGGCGCGGGGGGAGTCCGAATGCCCTTGCAGTGGACCCAGGCCCTGTCGGTCGGCATCCCGGAGATCGACGCCCAGCACCAGGAGCTGTTCCGGCAGGTGGACCGGCTCCTCGAGGCCACGCTCGCGAACGATCACGGCCAGGTCGGGGCGATGCTGACCTTCCTCGGCGAGTACGTCGCGACCCACTTCTCGACCGAGGAGCGGTTCATGAGGGACGTCGGCTACCCCGGCCTCGACCGCCACCGCGAGGAGCACGAGCGCTTCGCCGCCGACCTGCTCGAGCTCCACCGCGACTTCGCCGAGGCCGGCACCCTGCCCGGCCTCGTGGGACGGCTGAACCGGCAGGTGGGCGACTGGCTGCGCGGCCACGTCTGCGTGACCGACATGGCCATGGGACGTTTCGCCTCCCGCGCCCGAATGGCCTGAGGACCCGCTTGCCGATCCTGTGGGACCCGGACCTGTCGGTCGGCGTCGAGGCCATCGACGCGCAGCACCAGGAGCTCTTCGGCCGCATCGACCGGCTCCTCGAGGCCATCCGCGAGCGCCACGGCGCCGAGGAGGTGGCGCGGCTCCTGGAGTACCTCGGAGAGTACGTCCTCGCGCACTTCAGCAGCGAGGAGAAGCTCATGCTGGAGCAAGCCTACCCGCACTACGACGCCCACCGGCAGGAGCACCTGCGCTTCGTCCGGGAGTTCGGTGCCCTCCGCGCCGAGCACGAGAAGGAGGGGCCCACCGCCGCCCTCCTCATCCGCGTGACGAACCGCGTCACGGCCTGGCTGCGCGAGCACATCTACCGGGCCGACCGCGATCTGGCCGCCTTCCTGAGGGATTCCGGCGGGTGACGGCCCCGGCTGGCCCGCCGGCCGCCACCTCTGCTAGCCTCGACGGACGATGGCCGACTTCGTCGAGCGCGTGGTGATGCGGCTCCGCCAGGAGGGCGGGTTCAGCCGCAACCGCCACTTCCTCGCCCTCTCCTCGCCGGAGGGGCGCAAGGCCATGCGCATCCACCGCCACCTGCGCTCCATCGAGAGGGACCTCTCCGGTGGCTGCGACGCCGTGGTGGAGCGCAGGGACGCGCGCGTGTGCCTCACGCTGCGCGGGAAGCGGGGCACGCTCCGGGTGGCCTTCCTCTCGCTCGCCGAGTTCCGGATCCTGTGCACGAGCCCCATCGTCCGCGCGGCCCTGGGCGAGGGGGCGGCGGAGGCGTAGGCCAGGCGCGGCCGCTCCGCGCCGGCCCGCTCGGGCGCCATGACCCGCGCCTGGGCCATCCTGGCGGCGTGCGCCCTCGCGGGATCTCCCGGCGCGGGCCGGGACGGGTACCGGCCCACGACCCTCGCCACGGCCGTGGAGGCATGCCGGGTGCGCGCCGCCGGCCGCGACCCCTTCTTCGCGAGCGACGCGATCCTCGTCCACGTGGTCTACGCGGGCAGGAAGCGGCTCGTCCCGGCGGAACGGAGGTCCTTCCTCCAGCGGTGGACCCGGTCGGTCGGGGTGAGGCCCGGCGTCGCGGCCCTCTTCGCGGAGGAGCTCCTCTTCCGGGAAGGGACGCGGGAGATCTGGCTGCCGGTGCAGGCCCCGCTCGTTCCCCGGATCGAGAAGGACCTGCGACCGGGCCACGCCGCCGACCTCCGCCTCCTGTCGGCCGGCGCCCAGCGCGGCGACTGCATCTTCCTCGTGAACGAGATCGAGGCCGCCTCCGGTGCGCGCCCGTGAGGTGGCCACGGCCTAGAGGTGGAAATCGCCTTCCTTCTCGGGCTGGTACTTGATGGCGACGACCTTGAGCCGGGCCGTCCTGCCGCCGGGCATGGGCCAGTCGGTGGCCTGGCCGATCTTGAGGCCGAGGAGCCCGGCGCACAGCGGCGTGAGGATGGACGCGCGGCCGCGGGAGGTGTCCTCGTCGCGCGGATAGGCGATGATCACCTCGCCCCGCTCCCCGGTGCGCTCGTCCTCGTGCACGACCCACGAGTTCATGGTGACGAGGTCGGGGGGAACCGACTCGGAGGGGATGACGCGGCCCATCTTGAGCTTGGCATCGAGCTGCTTCGCCACCGCGGCGTCGAAGCCGGTCCTGCGCTCCGCGACGAGGCGCGTCAGCCGCTCCACGTCGATGCGCGTGAGGGTGAACTCGGGTTCGGGCATGCCGCGATACTCCCCGCTGGATGGCGGACCGTCAAGGGAAGCGCGCCTCGCGCACCCATCGGGACGCCGGGCGGAAGGCCCCGTCAGTAGGCCGGCCGGCGCACGCCCGCGCCGGCGAGGAGCGCGCGCAGCGCCTCGGCGGGGTCGTTCCCCGCGAAGGCGAGGCCACCGGGCGCGTCGCGGAGCACCTCCGGGATGGCGTCGTGCGTCGGCCCGGAGACGACGATGGAGAGCCTGAGGGCGCGCGCCAGCTCGTCGAGCAGCGAGTCCATGCCCTCGGCGGGCAGGAGCACGAGCGCCCCGACCGCTCCGGCGGCGAACGGCCGCCACAGCGGGCGATTCGTGCGATCGCCCGGCAACGCGCAGACGTCGATGTGCACCCCGTCACCCAGCGCCAGGTGCCCCACCGTCCCGAAGTATTCGGCGTCGGGCTCGGGCCGGTAGCCAGGGACCGTCGTGAAGCGCGCCAGCGCCGCCCGCCGGGAGAGCGGCCCGCCGCCCGCCACGATCACCTTGCCCACGGTCTGAGCGCCGCTGGCGCGGCCGCGCCCGATGCGGGCGCGCAGCGCGTGCAGCTCGTGCGGCGCGAGGAGCTGGGCCTCGGGCGTGGCCTCCGGCGCTCCTGCGCCGCGCCGCGCGTAGCCGTGCTCGAGCAGCGCCGCCAGCGCCCGGGCCGCCTCGAGGTCGGACGACGCCGCGCCGTCCAGGATCTCGGCCACGGAGCGCGGGCGCTCGAGCAGCGCGACCACCTCCTCGGTGACCGGGTGGAGGCCGGGCGGGATGTCCGCCGGGGCGACGGCGAGCTCGACGCGGTCGCCGGGCGCGGGCAGCGCCGGGAGCAGCGCTCCCAGCTCGTCGGCCTGCCGGAGCCCCTCGAGGAGCAGCTCGTCGAGCCGCCTCGCGATGCGCGCCTCTCCGGGCGGCACGGCCGGGGACGGCGCGAAGGCGAACTGCCCCTCCCGGCGCGCGAGGAGCCGGTAGAGGGCCTTCTCGCCCTGGACCTTTCCCACCCGCGCATCCGCGACCTTTCCCTCGGCGAGGAGGACCTCGCCCCGCTCGCTCTCGCGCTCGACGCGGAGCCGGCCGGTCTTGCGGTTCACCGCCAGGATCTGCAGCAGGTCCACGAGCGGGATCTGGGCGAGGTTGCCCTCGATCTCCTTGCCCTCGCCGGAAACCGCCCGGGCCGCCTCGAGCTTGCGGAAGATCTGCTCGATGCGGGCGAGGACCTCGTCCTCGTGGAAGGGCTTCTTCAGGAATGCGCCGGCGCGGACCTTGTCCGGGTCGCCCTGCTCGCCGGTGAGCACGACCGGGATGCGCTCGGTGCGCGGATTCGTCCGCAGGATGCGCAGGAAGGTGCGGGCGTCGAGCAGGGGCGTGCGCTCGTCGAAGAGGACCAGGTCCGGGAAGCGGAGGATGGCGATCTGCAGGGCCCGGGAACCGTCGCGCGCCCCGTGCACCTGGTACCCGCGCTGCCGCAGCGCCGGCGCCAGGGCGCGCGCCGCGGTGGGGTCGGGATCGACGATCAGGATCTTGCGGCCGGGAGGCATGGGTCACATGGGCTGCAGGTCGTAGAGGACCTGGAGCTTGGAGACGAGCGCGTCCACGAGCGGCGCGTCGGCGGTGTGGAAGAGCTCCCCGCCGGGCGACTGGACGAGGCCGTAGGCGGAGTTCTCCCCCAGGAAGAGCAGGAACTCGTGGGACGCGAGCCGCTTCTCGCCGTCGAGGAACACCGGGGTGACGAGCGGGTGGTCGGGCGCGGGGCCGCCGCCACGCGGCCCGAGCAGGAAGACACGCGTCGCGTCGTCGGAGGCGCGGGCCGCCCACTCGCCGTCCGGGAGGGCCGCGATCACCGGCGCGGCGTCGAGAGCGCCGCCGAGACCGACGTACAGGAGGCCGCGGGCGCGCGGGTCGCGGCCGATCTCGCGCGCCGCCTCCCGCTGCGCGGCGCGGAACAGCTCCGGGTCGGCCGGCCGGCGCGCCGAGGGGCTCGACTCCGGGAAGCGCACGGCCGAGCCGAGGAGGATGTCGCAGAGATCCCAGAAGGCGTTCGGCTCGAGGTCGCCGAGGTGAAGCCGCCGGACGATCGATCCGCGCTGGTCGTCGGCGCGGGAGCGGCACCAGTGGAGCAGCTCGTCGAAGTCCTCTCCGTCCTTGGGGAAGGTGGCCGCGCCCATGGAGAGGAGCACCGGGCAGCGCTCCTCCAGCGTCCGGACCGAGCCCTCCTTGCGCACCTCCTCGGCGGCGCGCCGCAGGAACATGAGCGCGCCGAAGTAGTCGGTCTCGGGGAGGAGGACGTAGTACTCGTTCCCCGACACCTTCGCGAGGATGTCGGCGTCGCGCACCACGCGCGACACGGCGGCCACGATGTCCCGGGTGGCGCAGCGGAAGAGCTCCCGCCCCGCCTGCTTGCGCATCTGCTCCAGGTTGTCGATGGAGACGAGGAGCAGCGAGAACTGCCGGCCGTAGCGGCGGGCCTTGTAGAACTCCTTGCCGGCGTAGTCCACGAAATAGGCGAGGTTGTAGGCGCTGGTCTCGCGGTCCCGCAGCCCCATGCGCTCGAGGGCCTGGAAGCGCCGGGCGTTCTTCACGGCGATGGCGGCGAAGTCGGCCACCGCGAGCGCGGCGGCGTGCTCCTCCGGCCCGAAGCGCCCGCGCGAGCGGTCGGTGAGAAGGGCGAGCCCCATCGGCTCCTCGTCCACGACGAGCGGCACGTAGAAGGCCTCGCCCGCGGGAGAGCCCGGCGCCTGGAAGGGGGCGCCGGCGCGGATGGAGGCGGCGAGATCGCCCTCGCGCGGGTCCACCTTCGGGGCGAGCGCCTGCCGGTCCACCACGCCCCGGTAGCCGCGCAGCGCGAGTTGCCCCTTCTCGTCGGCGATCCAGATGGCCGCGCCCTGCGCGTCGGTCGCCCGGGCGAGCACGGAGAGCGCGAGGTCCTGGAGCCGCTCCAGGTCGAGGGTGGCGAGGATGCCGACGCACTGCCGGAAGAGCGTCTGGGACCGCGCCAGTTCCCGGTTCTCCCCGAGGAGCGCCGAGTGCTCCCGCCGCAGCCGCGCCCGCTCGAGCGCCCGCTCCACCACGTCGGTCAGCTCCTGCCGCTGGACGGGCTTCGTCAGGAAGTCGGCGCACCCCGCCTTCATGGCGTCCACCGCGAGGCGCACGTCGTCGTGGCCGGTGATGGCTACCGCCTCCAGCTCGGGATCGCGGGAGCGGGCTTCCCGGACGAGCGAGATGCCGTCCATGCCCGGCATGACGATGTCGGTGAGCAGGAGGTCGAACCGCTCGCCGGCGAGCATGCGGGCCGCCTCCTCGCCCGAGGAGGCCGTGCGCACGGCGTGGCCGCGCGCCGCGAGCATCTCCTGGAAGAGGTCGCGGAAGAAGCGCTCGTCGTCGACGATGAGGACGCGACCGGATGCCATGCTAGAGGCTCGTCTCCCCCTCGAAGACGCGCTCCGCCGGCCCCTTCATCAGCACCGCCAGGTCCGGCCCGACCGTGATCTGCAGCGCGCCGCCCGGCAGGCGGACCTCCACCGGGGCACCGCCCCGGGTCCGGCCGGCCCGCAGGGCGGCCACCGCCGCGGCGCAGGCGCCGGTGCCGCAGGCATCGGTGAGCCCCGCGCCCCGCTCCCAGACGACGAGGTCGATCCCGTCCGGTCTGGGATCGGCGAAGCCGACGTTCACGCCGCCCGGCACGAGCCGCTCGACGGCGGATCCGGACGACTCGGCGCGCGCCCGGCTCGCCGCACCGAAGATGATTGCGTGAGGGTTCCCCATCGAGACGCGGACCGCATGGAGCGTCTCGCCCCCCACCTCGAAGTCCTGCTCCCCCTCGAAGCGGGCCGTGCCCATGTCCACGGTGACGCCTTCCACCTCGCCCCGCGGGCCGCGGTGGACGAGGCAGGTCTTCATGCCCGAGTCGGTCTCGATCCGGATCTCGCCGGACAGGCCGCGGGCGTCGGCGAGGTGCCGCGCCACGCAGCGGATGCCGTTGCCGCACATGGCCGCGACCGACCCGTCGGAGTTGTAGACGTGCATGCGTGCGTCGCCGCCGTCCTCGGCGGGGAGGATGGTCAGCACGCCGTCCGCCCCGATGCCGCGCCGCCGGTCGCAGAGCCGGTAGGCGCGCGCGGGCTCCATGAGCGGCGGCCCCTCGACCACGACGAAGTCGTTGCCGAGGCCGTGGTATTTCCAGAACCTGAGCGGCACGCCGGCATCATAGCGCACGGCCGGAGGACGCGCTCGCCGCCCGACCATGTTCACCCTTGGTGCGGACTGGAGGCGTCGGCCCGCGCCTCAGCGTGGCTCGCTCTCCGTGCCGAGCGAGGCCGCCGCGGCGCGGTCGGCGAGCCACAGGAGCCGGCCGCCCAG
>Ga0153915_10002964_pt1 | contig 15513 bp, 11 predicted proteins | sample Opewatmetagenome_2_FD_107003 | JGI IMG/M metagenome (GOLD analysis project Ga0153915, IMG submission 107003) | Freshwater wetland microbial communities from Ohio, USA - Open water 3 Core 3 Depth 3 metaG | ecosystem: Environmental > Aquatic > Freshwater > Wetlands | place: USA: Ohio, Lake Erie...
TGTGAACCTGGAAGCTCCCAACACCAAACGCCTGGGGATGCTGGCGCCCAAGAAGCAGTTCCTGGAAGAGCTGGTACAGCCGTTGCGCTGGGTCGATGAGATTCGCCGCGACCAACCCGATATCCTCGGCTGGCGCGGGCATTGGCCCTCCTCCGTCACCCAGTTCGTGGTCGGGGCAGTCGGTGAAAATGACCTGGAACTGCTTCACACGACCGACTACCTCTATCACAAATTTCACCTGCGCCGGGCCTACTTTTCGCCTTTCGACCCCATACCCGACACGCCCCTCGAAAACCAGCCCGCCGAGTCAGTCAAAAGAGAGCATCGCCTGTACGAAGCCTCCTTCCTGCTGCGCGACTATGGCTTTGGCCTCGAAGAGCTGCCCTTTGAGGGCGACGGAAACCTGCCCCTGGATACCGATCCCAAGCTGGCTTGGGCTCAGACGAATTTATCTGAAACCCCCCTGGAGATCAACCGGGCTTCTCGCTCGCAGCTCCTGCGCATCCCCGGCATCGGTCCGAAGAGCGCTGATGCCATCCTCTCCGGACGCAGGCAGAACAAAATCTCCTCTCTCGTCGATTTGCGCAAGATCGGCATCAACCCCTCCCGCGCTGCACCTTTTATCCTGCTGGATGGTAAAAAACCTTCCTACCAGCTTGCCCTCCCGAAACCGCTGTGACCCTAGCTGATCATTCGCCCTCAGGCAGCGATCGCGAACTGCGCATTGGCATTGATATTGGCGGTACTTTCACCGACTTTGTTATTTTTCATCCCCAGACAGGTCAGGTGGAAACCTTCAAGCTCTTATCCACACCGCACGATCCTGCTGAGGTAGTCCTTTCTGGTTTAAAGCGCCTGGGCATCGCAGGCGAAACAATCCGCCACGACCTCGTCCACGGTTCTACAGTTGCCACCAATGCCCTGCTGGAGCGCAAGGGGGCACGCACCGCGCTAGTGACCTCGCGTGGGTTCGCGGATGTCCTCCAGATCGGGCGACAGAACCGGACTGAGCTATATAACCTGGCTTACCAGCCTCTTCCCCCGCTCATCCCTGCGCATCTGCGCCTGGAAGTGGATGAGCGCGTCGATCATACCGGTCAGGTGCTCATCCCCCTCGACCTGGCCCAATTGGATTCACTTCTTCCCATCCTGCGCCAGCATGCGGTCCAATCTGTTGCAGTCTGTTTGCTCTTTTCTTTCTTGCATCCTGCCCATGAACAGAGTCTTGCAGCTAAACTTCGGGAAGCTGGCTTTTTTGTGTCTGCCTCTTGCGAGATCCTCCCCGAATACAGGGAGTACGAGCGCACAAGCACTACCGCCATCAACGCGTATGTCTCCCCTATCTTAGATGGTTATCTATCTCGTTTGCAACAAGCTTTGACTCCCTCCGTACCAAACCAGCCAGATGGGGCTGGGAATGAGACTTTTTCCCTGCACATCATGCAGTCCAATGGTGGCGTCATTAGCCTGGATGAGGCCCGGCAAAACGGTGTGCGCTGCATCCTCTCTGGACCCGCTGGCGGCGTCACCGGTGCACGCTATGTGGGCAGGCAAGCCCTTCTGGCAGTTGATTCAAAAACCAGACTCCAGCTCATCACATTCGACATGGGCGGCACCTCGACCGATGTTTCCCTGATCGATGGTGAGCCTCTGGTCACCAATGAGGCCCAGGTCAGCGGTCTTCCCATTCGTATTCCTATCCTTGATATCCACACCATCGGCGCAGGTGGAGGTTCGATTGCTTATGTAGATACAGGCGGCGCGCTGCGGGTAGGGCCTCAGAGTGCAGGCGCTGATCCCGGTCCCGCCTGTTACAGCCCCAATCTTCCTCCAGCCGAATCCCATCGAGCATTCGCTACCGTCACCGATGCGAACCTGGTATTGGGTCGTTTGCTGCCCGATCACTTTCTAGGTGGTGCCATGCCGCTGAATATGGAACGCGCCCGCTGGGTCATGCAGCGCCTGGGTCAACCCCTCGGTCTTGACCCAGTACAAACCGCCCTCGGCATCCTGGAGGTCGTCAACGCCCACATGGAACGTGCCCTGCGCCTTATCTCTGTTGAGCGTGGCTATGATCCCGTTGACTTTACCTTGCTTTCATTTGGCGGCGCGGGCGGATTGCACGCCTGCGATCTGGCACGCCGCATGGGTCTCCCACAGGTTCTCATCCCCCCTTTTGCCTCCGTCTTATCAGCCTTCGGCATGCTCGCCGCAGACATCGTCAAGGATTATTCTCAAACCGTCATGCTGCCCGGAGACACGCCTCCCCCATTGCTCGCGGATTTGTTCTCCCCACTCCAGTCAAGCGCCTGCCAGGATTTGCGAGCAGAAGGTCTGCCAGAGAATGACATCACCATCCAGACTCTGTTCGATATGCGTTACCAGGGTCAATCGTATGAGCTGACCGTGCCCTGGTCCTCTCCCGAAGCAAATTTTCTGGAAAGCTTCCAGAATGCTCACCAGGCTGCTTATGGTTATTCTCTTCCCGCTGCACCAGTGGAAATTGTCAACCTCCGCCTGCGTGCCGTGGGACATGTCCAGCCTATCCCACTCCCCGTTCATGCACACTCGGACCCCAGCCCGGAGCACGCCCTGTTCGACCAGCGTCCGGTTTTTCTCGCCTCCTCGCCCCCTCGCCTGCTGCCGCTCTACCAAGGCGAATCTCTCCGGACGGGGAACCGCATCCCCGGTCCTGCTCTGATCGTGCGTAGGGATACTACAATTTTTATCGGCGAAACCGATTCAGCCCTCGTCGATCCCTTCCTGAACCTGACCATCACCATCGGACCAGAACCTTAATCCCTCTATATTAGCGCAGAACTGTCCTTTCTGTTAAAATACGCTTTATCCGACTTGCACGAAGGAAGGATTCATGGCCCACCCACTTCGTATCTTCACAGGGTCAGCGCATCCTGCTCTGGCCCAAGAAATCGCTGATATCCTCGAAGTCCCCCTCGGTAAATCCACCACAACCCACCTCAAAGACAGCGAGATCCATATTATGCTGGACGAAGTGGTGCGTGATCAGGATATCTTCCTGGTCCAGCCATGCTCCGTCCCGGTCAACGAGAACCTGATGGAGCTTCTGCTGCTCCTGGACGCCTTCCGCCGCGCCAGCGCTCACAGTATCAGTGTCGTCATGCCTTATTTCCCTTACGCGCGCCAGGATCGCATGGCACGCGGTCGCGAAGCCATCAGTGCGCGCGTCGTCGCCGACCTGATCGAGCGCGAGGGCGCCTCGCGCCTCATCTTCGTCGATATCCACAACCCCGCCACCCAGGGCTTCTTCAACATCCCGGTTGATCCCCTCACCGCCCTGCCCCTACTGGCAAGCTATTTCCGCAAGCCAGAATATGAGAATTCTGCCATCGTCAGCCCCGATGTCGGCCGCGCCAGCCTGGCTGGGAAATACGCCGGCTTGCTCAACCTGCCTCTGGTGGTCATGCACAAGCGCCGTACTTCGTATACCAGCTCTGAGACCACCCATGTTGTCGGGGATATTCAGGGTCGTCGCCCCATCTTGATCGACGATATGATGGCCTCCGGCAGCGTTCTCAACCAGCTTGACGCCCTTTACGATCGCGGCGCGCAGGGCAAAGCCTGCTTTGCCGTTACCCATCCTATCCTGCTTCCCTCAGCGCTCGAGATCCTCGACCGGGACGAGCGCATCGAGAAGCTGGTTGTCACCAACACCATCCCCATTCCCTCAGAAAAGAGTCACCCCAAGATCGTAATCCTTTCTATCGCACCTCTCCTGGCGGAGATCATTAAAGATATCCATGAAGCCGTCAGCATCTCTCGCCGCCTCGTCCTCCGCTAAATCAGGGGATAAGGGATATGGGTTGGGGCACCCATGCCCTTTTCCCCTTTTTCCTTGTCTTCCTCGACCAGAGATGCGACCATCGCGATCCAACTAGCTAACTACCTGACCTGCGATGCACCCATCGCGACCCGACTACTTGACTAATCAACTATCCAGCTAACCAACTACCTAACTACCTGACCACCCGACCAGTGATGTACCCACCGCGATCTGATCCCATCCGCCTCGAAGTCTTCAAGCACCTCTTCGCTGCCATCGCCGAAGAGATGGGCGTCGTTCTGCGCAAAGCCTCTTACTCCCCCAACATCAAAGAGCGGCGTGATTTTTCGTGCGCCGTCTTCGATGGAGAGGGGTTGATGATTTCCCAGGCAGCCCACATCCCTGTCCACCTGGGATCCATGCCTCTTTCCGTAGCAGCGGCCATTGGCAAATTCGCCTCCGATTTACACCCTGGCGACTGTGTTATCCTCAACGACCCTTACTTGGGCGGCACGCACCTGCCGGATATTACCCTGGTCACCCCCATCTTCATCGCCTCCCGCAGATCGCCATTTGCCTTTGTCGCCAGCCGGGCTCACCACGCCGATGTCGGAGGCATGACGCCTGGCTCCATGCCCATCGCCCGTGAGATTTATCAGGAAGGGCTGATCATCCCCCCTATCAAGCTGCTGCGCAAGGGCAAGATCGACCCTTCCGCCTGGGATTTGCTGCTCGCCAACGTGCGCACCCCCCAGGAGCGTTCCGGCGACCTGCAGGCGCAGTTGGCTGCCAACCAGCGCGGTGTCCTGCGTTTCCAGGAGCTGGTTGCTCGTTATGGTCCCGCTGAAGTCACCCTCCGTAAGCAGCAGCTTCTCGACTATTCCTCCCGTATGACCTGCCAGCTCCTGAAAAACCTGCCGGATGGGATTTATCCTTATGAAGACTTTCTGGACAACGATGGCATTGCTCCTGCGCCCATACCCATCCGGGTCAACTTGACCATCCAGGGAGAGACTGCACTGGTAGATTTCACCGGATCAGCCCCACAGTGCAAGGGTAGCCTGAATGCCGTTTACGCCATCACCCTCTCCGCAGTTCACTATGTTTTCCGCTGCCTGCTGGCCTTGGATGTACCGAACAACGCCGGATGCCTTGCTCCCATCCGGGTGATCGCCCCACCCGGCAGCATCGTCAATGCCCTCCCACCCGCCCCCGTTGCCGGCGGTAATGTCGAGACCTCTCAGCGCATCGTGGATGTCTTGTTAGGCGCTCTTGCACAAGCCTGCCCTGAGAGGATCCCTGCCGCCAGCCAGGGCACCATGAACAACCTGACCCTGGGTGGGTTTGACCCGCAGCGCCAGCTGCCCTTTGCTTATTACGAGACCATCGCCGGTGGGATGGGTGCACAAGCCGCCTTCGACGGCGCCTCAGCCGTGCATTCCCACATGACCAACACGCTCAACACCCCCATCGAAGCCCTCGAATATGCCTACCCGCTGCGCGTGCAGCGCTACGCCATCCGCAAAGCCTCTGGCGGAAAAGGTTTGCACACGGGAGGCGACGGGCTGGTGCGTGAGATCCAGGTGCTGGTCGAAGCCCAGCTCACCCTGCTCACCGAGCGCCGCAGCCTGCCTCCCTATGGCCTCTTCGGCGGCTCACCCGGGCAGCGCGGCTCGAACTGCTTACTCCGCCAGGGCGAAGAGATCCCCCTGCCCTCCAAAGGCTCTTTCGACCTGCAGCCCGGTGATGTCCTGCGCATCGAGACCCCCTCCGGGGGCGGCTGGGGCATGGCTTAACTCAAACCAATTTATTAGATATATATTCCTCTCTCCTTGCAGAAGAGGGGTTAGGGTGAGGTTTGTTATTCCATCGCTCCAAATCCCACCAAATATAGAATCCAATAAATCCAAATCGGATATTATTACGTATATTTATCCAGATTGACAAAATCACAGGATAATAAAAGGAGAATTAGAAAATGAAACACAAAACAATCGCGGGAAAAAGAATGATGGGATTGACCAGTATGTTGTTACTTTTTACTCTGGTCCTGGCAGCCTGCCAGGCAGCCGCGACTGCCACCCAGGTTGCCGTTGCCACTCAGAAGGTAGTGCCCACCGATACGGCGATGCCGGTTGCAAGCACTTCCGAGGTCACCCTTCAGATCGCCACTGACCCCAAACTCGGTCAGATCCTGGTGGACGGCAAGGGCATGACCTTGTATATGTACACGAAGGACACCCCCGACATGAGCAACTGCACCGGTAAGTGTCTGACGAGCTGGCCTCCTTTCATTACACAGGGTAAACCCATAGCCGGAACCGGCGTTGATGCTTCCCTGATCGGCACAGCCAAGCTAGCCGACGGCTCCCTGATCGTCACCTACAACCATATGCCTCTGTATTATTGGATCAAGGACACCAAGGTTGGTGATGTCAGTGGAGAAGGTGTGGGCAATGTGTGGTATGTGCTCGCCCCGGATGGGAAGCCCGTTGGTATGGCTGTTGCCGCAGCGGCTACCCCCACGGTGGTAGCCCCTATGCCGGCGAGCGAGGTCTCCCTGGACGTCGCCACTGACCCCAAGCTTGGACAGATTCTGGTGGATGGCAAAGGCATGACCCTCTACATGTACACTAAGGACACTGCCGATACGAGCAACTGCACCGGCGGCTGCCTGGCCAAGTGGCCTCCCTTCCTGACCCAGGGCAAACCTACGCTGGGCGCCGGCATCGACGCCTCCCTGGTTGGTACTGCCAAGCTGGCAGACGGCACCATGATCGTCACCTACAACCATATGCCACTGTACTACTGGGTCAACGACACCAAGCCGGGCGATGATTCCGGACAGGGTGTGGGCAGCGTATGGTACGTGGTCGCCCCCGATGGCAAGCCAGTTGGCATGCAAGTCGCCAGCGCATCCAATCCTCCTTCCACTTCCGGTGCGTCTGAAGCCACGCTCAAGGTCGCTGACGAACCCAATTTGGGCAAGATCCTGGTGGACGGTAAGGGCATGACCCTCTACATTTTCACCAACGATGGTCCTAACAAGAGCAACTGCACCGGCGACTGCCTGGCGAAATGGCCGCCTCTGCTTACCCAGGGCAAGCCCATATTGGGAGATGGCATTGATCCATCCCTGGTCGGCACGGCTCAGCTGGCAGACGGCTCGATGATCGTCACTTACAACAAGATGCCGCTGTATTATTGGTACAAGGATACCAAGGCTGGCGATGACCTCGGGCAGGGTGTGGGCAGTGTGTGGTTCGTGGTCTCCCCCGACGGAAAGCCAATTGGCAACTAAGCCATTTGCTGAATAATGCGTTGCGCACGCAATCCATCAAGTGTGCAGCAGAATCAACCCCGTTCCGAAGAACGGGGTTGATTTTTAATATGGGTGTATGATCAAGGCACACACCCCATCAGATGGAGCGCCATACCCGATGAATGACATGAACCAGGCCAATCGACTCTATTGGGATGCCATGTCTGCAGACTGGCAAGCCCTGCGCGACCAGGACCAGCTCTGGCGGAAGTGCCTGCAGCAGCCCGAGCTGGCTTTCGAAGGCGAAGCGCTCGACATGATCGACCGTTATATGGGCGGTTTGCACGGCAAGCGTGCCTGTGTCATCGGCAGCGGAGACAACTACGTCGCCTTTGCGCTGGCGGGCATGGGCGCGCAGGTCACCTCCACCGACATCTCCGCCCAGCAGCTCAAGGTGGCTCAGGAACGCGCCGCTATTCTGGGGCTGGAGATCACGTTTCACCGCGCAGATGCAACGAACCTTGAAGGCATTCCGCAGGGCGAGTTTGACCTGGTGTGCTCCTCCAACGGTTTTTTCGTGTGGATTGCTGAGCCTGCGAAGGTCTTCCAGCAGGTCTTCCGGGTCTTGAAGCCCGGGGGCTTTTACATCTTCTACGATGTGCATCCCTTCCAGCGCCCCTGGAAAGATCAGCCTCCCCCTGTCCATCAGGAAGGTGAGGAGGGGCAAGGGGTGGGGTTAGAGATAGAACAACCTTACTCCGCCACAGGTCCATTCGTATACGAAGACTACGGGCAGGTCAACTACCAGTTCCACTGGCGGCTCAGCGACCTGCTCAACCCCTTGCTCGATTCTGGCCTGATCCTGCGCCAGCTTGCCGAATCGCCCGCCTCCGACGCTCGCTACTGGGAAGGCAGCGCCTACACTCCTGGGACGAATCCGCTTTTACTCGACTGGCAGCACAACCCACGCGCCGGTTTGCCCGCCTGGTTGACCGTCGCGGCGCAGAAAAACCTGGGGATTAGCCTCTAGAAACAGAACCTCCTTATTTGATCCAACAGTTATTGCGAGCGTTTTTTGCAAAGCTTTGTACTCAAGGCAGCAATCTCTCTATTTGCTATTTGAGGTTTAATTTGACTTTTTTCTTTTTAGGTATATTATTAATAGGATAAACAATCTAATATTCTAGCTGTTCGCAAAGCAGGAGGGAATCAAAAACGAATTTTAATTCAATGAAGCCGCTATCTTTAGGTAGCAGTTTCATTTTTTAAGCAATGTCGTAAACAAAATTAGCAAACAACCGATATTCTCTGGAAGACAAAGGAGGGCAATTTCAGGATGAGAAAGCTGATTAACTTAACGATTGCATTGTCATTGTTAGGTGTGGGTCTATTGGGTATGGTCTGCACCGCAGTCGCCGACGAGGCTTACCCTACCGAGCGTCTGGAACTAAAACCGGTCAATGAAGCACCACTGCGTTCCGGTTTCGTAGTAAACATCCACCCAGACGGCCCGATCAATTACGCTCACGAAATTTACCAGCTCAACGGAGCAGCTCCTCTAACCAGTTACCAGGTGAAACTCTTGGCATACTTGGGAAATACCAGCTGCATCGGCGAGCCAGAGCTAACTCTGCCTACAGCTGTTTTAGACACGAATAAAAGCGGTAATGGCCAGGCAGAATTCCTTTTAGCCCCTGAAGGTGTGGAGGGCTTGCACGGCCTCGTAATTGGGGTTAAATGGCAAGTTTGGAATGACCTCACCCTGGATTACCAAACACGGTGTACGGTGGTGACACTGGATTGAGTTGCTAATCAACTAGACGTCTCTATGGTAGATGTCTGGAGGAAACAGGTTTCTCCGGATGGCTATGCTGGAGAAACCTGGTCCTTTCAAGTGCAAAGATTTTCAGCGCCCAGAAATGTACTCGTGGGTTGGTTTCTGGTCATCGTTATTTGTCGCCTCATCATTATCTACTCTACTGTTGCATCAATCTTGCCTGTAGGGATAAGGCTTAAAGTCGACACATTCGCCTCTGGGCAGGGGGCTTTCAACTGCGTCTTCCAGGTGCTATTCAATAACTTACATGCCTATGTTTTCATCACAGTGTTACGCACCCGGTTCGCAAAGAAAGGAGTAGTGTAAATATCACTACCGGAGAGATCGCTCCTAGTGGATTCATCTACCTGAGTATCCCCTTCCTGGCCATCATCGCTTTATTCTTGGATCTACTTGGCTTACAGCAAACCCGACGATCAAATGCCACTGGTTGGAGAATTGCCTTGTTGCAAACAAGCTTGCTGGCAGGAATTTGTGTGGTAGTGCAATCCGAGCTATTGAGTTTGATGAAAGCCCTTAGTCAACAGGGGGTAGCCCTGGCATGGCTGCTAACCTTGGGCGCCGCTGCCTTATTTGGCTGGCGGAAGGCACTCCTGGCAGCCGGTTGGCGCAGTTTGCGTAACAGTCTGGGTTCACTCACCCTCCTGGAGAGGTTTTTTATCTTTGTACTGGGTCTCATCTTGGCTCTCATCCTGCTTGTGGCGCTTCTATCACCTGCCAATACCACCGACTCGTTGCTATATCACATGAGTCGGGTGGTGCACTGGGCTGAGAACCACAGCCTGGCTCATTACCCGACGGGCTACGAACCTCAGTTATTGAACCCGATCATGGCTGAGATAGCGATCCTGAATCTACGCCTGTTATGGGGAAACGACCAACTGGCTAACCTGGTACAGTGGTGCAGCATGTTGCTGGCATTAGTGGGCGTCTCGACTCTGGCAAGTTTACTAGGTAGCGGGCGCAAAGGACAGATGGCTGCGGTGGCATTCGCTGCCAGCCTGCCAATGGGCATTTTACAGGCTTCCAGCACGCAAAACGACTACGTGAAAGCTCTCTGGCTGACTATCCTGGCAGTGATGGTGATCCTGGCTTGCCAGCCTGAGACAGGTATCGTAGCGCCTCTCTCTATCGGAGCAGCGCTGGGTTTAGGGCTGGTGACCAAAGGCACATTTTATCCCTACGCAGTCCCTTTTATGCTATGGCTGGTTCTTCACTGGCTTCACCAGGGCAAATGGAGGCTGATCCTCATGCGCAGCATTCTGATCGTCGCCATTGTCTTGATCCTCAACCTGGGATATTGGGCGCGCAATATAAAAACTTTCGGCGGACCGCTTGGCTCCTCAGATTGGGTATCCTATAAGACTTCGGGTGGCGGGTTAAAGTCGCTGGCAGCACGCCTAGTAGAAAATTTAGCCTTCAATTTTGCACCGCCGGATCAACCATCTACCGAATGGATGCTTGCTGCTATCCGCTCGGTTTTTCTGAACGCTGATCCGAGCGTGAAAGACTTCCAGCTTATCTGGCGTTGGAACCACGAAGATTATGCCGGCAACCCGCTGCACATGTTCTTCATCGCCACGGCAATCCTGATCCTGCTTATCCTGATGCTGAGCAAACGGGCGATAGAGCCTGACATATTATGGTATACCTGTGCCGCCCTGGGTTCTTTCATTATCCTGATCTGGGTTATTCAATATGATGAACAGTTTGGGGTGCGCCTCCAATTGCCATTTTTCGTGATCAGCGCGCCTCTATTTGGCGTAATCTGCGCCAAAATTGGTGGTTGGCGCCTCTCTACGGGGGCTGCTTTCTTCTGCCTCCTGGCATCACTACCGTGGGTATTTTTTAACCGCACCCGTCCATTGATTGCGCTGGAAGAAAATCCTGGCAAATTCGCTATTCGACCTTTACCCTATATGGGCTTCACTGAAATCAGCAGCATCTTAACGGTTGACCCTGAAACCATCTTGTTCGCAAACTGGAAATACTTACAGAAGCCCTATTCTCGGTTAGCCCAGGCAGTGAAAGCCACAGATTGTAAGAATATCGGGTTACGCATCGATTCTCACGATATAGAATACGCCCTGTGGTGGCTGCTTGGAGAGCCACAAAATGGAAGGCGTATCGAGAGTCTTTATTGTGCGAATAACCTCGCCTGTTATGCCGATCGCACTTTCCGCCCTTGTGCCATCCTTTGCACCATTTGCAGCGACAGGACACGCCTTCACGGGCTGGAGCTGAATATGTCTGCTGGGGAGATCAAGTTGTTTATGGGAGGCGTTTACGACCCCGATCCGGATAAATAGCCAGGATGTTTGACGCAGTCTAATGCAAACGATAAAGGGGAAGGAGAAAACTTGCCCCTAAATTGACATGCACCTGATCAAAAAAATAAGTTGAAAAGGTCAAAAAAAGACGTATACTAAAGAAAAGGCAGGTCATGGGAGGGAGAAGGAAATGAAGAAGGTAAAGGAGCTGCTTAAAGACTATTGGTTCTTGATACCGATTGGAACATACGCCTTGATTTGGATGATAATCATGGGTGAAACCGCTCAATGCGAAGGCATAGGCTTAATTCACGCTAAGGGGCCATGCCTGATTCGGTCGCTTGCGGGGTTATCCTGTTTTGCAATTTATCTGGCAGCCTGGACTGTTCTGGGTGGTGCCATAGCTGTTCGCAAGAACCGTAGTCGTGTCCTTGGTTGTATTTTAGGCTTCACCTTGGAGTTCATAGGCTGTTTATTCATGATGACATGGGAGATCAAATATAACTGCCCGAGGTGCGGAAAAAGAGTCAAATCCGAGGGTCTCTGTCAAGATTGCTTTTGGGGACGAACACTTGAATCAGATGCACATGGAATCATAAGCTAAGCTAGAGAACGTTCAGTATATCCACGAGTTAGGTTGCTTTACATCCGAACCAAATATAAACAATCAAATCCAAACCAGGAGATCTGATCCAATGCAACAGAATACCAACGAAATTAGACCCTACCCACCCAGCTTCCTCGATAAGTTTATGGAATTTATTGAGCGTCTGCCCAGTCCTTACTGGCTTACGTATCTTGTACTCTTTATCGTGCAGAGTATCCTTGTCCATGTCCTGGCCTGGATTACTGGTTGGCTGCCCGCGTATACATTCAGCCCAATTTCGCTAATCTTTCCGCTTTGGCTCTGGGGTCCGCTGGCATTGATGACTCATTTGGACTATGTAGCGCTTGAGGCCTTGTCCAGTTATAGCTCACTCCTGGATATTGATGAGGAGAGGTTAATAAAGCTGAAGTATGAGTTCACAATCTTGCCAGCTCGCAGTGTGGTCCTCAGCGGCGTGTTTTGGATCTTCATCTATTTCATCTTAACATATTTGACCTACGATGCTTTTTATGTAGCATATGGACTTGGAACTCTCCTCTCCGTGGTTTTTATCGTTGGAGGGCTGATCTCTTTCGCCACTGGGGGTGCAATCTACTATCATTCCCTTCGGCAGCTGAGGCTTGTAAACCGCACGGTGAAGATGGTTAAGCAGTTTGACCTGTTTCGACTCGATCCGGTATACGCCTTTTCTCGTGTGACGTCACAAATCGGTGTGTCGTGGATGATTATGTTCACCTTGACGTTGTTGCTCTTTCCGACCCAACTTGAGAATGCACCGATTTTAGCGATATTTGTTCTGCAAGTAGTGCTGGCGGTGGCAGCTTTTGTACTCCCCCTTTTGTTCGTTAATCGTCGTCTCGTCGCTGAGAAGCGCAGACTCCTTACAGAGCACAACCAACGTGTCAAATCAACCTTAGAGCGGCTACACTGTTGTCTTGATGAAAATGAACTGGGCGAGATAATTCAGCTCAACAACGCCTTGATTGGATTGACCAATGAAAACGCTGTATTGACCAGGATCCCTACCTGGCCTTGGCGCGCAGGCACGCTTAATGGTTTCCTGTCTGCCATCGGATTGCCAATCATAATCTTCCTCATCCAGCTAGCAGTAAAGAAATGGCTAGGCGGATGAAGCCGACCGCCTGATCGTTCGGTGGACACGGGAAATGTAGACTCTCAAATCCAGACCAGGATTATGAGGCCTTCGATTGAAAACGACCCAACGATAGATACCCAAAGGCAATCAGCACAAGCCCTGTACTTGTGGGGAGTGTTTATCGCACTGGCGGTAATCATCAACGGCACAGTACCGTTTACCCTTGGATTTAACTTGCTCGCATGGACATACTGCGAGAAACAACGTTTTTATCGCCCGCGATGTTCTTTATCGCAAGCGATGTTCTTTATCGCAAGCGATGTTCTTTATCGCAAGCGTACTTTGCGAACGACCAATCTCATCTTTGGCTATCTTGTCACGCGAGAGACCTGGATTTCGTCCTTACCGGAATCCCAGGCTGCCGATAGACTGTATACAGCTGGCATCCGGAGCGATGGCGGGATCATCCCAGAAAGCCAGGGCTATTTGGATCGCGCAGCTTGAGGAGCGCGTCACCCAATGACCGTTTGCAGGAAATTCATAAAAATAAGCCTGGGTCAGGGAGCTGGCGACCTGCCGGCCCCAGTCTGGCGGGGTGATGGGGTCATATTCACCCGCCATCACCAGGGCAGGTACATTACTGGTCACCGGTTGGTTCTCGCGCGCATCAGGCGGCGTCGGGTTCCATGCCTGACAGGCAGCAAACAGCGACCGCACGCTGGCTGGGTAGAAAGCTGCAATCTGTGGCTGGGTGGTTTGCGCCGCTGTCTGGGCATCTTCTGGCGTGCCGAAGGGAATCTCTTCAGCGCACTGTACCGACATATTCATCCCCAGGGCGCTTGATGTATCAAAATATAATCCCAGCCTATCTTCCAGGATGGTGTAGTCACCCTGGCGGATGTCGAAGATCATCTTGGGCATGGAAGCAGTTACGTAGGGGTTGTACATCCCCAGGAACAGCACGTCGATCAGCAAGCCGCCATCCAGCCACACTGTCTGCTCGCCGCCGCCTGCAGAGAGCATGACCTGGACCGGGTTGGCGTTCAGCTGGTCCACCAGGTTGTAGAACACCGTTCGCAAATCGGGGTAGCTGGCGCTGCAGCCTGGATCGGCAGCGCAGCGCTCGAACAGGACATTGAACGACCTCTCGGCGTTGGGTGCCAGAGACGTGTACAGGTTTACCTCGAGAGGGTAAACGGAATCGAGCACGGCGCTGCGCACCGCCTGGGGGTAATCGCGTAGGATCGTCAGCGCCAGGCGCGTTCCATAGGAGACGCCATAAAGGTTGATCTGAGCGTATCCCAACGCCAGGCGCAGGTCGTTGACGTCCGCCGCGCTGTTGGCGCTGTTATAAGCAGAGAGATCGTTTCCCTCAGCAACCAGCCGGTCGTGGCAGCGGTTGAAGACCTCTTCGATAGCCTGATCGGACTCGTCGCTGGTGAGCTGGCCTCCCAATAAGATGGGTTCAAGCGCCTCTCGCTCGGGGCAATCCAGGCGGGGCAGTGAGTGCCCGGTGCCGCGCTGGTCGAAAAGGATGAAGTCACGCCGCCCCAGGATCGCGTCCAATCCCTGGTTGAACAGGTAGACCGCTTCGTCCAGGGAAGACGACCCCGGTCCGCCAGCTAAATGCACGACCGGGTCCGGAGCAGGATCAGCCGCTGTGCTGTGAAAAATCGCCACGTTCAGCCGGATGAGCGGGCTCCCCGGACGGCTGCGATTCTCCGGGACCACCAGGTAACCGCAATCCGGTGCGTACCCAGCGGGGACGGGGAATTCGCAGGCCGCAGGCTCAAAGATCGGCTGGTAAGCAGCGGTGGGTGTAGGGGGCAGGTCAGTTGGGGTCGAGGTAGGCGGTGGGGGCTGGAAAGGGGTTGGAGAAGCGACCGGTGCGGGGAGGCTGGGAGATGGCAATAGAGATGGTGTGGGCGTGAGGCGGGGTAAGGTGGAAGTGGGAAAGTTGCAGGCGAAACTACCCAGCACAAAGGACAGCAATAAAATCAAAAGGGGATGACTGCGCTTCGATTTCATCATTTCAACCAATCGTTTAAACCAATCTGATCCGATTGTACCACCCCTGTGCTGGTCTCCTCCTTTGGTCCATCAATGCGAGCGAAGCAAAGCAATGTACTCATTGCAGTAATGTACTCATTGCAGTAATCTACAGATTGAGGCGATGTACCCGATGTAATTATCGGCATCATCGCCGCAATCTCATCTTTCGATCAGATAAGGGAATGCTTCAAACATGCCGTATAATTCAATAGTTGCCCGCTCATTTATTAAGTTGGAAGGAGTATGTTCATGCCATTAACATTCTTGATTCCTGTTGGTCTTATCATCGCTGTGGTTGGCGCAATCCTGTTCTTTGTCACAAGATATAAAAAGACTGCCATAGTAGTGATGGGTATTGGTATTGCCATCTCTATTTTGACGTTCCTACTGGTTGTGCTAGCAGTCAATTCGCAAATGTAAGCTTAATCCATCTGCTAAGTGGTCGTTACATAAATATCTTTTGTAAAGATGGATTTGAGCTACAATGAAATATCCCTTTGGTAAAGGGTATGAATATAGCTCTAAACCAGTCTGCTCAGGATAAACAAAGGAGGGTGAAGAATGGTCGAAAAAAGCGTAGGACAGAA
>Ga0153915_10002965_pt1 | contig 15513 bp, 17 predicted proteins | sample Opewatmetagenome_2_FD_107003 | JGI IMG/M metagenome (GOLD analysis project Ga0153915, IMG submission 107003) | Freshwater wetland microbial communities from Ohio, USA - Open water 3 Core 3 Depth 3 metaG | ecosystem: Environmental > Aquatic > Freshwater > Wetlands | place: USA: Ohio, Lake Erie...
CATACTCTTCTACACCAGAGGCTAAATGAATTAATTTCTTTTTTACTAATTCATAGATTCCACCATTTGGTACAAATTTATGAACAACTAAACTTTCATCAGAACAAATACGACCCTTTGAATCTATTGGTAACTCTTCTAATATTTCAACCTTTTCACCAGTAGAGACTGCAAATTTTACAGCATGTGTTTCTGGCTCGTAGATAGCTTCTACAATAACACCACCTGGCAACACATTTGAAAGCATTTTATAGCTTTTTATCTCACTCTCTTCATTATTATCCTTTTGCATAATAATTTTAGTTAAGTCCTGACTGACGTAAAATAACCGAGACACTGCCATACAATGCTTTATAAAAGTTAAATAACATACGAGATTTTCTCTCCAGTTCTTCATCGGATAAATTTTCATTGAATTCATCCATATAGATTTTTTTAAACTCCTCTAAATCAAACTGCATTTTAAATGCTCAAGTGAAATACACCACCCAGTCTTAATAAACTAACTTAATAAGGAGAAGTTTGCTTTTGGCTTTCGACAACAAAAAAACTCATTGTCTTACCCTCAAAGAAGCTTTCTGTTAAACCAGTAAGCAATACTTCTTTGATGGGGTAAAAAATGAGTTTCTAAAAATGAGACTCTACGACACCCGTCATAGATTAATATTCAATTATCACTATAATACTCCTAAAAGAAAAAGCTGACAATCTATTTTTCTCAAAAAACATCACTTAGTAAAAATAAAAATCATTAGTCAAGAAAAATTTAAAAATACAGTTAATTTATATGTGTTTTTTAAACATACATTTTATAAATCATTAAAATAGCAAAAAATTATCCCTAAAACATACCAGCACCCTCTCGTGCAAATGAGAGGGTGCAACCTTAATAAGATTATATGTTTATAGTTTACATCTCTCTTAGAGTGTCTGAGAGGTTTCTATGATGGTATAAGACTTTAATTATAAGCCTCAATTAACCCATCATCATCTTTTAAGGAGAGGAAATGGTTTTGTCTTACGTTTTTCGTATAAGTAATTATTTTTGTTTTTTATTATGATTTTTATAAATTAAAATTCCTAACCCAAGAACAAACGCTCCAAACCCTAAATTAATCCCATTCTTTTTATCATTCATTAAACCAATATTATTTACTCTTCCACCACCAATAGTTTGACCAAGAAATTCTTGTGTTGGAACTTCTACTGATGTATCAAACGAAGTTAAAAAATAAATACCAACTGCAAGTCCACCTATAAGTAAAAATACTCCTAATGTGCTTAATAACGAGATTTCTTTTTTTAGATTCATAAAAAATTATTTTTGCGTATTAATAATAATCCTCATGGTAAGACGCAAAAAGCCCAACACAAGGTGATAACCTAAGTTATCCATATCAGTTTCCCGATATGACCAATGACGGCAAGCCCTTGATGTTGGGTTCTTTACGCGTCATTGGATTTTTCACCATGCCAATAATTACTCATTGGTTTAGGCTACTTCTAAAAATATTAAGTTGTAACTTAATAATAATCTTTTTAAAGAAATAAGTAAATAATTCAAACAAAAAGAAAACCCGCAAGCGAGTTTTCTCGTTGCAGGTTTATTTTTATTTTAACCCTCTAATACTACATTTCTTCTAACAAAGATAAATTTAAAGTCCTTAAAAAAGACTTTATCTTTATCAACTTCCCACGCTTTAAGCTCACAACCTTTTTGTCCGAACCAAGGAACAAGCAAATGTTTTTTGCGTTTTTCATCTTCCAACAATTTGGAAACAATAACATAAAACCCATCTTTAATTCCATATTTTGGTAACGCGATTTGCATTCCCAACGTGGATGGACATTCATCAAGCCCCAGACGTTCTGCTCTTTCACAGATGTTTTCATAAGTGGCACATGATTCAAACATGGGTTCAAATCCAAGTTCCCTAGGTGTGACAATAACAAGTTCAACTTCCTTTTCTTCCTGAAGACCAAACATGGGCCAATCAAGCACATTGTTTGATTCTTTAGTGTCAATGGTTTTTTCGTTTTTAACCATTTTAATTAAATCGTAACAATTTTCTGAATCTACTTTTATGGTCATAAAGGTATGAAAATTTGTGTTAGATTTAACTACTTGTGTTCTTCCAGAAAGGAAGTCCATGATTCCTTGTTCACCACCTAATTTGTTAAACACTGCTTCGGCTTGTCCAAAATTTACTTTACTGTATTTCATAACTTAAATTATTGTGGGCTGATAGCCCTTGTTTTTGATTACTTTCCGCAATCAGGAACTAGGCTATCATTTTTGTAGCCATAGCTAGAAAGTCCCAAATAAATATTCAGTACCTTTTAGCTATAGCCACTCTCAAACTTCAAAGAACTATACTTTTATACTATATCATATTGTATGACTTATGTCAAGGTCAATTTAACCCTTATGATTAGAGATTTTCCCCCAATTTTCCTTACTATCCTTTATTAGTAATTTAAGTTTTAAATCTTTTTTCCCTAACATAATATTTTTTAAACCTGTTGCACCCTTCCATCTAGAATCAAAAAACTCTGGCAATTCATCTTTTGAAAAAATATAACATTCATTATTCTTTGGTTTTTCTTTATCCAGAGCAATACATACAACATAATCAAATTTTGTTGTACTTATTCTATCCCATCCAGGACCTGTATTGATTGCCCACTTATTATTTACATCACAACCCCTAACATTTATTAGTTTTTGATTAACCTTAAAATTGCGTCCAGTCTTTTCAGGAGATATTTTCATTTTTGCCATTCGTTTCAAAAATATTTCTTTTGCTAGTTTAATTGTTTCCATTTTTATAAAAATAAAAAACTAATAAAAATCCAAATAATTATACCAATTCCAAGTCCTCCCAAAAAACCAGTAATTAATCTTCTATAATTATTAGACATGATACCAAGGAACTTTTGAATAGACCAATCAATACCCATTGGTATTATTAAAATAATAGCAATTAAAATTGATGGTAAATATCCAGTTATAAATAAAATAAAAGCTATTATGTGACCAATGCTACAACCGAAACATCTTGAACAAAAAGGCATTGGTTGTCCTTTAAAATAAAAACATCTTTCTGGTATCTGATGACATCCAAAAGTTATTGTCCTATTTTTAATCATTAGAATTTCTTATTACAACTCAAACAAGTTTTTTCTAGTTTATTTGCACCACTTTGGCCACATAATAAACCGAATGGACCCACAAGTAATGCACCACAACAAGCACCTCCTGCATCAAACCCCCTCTTCTCTATATGAATATTTTTTGAACCGCACTTAGGACAAAATAACACCTTTTCTTCTAATTTAGGAATATAATTAACCTTAGATTCCTCTAAATCACTTTTGCAATGCCTACATTTTATTGCATCATCTTGTATTTCTTCTGCACAAAATTTACATTTTTTCATAATTATTTAATTATATGAAGTTATAATTCCATCAGCTCCCCCATAAAAACAACTTGGAGTATAATCATCCCAACACCATTGATATCTTATTCCAGAACCATAATCTGAGGGATTGACGTCATTAGGTAATCCTCTTTTATATTTAAGCATATCTAAATCCATACCAATCCAAATTTTACCATCAGCAATCTTTTCACAATCTTCTCTCTCCCAATTAGGATGATTCTTACATATCTTACCACCAGGGGTTTTATAATATGCTTCTAATTCAGCTTTTGCTCTTAATTCTCTCTCTTGTTTTACTTTTATTTTTTCATCTTCAATTTTCTTTTTTTCTTCATCTGTAAAAATACGAGTTACAGTTAGGGTTTTATTTGTATCTTTTCCATTAGCTCTAGCTTTTAAAGTAATACTATTATTTTCAATCTTATCATTTAAATTGAGATTGTAATTAAAATATCCAGACTCCAATTCTACCATCATATTATTAATGGTTAATTCTGAATTTGACGGACTAACCTTTCCTTCTATTAAAATACTTTCAGCTTGTATTGATGATTTATCTTCAGGACTTATAATTTTTATAGATGGTGCTCTATTAAAATATGAAATTAAAACATAAACTAAAATGAAGGCTCCTGTTATTGCCGAAGTAAAAATAATTTTCTTTTTTTTATTAAATTTTGATTTCTTCCATAACAACCAAATCAAACCACCAGGTAAAGCAATACTAATAATATTCCAAAATCCAAATATTAAGACAACAATAACAGCTAAAATTAATATTATTACTAGTGGTGAAAGATCTCCATTTTTCTTTAATATACCATCAATGTTCTTTGTGACCATTTTACTATTGGTTACTTGAGGAATTTCTTTTAAATCACTTTCACAAAATTTACATTTTATTGCATCATCTTGTATTTCTTCTGCACAAAATTTACATTTTTTCATATTTTTATTTTACAAAATACTTAATATCTTTATCATAAATCTTCGCAAAGATTTGGAGTTCGACAACGTCAACTCTTTGCTGTCCTGATTCAATGTTAGAAATGTGAGATTGTGGTCTTTTTAATTTTTTAGCCACTTGAACTTGAGTCAAACCAGCTTCTTCACGTGCTTTTCTTAATCTTTCAATAAAGTAAGCATATTCTTTTGTTCTTATTGACCTAGTCATATATTACCATTGTCTATCTAAATATTCAATATCCAAACTTTAGATATTATGTATTCGGTCAAACAAGTCACAAATATGATTATCAATCCTCAAACAGTAACGTTAGTTAACGTATCGCCTCGCACATGCACGCGTAAGAAAGTATAGCTTTTATAAGGAATAAACTATTGCACAAATTAACTTCATGCATGTTATGTATGTTTACTCAGAGAGGATGGTTCTAATGGAAACATACTTATTGCCATCAGGCATACCGTTATCCCCTATTTGTTCATTCCACTCATCTACAATATGTAAATAATTAAATGCACTTGATTCAATCAAACTAGTTCTTACTTCTTTAATAAGTTTCCACTAGTAATTATAGCCTTATTTTATAATCTCCTTTTATCTCTAGATAGCAGGAAGTTAGAACTTTTAATAAGGTAAATCGAAAAAGCCACAGAAAAGTTTGTGACTTTTTCTATGGCTTAGATTTTTACTTATCCCAACATTGATTCAATCTTTTCATCCAACTCAGAAGTTAAACAAAAAAATATTTCCTGTTGTGGAAATTTTATGTTAAAAAACTTAACAAAAAATTTGTTCTCAGGGTTAGATGAAAAAAATAAAATTGGGAAACCGCAATTAGAAAGATATTGTTCCAATACTGATCTTTGTATATTTAAACTCAAATCAATAACTCCTAATCCAGGAGAGTGAACAACTTTTGAGAACACGACTCCAACACCAGAAATATCACTGGTTGTGTAAATCTCATACTTTTCACCTAATTTCTCAAGAGAAATTTTATGTGTACTTTCTGGACCAAAACAAATAATTATTCTTTTCTTATCCATATCTTTTTAATTTAAAAAAGTTTAACATTCAATTTATTTACTCTTACATTACCATAATTCAACTAATTGTCAAATCCAAGGGGGTTCTAATGAATTAACACTAAACCCCTACAAGTAGGTCACTATCGTCTCTTGGGTTCTCCCACTCATCTACAACATGTAAATAATTAAATGCACTTGATTCAATTAAACTAGTTCTTACTTCTTTAATAAGTTTCCACATCTCAAACATCCTTATTAAATAAGGGTGTTTTTGGTATAGACGTGGAGGATATTGAACCATTATGGATATATTGACTTATTACTATATTTATGCTATTATATAAGAAGTTCTTTGATACTTTGATTTTATTGGTCCTCAAAGGAGATTTATATCTTTTTTGAAAACCAATAAAATTGAATAAAAATGAAAAAAAGTTTAAGAGTCCTTGAAGCAACAGCTTCAACCTCACTTATGTTGTCCAAGTATTTTTTAGCATTAGGAAGTGTCTGGGGTTGGTGGTTGTCTATTTTAGGATACATCTTAACTTCATTTTTCAATGTAACAATAAAACTAAAAGCAGTAGCTGGAATAGTTGCTGGACTTGCGGTTTTATCAGCTTATGGACTATACAAATGGACTTACCATATTTCTGGATTACAACTTTTTGATTGGATAGTGATAATTATAAGTTTTATATTATCGGTTATTTTAATCACAAAAGAAGTAAAGGCAAAAAGACCATATTGGATACTTCAAACAGTTGCAACAATTGCTTTTGCATTCGCTTTTATAGCTCTTGGAATGAAGATGGAAATTGGTTGGTATGCCTTACTTATAGGACACATCAACAATACATATCTTTATTACAAAAAAGAAGCTTACATAATTAGCGTGATGCAGATAGTAAGTATTGTGATTGTGTTAGTAAAGATTTTTTAATCAAACCCGTAAACGAGAAAACTCGCTTGCGGGTTTTCTTTTTATTTATATATCTAATACCCTATCTGTGTAGTATCTACAATGAAACTATTCAATATTTTCAAGCATATTTTGAAGGTTTTTATTGCTTTGATAATATACCCAAAAACGAGAAAGGTAATGTTTTAAAGCACTTAATGATTCCCCTGACAAGTCCACATATACCTACTATATATTCCAAAATAAAATCTAAAGTAGTAAAATAAAAATATGAATAAAAAATATAAAATCATTTTAATAACTCTACTTTTAATTATTTTGGCCATTTGTATATTTAAAACATTAGATGAAAGAAATAAAAGTAATATAACAATTACAAAAGAAAGTGATAATTCTTCACAAACAATTGATTTATCTTATGAGACAAGAACACTTTCTCCATCTGATCTCTATGTTAAATTTGATGTAACATATCCATATTTTAAACAAGCAAGTGAAGAATTTAATTCTATTATTCTAAATTTATTAGAAGAACAAATAGTTGATAACAAAAACACCAGCACTGAAAATTGGCAAGCTAGATATCAAGCTCAATCCGAAGACGAAAATATTTCAGAATATCCAACTGATGATGAAAAATTTTATTTTTCATCTAGCTTTGATGTAGCTCAAAATAATTCTGATTATATAAGTTTTATTTTAACTTCTAGTGGTTACACTGGCGGAGCTCATGGATATGAAATAAAAACAGCTTTTAATTATGATGTTATAAATCAAAAAATTATCTCTCTAAAAGATATTTTCTCTGATTATCCTAATTATTTAAATTATATTTCTGAAGAATCTCGTAAAATTCTAAAAGGACAATACGCAACTGTAACAGAAGAAGATAGGGGAGATTCTGAAAGTGAAGAAGCTGTCCAAGATTATATAGATAATATGAACGAAATGATAGATTCAGGCACAGAACCAACAGAAGACAATTTTAAAAATTTCACTTTTACAAGCAATAAAATAAAAATATATTTTGCTCAGTACCAAGTTGGACCATATGCTATAGGAGAACCAGAAGTGGAACTAGAGAGAAGGTAAAATTAATAAATTTAAAAAGCACTCCTTGCGGAATGCTTTTTAAAAAATACAATTACATTTGAGGTTTTTCCCCTTCAGGCATTTGAGGAGGTTCTTCCATTTTTGAACCCTTACCCATTTTACAGCTACACTTTTTACAACCGAAAATTAAATAAATAGCTGACAATCCTACAAGGATATAAACTATTTTTGAGATTATTGCTCCTTGACCACCGAAGATCATTCCGACATCCCAGGAGAATAATCCTACTAATAGCCAATTAAGGCCACCAATAACGACCAAAAGCCATGCAATCTTATGTAAAACTTTCATAATTTTTATATAAAATTACTTAATAATTACGACATATATATTATAACAATTAATAAAATAAGAAGCTAGGAATTTAATCTACATATTCTTTTTTACTTCGGAAAATAATTCTTCTATACGCTCTTGCGTTTTAGCTTCTCCAAAAAGTCTAATTATCGGCTCTGTGTTTGATGGACGAAGATGAACCCACGAATCATCTGAAAAATCAAAACGAATTCCATCTTGTTCATCTACTTTTGCACCAACAAAAACCTTTTTTAATTTTTCATAGCTATCTTTCAAATCCATACCAATTGGCCATTTATCCTTTTTCATAAAGTACTTTGGAATCTCTTCAAGCAACTCGCTTATATTTTTTTCTGTTTTTGCTAAAAGTTCAAGGATAAGTCCAATCCCTACAAAACTATCTCTGGCTGTATTTATTATCGGGTAAATAACTCCACCATTTCCTTCACCTCCAATAATCGCTTTATGCTTCAAGATTCCCTCAACAACAAAACCTTCTCCAACTTTTGTACGGAAACATTCACTTCCATATTCTTTAGCAATATCTTCCCCCATCTTTGAAGTAGATAAATTTAAAACAACTGGTCTCCCGTGATTTTTAGCTAAAACATTTTTTATCGCGAGAGCAATAGTATACTCTTCTAAAATAACATCTCCTTTTTCGTTTATAACAACAAGGCGATCAGCATCAGGGTCATGAACAAAGCCAATATCCACCTTGTGCTCTTTTGCTAATTCCATAGTGCTAATTAGATTTTCGCGTATTGGCTCTGGGCAATGAGCAAATTGTCCATTCGGAATATTATTAAGTGGAATAAATTCCACTCCAAGCTTTTCAAATAAATATGAATCCATAACAGAAGCTGAAGCATTGATCATATCAGCAATAACTTTAAATTTTCTAGCACGAATAGCTTCTACATCTATATTAAGTAGTATGTGGTCAATATGTTCATGCGAGAAATTTGGGATATTCTTTTCTGGATCAGTATAATCTTCTATTATTTGTTTTTCACCTTTTTCATAAGCCGTATAACTATTTTCTATTTCATTAACTTCATCTTCAATTGTAAATAAAGCCTTATTGTTTACAAATTTAAGACCATTATATTCAATCGGGTTATGAGAAGCCGTAATAATAATTCCTCCGTCACAACTGTGGCTACGAACAGAATAAAGAACTGTTGGGGTTGGTAGAATATCACCATCAACCGCAACAACTCCAACTTTGCTTAATTCTTTAACTATAATATCTCTTATCTCTCCCCCTGTTGCTCGTCCATCACGCCCAATTAGAATTGTTGGGTGAGTTTTCCTTGTTACCTTCTTAGTAAAATCAACAAAAGCCCAAACATACCATTTAACAATATCTTCATTTAAAGTTTCTCCCCAGACACCACGATATCCAGAGACATTTAGTTTTCTTTTTTGCATATATTGATTATAACACATCTTTCTATTGCAATATTTTTATAGATATGCTACCATTTTGGCTAGGTAGTTAATCTATTAATTTCTATCGGAGAACATAATTTGAGAGAAAGAATAAACAATCAAATAAGAGCACGAGAGGTTCGTGTAATCTCAAGTGATGGGACTAATCTTGGTGTTTTAAGTATTGGAGACGCTTTAAAAGAAGCACAAAATCTTGGTCTTGATTTGATTGAAATATCTTCTAACTCTAATCCTCCAATAGCAAAAATAGCAGACTATGGTAAGTATAAATACGAGCAGAATAAGAAACTGAAAAAAGCTAGAGCTGGAGTTAAAATTACAGAAACCAAATCAATTCAAATAAAAATTGGAACTGGTGATAATGATTTAGCAATGAAAGCAGGAAAAGCTTCTAAGTGGCTTGTGGAAGGGCATCGTATTAAAGTAGAATTATTCCTTTCTGGACGATCAAAATATATGCCAGAGGAATTTTTGAAAGAAAGATTAAATCGTGTTCTTCGTTTAATAACTGAACCTTATAAAATAGCCGAAGATTATAAGAGGGGTCCTAAGGGTCCAACAATTACAATAGAAAAAGAAAAATAATTATGTCTATTAAAACAAATAAATCTTTAACAAAACGTCTTAAAATTACTAAAAATGGTAAGATTCTTTCACGTGCTCCAGGGTTTAATCATTTCAATGCAAAACAATCCCGCACCAAACAACTTGCGGGGAAAAAGGTAAATCATTTTAGTATTTCTAATAAAAATGCTCGTACTTATCTTGCTACTTCAAATATAAAAATTAAATAAATTATTAATTATCAAAAATCATTATGACAAGAGTCAAAAGAGGAACAATCAAACATAAACGTCGCAAAAATATTCTTAAACAGACAAAAGGATTTCGTCATGGTAGAAGCAAGAAATTAGTTCAAGCTAAAGATGCATTAAAGCATGCAGGCAATTATTCTTTTGCTCATCGTAAGGATAAGAAAGCTGATGCGAGAAAACTTTGGACTGTTCGTATAAACGCATCTGTCCGACCATTTGGAATTTCTTATAGTAAATTTATTGATGGATTAAAAAAGAAAAATATCTTAATTGATCGCAAAATACTTTCTGATTTGGCTATGAATAATCCTGAATCATTTGCTAGACTTGTAAAAAGTATATAATTGGCGGTCCAACCTCTGAATTTTATTCTGAACTACTTGAGGAATCTGAAGATGAACTCGAAGAACCAGATGACGAGCTGTCACTTGAAGATGAAGAAGAGCTTGATGAATCACTAGAACCAGATGATGACTCGGAGTTTGAACTTTCACTAGAAGAACCGTCACTTGAGGAATTTGAAGAGGAACTATCGCCCCCTGAAGATGTGTCGCTTGAGCTACTTTCACTGCTATCTGAATCAGTCGGAGGTTGGACCTCCGCAGGAGGTCCAACCTCCGACTCTTCTTCTGAAGTATCTTCTGTCGTTGTAGAACTTACCCCGTCATCAGTCCATTCATTTGAAGTAGTTGTCGAAGAAGAATCATCTGTCGTTGTTGAAGTATCATCTGTTGTGTCATTTGAGGAATCCCCTGCTCCAGTATCCGCTTCTTCCCAATCTTCAGTTGAAACTTCTGTAACAGTATATTCATCATTACCGACAATAACTTTTCTAATAACTTCTTCGGCTTCGTTTCCATCGGAATCAGTTGCATTATAATGAATTGCATAAATTCCTTCTTTTGAAGTGTCTGGAAATCCGGTTATTTCTACTGCTACGAAATCATCTACATCATCAGTAACCTCAGCGCCAAGTTCTTCATAAACATCTCCGATTTCTAAATTAATCGTTCCCTCTCCATTTAGGGTTATAACTGGGGCTTCTTCATTAACTTCTGTTGTTTCTTCTCCTGTTGAAGTAGTTCCTCCATCAGTATCATTAGTATCACTCGCACTTGCACTCCCCGCCCCAGCAAGCAAAGTATCAAGTTGCGATTTCTCAACACATGTTTCTACCCCAGCATCATCTGAAATACAAAGAAGTCTTGTACTAACTTTTCTGGCAAAAATAGTTCTAATCCCATTTGAAGCATCGCCAAGCCAATCACTAATTTTTGCAAATAAATTATCAAAGAAATTAGTTTCAAATTCCTTTTCCTCCTCAGTTGATGAAATAATTTCCCCAGTCAAAATTCCAAGGTGGAGATTCATCTTATCAATTTCAGCAAGAGTGTCTTCATCGGCAATCTTTAATAAATCAATTTCACCCGTTAGACCAGTTACTAAATCACTATTCGTATTTAATTTGGTATTTAATTCTTGAACAGCCATAGTTAAGATTGGGGTCATGTGAGAATAATCAACTCCTAAATAAGTAGTGTCAGTTTCTTCTCCCGTGACAATCTCTGGAAAAATATTTCTTACCTCTTGAGCAATAAAACCAATTTTTGTAGATTCAAGTTCATTTGGCCTTTTAGTATGATTCTCTTTATATATATCATTCCAATTATATGTGACCGGCCTAAGCTCCATAATCTTATCGAGGACTGAGCTCATCGTTGTAATATTATCCTTTAATCTCTGGTCTGAGTAAGATTCTATCTCACTTACACAATAGTTGACTCCACAAAAATCATTCGCATTGACAAGCCCACTAGAATCAATAGTTAAACTATTTGCTCCAACAGTATTATTAAAACCGAATGAAGCATAAGTACTACCTGCTGATATATTTGCATAATAACTATCACTTGAATTGTTTCTAACTATTACTCCATAATTAGCATTCGATGGTTTTACATTTAGATAACCAGCAGCTCCACCCAAAATAGCACTATTTGTTGAATATGATAATTTTAATTGTGAGTTTGTTAGAGAAGCAGTTGTTATCTCTAGAGGAACCCCTGGTACAGTCGTCCCGATACCCACATTTCCACTCCCCAATATTGTCATCTTTGTAGACATTGTTTGTAATGTCGTTCCAGTAGTAAGTGTTGTTCCTGTTTGAAATGAAATAGTTGAAGATCCAGTCCCTGTGCCTAGTCCCGATTGAAGAATCAAATTTCCTCCTGTCACATCACTGACAGAAGTTCCAGCGACAGTTGAACCTGCCGATACAGTTAATGCTCGTCCTACTACATCAGTAGCAGTATTTTCTATCCATATTTTTCTTGCAGCTCCGTTGCCCAATGAAAGAATGTTTGTTGGTGAAGTCGTCCCGATACCGACATCACCAACAGAATTAATTGTCATTCGTGTTTGTGCTCCTGGATCAAAACTGTCCGTAGTTGCAAAATACATGTTAGTAGCGTTGGAAGTTGACTGAACATAAATACCCGCCTGAGCCTCATCAACTTCTTGATATCCACCCCAAGTGATACCAGAAGCATAACCAGATGAGTTTGAACCATCAAAATGTAAACCGTACATTCCTGTTGAGGGGTTGATAGGATCAAAAGCCTTTGTATCATTTATCGTTAATTTACCGCTTGGCCCCGTCGTCCCAATCCCGACATTGCCTGCATTAAATATCGCAGCATAATTATTTGTTGCACCAGATGCAGAGAAATAACCAGCAACATTATTTGATGTTGTACCTGTATTTGTAACTGCTGAGTATACACCATATGCTGTATGAGAAGCATTCGCGTTTGCTCCACTTCTTGAAAGATTTAGCAAGTATGAGGAACTAGATGCTGTACCTGCAGTTGAAGTTGATGAAATAGACAAAGCAGTACCTGAAGTTAGATAATTAGCAGTAAAAGAAGCCAGATTGTTTGTTTGGACTGAACCTAAAACAGCTAATGCTGAACCAGATGCAGATGTATTTTGTATTATAGCGACAGCGTCTCCAGAAGTACCAGCACCGTATGCATATAGAGCATTGTTAAGTGAAGTTGTTACAGTAATAGTTTCACCACTTGTAATTCCAGAAATTCCTGTCATTGCACCTGTTGTTGAGATGTCCCAGTCACTTGTATTTATTGATCCTGTGTCTCCTCCATCACCTAAAGTGAAAGTATAGTTTGCAGTTAATGCTCCGTTTGCAGTTACTCCAGATGTTGCAGTTATTAGACCTGAGATTGTAGGTGTGGTAGTCCATGATGTTGGAGAGATTGTAAGTCCTGAACCCGCAATTGTTGTAGTATATGATGCATTACCAAAAGTAACCGCATTAGAATTACCTTGGAAGATTGGAGAGCTAACCGAGGTAACAAAACGCCCTGTTCCATTGACATCAAGAGTGTAAGATGAATCTGTTGTAGTATTAATAAGAACAGTACCATCATAAGTGATTCGCATTCTCTCTGTTACAGAATTAGTACCCGTACTAAAGAACAAAGCATTTTCTCCTCCACTTGTAACTTGCGTTGACCTAAGCCCTCCAATTCTTGCTCCATAACCATCAGTTGATGAGGAGTTGAATTCAATATATGCCCCATCTCCATCTGTCGTACTTCTAGGTCCAATAGTCATTGCTCGTTGTATTCCACTTCCTGTTGTTTTAATATCAAGTAGAGCATAAGGCCCCGTCGTCCCGATTCCGACGTTGCCGGAGCTTAATATTGTCATCTTAGGAGCAGCATTATGTATTCCACCTATGCCAAATTGTATTAAACCAGAAGCTGAATAATTTGTAATATAAAGATTGGCTCTATTTCCAATAAAACCGTAGCCATCATATTTTACCGCATCTGTAGCAGGCGCGGTGTTATCACTCGCCCCCCGAGTTACAATCGATCCACTAACATCTAATTTATAGCCAGGATTAGTTAGCCCGATACCAACATTACCTTCGATGATTGCTCCTGATGTAGGAGCAACGATGTTACCATAGGTTGCGCCTATTGCAGCAGCGCCTAAGACACCAAGTTTTGAAGCAGGTGTAGTAGTGCCAATGCCGACATTATAGGTAGTAGAAGTCGGGAATAAGCTGGTTGAGCTAAGCTGCCAGTAACCCTGGGTGCTTCCGCCTGAAGGAGCATAAAGACTGCCGGTTAAGCGGATATCACCAGTAACATCAAGATCATAGGCAGGAGCGGTGGTGCCGATGCCGACGTTGCCATTCAACAAAGTTTTAGTAACACTCGTATTACCCAAGACAACAGAATTACTCCCTGCTCCAATCGCATTATATCCAATCACAATTTCATTCGTAGTTCCATCTGCGCTAGCTTTAGTGTTATATCCTAAATATAGTCCGTTATCTCCTGTTGTCCTACCTGTCGAACCGTCGGCGATGTAGCGACCTGCAGACATACCCAAGGCAGAATTATTGCTACCTGAAACATTTTGCATTAAAGAATATGGGCCGAATGCAGAATTATTAGACCCTGTTACATTTTTATTAAGAGACGCGTGTCCGACAGCCATATTGTAATTACCTGTCAGGTTTTCATATAGTGTATTCGTTCCTAGTCCTACATTATAATAACCCTCTGTATTCTTATATAATGTTCCATACCCGATAGCAACATTATAATAACCTATTGTATTGGATGTTAAAGTGTTCTGGCCAAGAGCTGTATTATAAGAAGATTGATAAGCGGCTGTTGCGGTTGAACCCATCGTGAAATTACCCGAGTTAATTCCAACAAATGTATTTCTTCCAGTCGTAGTTACCGTTCCATTATTTCCATAATTAAAATCGTGAATAAAACGAGTTCCATTTTTTGTGATTACTCCATATTGATTAGCATACGTTGTGTTATCCAAATTCAAGTTTCCTGCAGATATGTCTAGTTTGGTTTGGGGTGTGGTCGTCCCGATTCCGACATACGCATTCGTCGTATCAATATTTAATACATTTGTTGTTCCATCTGCTTTGTTAAATTGAATAGCAGTAGTGGAATCTGCGGAAGGATAAATCTTTGGAGAAATTAAACCTGAGGTTGTCGAAAGAGTATTTGCACCAAGAGTAACGGCTCCAGTTGCACCAGTGTAAGGAACATAAGTAGATGAAGCAGTACCAGTAGTTAGGTAAGTAGAAGTATCAAGTGCAAATGTTCCTGCTGCTGTCATCTTCACAAATGATGCTGATGAATATGTGAGTCCAGCAAGTGAAGTTAGATTTGCATGAAGTGGTTGACCACCGAGACCAGAGAGAGTGTAAGTTGGTATGTTTAATACGTTTGATGACAAAGTAGCAGAACCAGATGAACCGGTTGTTGTAAGTGAAGTAATTCTGTTTGTATATGCGCTGTTCCAGTTTGAAGAATTGTCAGTGATTGAAGTTCCCCATGCACTACCTGTGGAGACGGCAATACCAGCACCCGGATATACTTGAGATGGAATGTCTGTTGTGAGGGCAAG
>Ga0153915_10002966_pt1 | contig 15512 bp, 14 predicted proteins | sample Opewatmetagenome_2_FD_107003 | JGI IMG/M metagenome (GOLD analysis project Ga0153915, IMG submission 107003) | Freshwater wetland microbial communities from Ohio, USA - Open water 3 Core 3 Depth 3 metaG | ecosystem: Environmental > Aquatic > Freshwater > Wetlands | place: USA: Ohio, Lake Erie...
GCAAATGCCGGCATCAATATTCTATATCAGCCAGACAACCATGCAGGAATACTTTGCCATGATCATGCTGGTGGATATGGTTGATGTGACTGAAGCTTTTCATAGCATTAAGACCAGGCTGGAGGACAAGGGAAAAGAGCTTGGAATGCAAATCAAGATTCAAAGAGAAGATATTTTTAATGCCATGCATCAAGTTTAACGGAGCTGCTTAATATGACACCAATGATTAATAAGGACAATATTCTGGAAACTATCCGGATGATTCAAGAGGAAAACCTGGATATCCGCACTATTACTATGGGAATTAGTCTGTTTGACTGCGCTGATTCTGACGGAGCTAAAGCCCGGGAGAAAATTCGCTCTAAAATCAACCGTCTGGCTGGTAATCTGGTCCAGGTTGGTCAGGATATTGAAACGGAATATGGCATTCCCATCGTCAATAAACGCATTGCAGTCACTCCCATCTCTCTGATTGCCAGCGCCACCAGCGAAGAAAGTTATGTTGAATTCGCACGTCTTCTAGATAAAACCGCTAAAGAGGTAGGAGTAGATTTTATCGGGGGCTTCTCGGCTCTGGTACATAAAGGATGCACCAGGGGCGATCGTATTTTGCTGCAATCAATACCGGAAGCCCTTGCTACAACAGACGTGGTCTGTTCTTCTATAAATGTCGGAACCACGCGTGCGGGACTGAATATGGATATTATCCGGGAAATGGGAAAGGTGATTAAAGATATAGCGCGCTTAAGTGCGGATAGAAACAGCATTGGCTGTGCCAAATTAACAGTATTTTGTAATGCCGTGGAGGATAATCCTTTTATGGCAGGAGCCTTCACTGGCATCGGCGAACCCGAATGTGCTATTAATGTCGGTATTAGCGGTCCTGGTGTAATTCGTTCTGCGGTTGAGAAGGTCAAGGGCCAGTCTTTCGATGCTCTGGCCGATACCATTAAACGCATGGCTTTTAAAATTACCCGGGCAGGACAGTTAGTAGCTTCGGAAGCTTCCAAGCGTCTTAACGTGGAATTCGGTATTGTTGATCTTTCTCTGGCCCCTACTCCTCGGGTGGGAGATAGCATCGCCAATATCCTGGAAGAAATGGGGCTGGAGTCCTGTGGCGCGCACGGCAGTACTGCGGCTTTAGCTTTGTTGACAGACTCCATTAAGAAAGGGGGGTTGATGGCCTGCGCTCATGCCGGTGGCCTTTCCGGAGCTTTTATTCCTGTCAGCGAAGATGCTGGTATGATCCAGGCAGTCAAGAAAGGCGCTATTTCGATTGACAAGTTAGAGGCCATGACCTGCGTCTGTTCGGTCGGGCTGGACATGATAGCCATTCCCGGAGATACTCCGGCAGAGACTATCTCGGCCATTATTGCCGATGAGGCGGCAGTGGGTATGATGAATCATAAGACCACTTCCGTGCGTATCATTCCCGTATTCGGTAAAAAAGTCGGCGATGAGGTATCTTTTGGCGGACTGCTGGGGCAGGCTCCCATAATGCCGGTTAATCCCTTCTCCAGCAAAGAATTCATACAGCGTAGCGGCAAGATACCTGCCCCGGTTCATAGCTTCCGTAATTAATTTCCTGTTTAATTATGCAACAAACATAAACATTGATGATTTAAAATGTGCTACGTAAGAAAGATATTCGTGCAGGCATTACCAATGGTATCTATGCCTGATTAACTGTGGGATATAAACCGCTAATCAATTTTTCCTGTTCTTTTATATCAACCACATTCTTGCGAATCCGAGCCTTCTCCCTACGATTAAATATTTTCCTTGACTTTGATATGTTATTTACATTCATTTGTACAGACGACTCCTATTTTTAAATTTTTTATTACGTGATTTGATGGGCTTTATATCCTGAATAAACTATATATAAGATTTTTTGTTTTGGTGACTATTCCAGATAGTCCTTCAATTTACGACTGCGACTGGGATGACGCAATTTACGTAACGCCTTAACCTCAATCTGACGGATACGCTCCCGAGTTACGTTGAACTCTTTGCCCACCTCATCAAGGGTACGACTTCGTCCGTCTTCCAGGCCAAACCTGAGTTGAATTATGCGATGTTCCCGCGGAGTAAGAGTACCAAGTACTTCCTCAACCTGTTCCTTGAGCAACTGATGAGAGGCGATATCAACAGGAGATCGAGCGTTGCTATCCTCAATAAGATCACCGATGTGGCAATCTTCAAATTCTTTAAGGGGTGACTCCAAAGATATGGGCATCATTGAAACTTTGATTATCTCCTCCACCTGTTGGGGGAACATCTTCATTTCCTGACCAATTTGCTTCAGGGTGGGTTGTTTTCCTTGCTCTTGAGCCAGACGGCTTCTCACCTTAAACAGCTTTTTGACAATCTCCCCCATGTGCACGGGCATGCGAATAGTGCGAGATTGGTCGGCGATAGCTCGGGTTATGCCTTGACGAATCCACCAAGTAGCATAGGTGCTGAATTTATAACCCTTGTGATGGTCAAACTTGTCCACTGCCCGGCTGAGACCGATGTTGCCCTCTTGAATCAGGTCAAGGAGGGAGAGACCTCTACCGAGATACTTTTTGGCGATGCTGACCACCAGGCGTAAGTTAGCTTCGATCAAATCCTTTTTGGCTTTCTCAGACTTAGCTTCAATAATATCAAAGTGGGTTTGCAGCAGATCTCTATCAGCCTGGACGGAATCCTTAAAAGCTGCATCTTCCAGTAACCTGTCGAAATCATGATAGCCACTATTTTTGATAACGCTGTGGACTTGCTCAGGCAAGAGATTTATATTTATTGACAGGTTAATAATATTCTGTTCTGTCTCAAGCGGCGATTTTTTCATTTTAACGGCCATGAATTGTATGAATTCCGGGTTAATGAGGTCATTTATGGCATCTCTAAACTTTACATTAGACATAGAGTCCATAAAGGTGGAGGTATCCTTCAAACTAAGCTCCTTATGTATTAGATCGATTATGGGAGTAGACTGACCAAGGTCATTGACCAGGGTAAGTATTATTTCAGTGGCTGAAGGAGGTCTGTTTTGTTTCTTTAGCCAGTCCTGTTTTATCTCGACGATCCGCCTGCCCTCCTCCCTCTGTTTGGCTAAAGTAGTTTCTTTCTCAGCTGTCAGCAGAGGGATACGACCTATCTCGTGGAGATACATACGGATCGAGTCCTCCATTACCTCCGGTTCCTCCATCCTCTCTAAGGGTACTTCCCTTTCTACCGATCCGACAGAAATTTCTCCCTTGCCAGTATCAACATCTCGAACTTCGCTCCATACTAAATCATTCTCCGTCATTTCCTTAGCTTCATCTTCCTTGAACGTCTCAGTAGATTCAACAGCAATATCCGGGGTTGCTTCCAAACCAGGTCTAAACTCATCCATATCCGGAGCTTCTTCCCTGCTCTCAGATTCGGGTGAAAACCATTCATTCTGCTTATCTTTAGTCTTTTTAACCATACTCTATTAAATGCCAGGTTATCACATTAAGCTCAGTATTAGTTGAGTAAAGGGACTGCTATTAGTTGAGAGAAATCAGGTGGTTGTTTTATCAGGTACAGCTTCTATCTCTATTTTATATTTCATGTTCTCCAATACCCAAAACCAGATATAGCCATCGGCCAGAGAAACCAGTATCTGTAAACATAAAGCGGCCAGACCGATGGAGTAGCGACCCTCGCCAAAGCAAAAACCGATAAAGGTACCCCAGGGTATGCTTAATGCTCCGATTACTATTGTCGTTGCTTTTAACATTTTGTATTTTGTGCGGAGGTTCATCTTCATACCTCTGAATATTATTTTCCATCATAGTCATTTTCCCCTTATGCTTTATTTGAGGCTGTTCCCGGACTACCGCATCTCATCGGGTTTTCAAGGTCAGTGACAACCCAATTGAATAAGAGCTATTTGAGGGCAGGTAAAATCTTAGCTCGAATACACAGCTTTTCAAGATAAAGATCGGATATGTCAGACCCTTATCTTTACCTTATTATTGCAAGATATCTGGAACTGGTGCAGCAATACCGGCAGTATACCGGATTATCTCCACAAGGCTGAAACGGGACTTCAGGCTACATTGAGCGAAAGTTCCAGAATACATCTAGCGGGGGCTTCCATCGATGTAGCTTCCACCAAAATTGCCATTACACTCGGTTTTTTTAGCTGAACGGCAAGAAGGACAACGCCTGGGCTCATTAGTAAAGCCATTAATAGCGAAGAACTCCTGCTCTACTGTAGCAAAGGGGAAAGATTTTCTACCATTGGAATATTGAAAGGATTTTTCTGAATAAGCCATTGAATGACCTCATACGAATTACTTGGTTCAATCCGGGGTCATCCAACGCTTTGTAGTTAAATATTTAACGAAGTATGTAATAACCTAAAACCAAACCAGCCAGTAAATAATAACATAATGGACAAGCATTCACAAATTTGACATTAGGATTGACGTATTGGATATCCAGGGGAGAATGATGGCATACCTGATTTGTAAACCGTTGAATATCCGGTTTTAAATACAATTATCCAAGTTTGTGATAAACTAATAACAGCCACGTAAACTAAGGAGATTCACTACATAAATACCGCCTGACCTTTCTACGAGCGATGAGCGGTATTTTTGTTGTAACAGCAGACACTTACTTGCAATCAGGGTCAGCTGTGAAAACCAAAAGGGAACCTGGTCTGTTAGGAACAGGTAAAACAGTGGACTTATTAAAAAGCAAGTAGGAGCATAATGACAAGCGAATTTTCCCAACTGGGTCTAAAACCGCAACTGGTGCAAGCCGTATCTGATCTTGGCTATATCAACCCCACGCCGATTCAAGCGAAGATTATTCCGTTAATGCTGGGTGGGCAGGATGTAATCGCCCAGTCGCAGACAGGTACCGGCAAAACCGCTGCTTTCGCATTACCCATTTTACAAAACCTGGCTCAAGACAAGCGTAACATACAGGCTCTTATACTGGCTCCCACTCGGGAACTGGCTTTACAGGTAGCGAAGGCTACAAGTGAATACAGCGGGGGCCTGGATGTGCGGGTTCTGCCAGTATATGGCGGGCAACCTTATATCCGGCAGATTAGCCGTCTCAGACAGGGAGTAGACATCGTTGTAGGTACACCCGGGCGCTTACTGGATCTGATAGAGAAGGGTGAACTCGATCTAAGCAGAATAAGCACCGTTATCCTCGATGAAGCTGATGAAATGCTCAGCATGGGTTTTATTGAAGACATCGAAGAAATTCTCAGTAAAATCCCAACAGAACGTCAGACCGCTCTTTTTTCTGCTACCATCTCACCGGAAATCAGCAGCATAGCTAATAAATATATGCATTCTCCACAGTCTATCACCATTAAAAGCCAGCATCTTACCGTTGATGCCATTGACCATAGATATTGTCTGGTTAATAAAGGGGATAAACTGGCTGTTCTCACGCGGCTCTTTGAGGTTGAGGATATCACCAGTGCGCTTATTTTTGTCCGGACGCGTGTTGGTACCAGCGAATTGGTGGATGAACTTATGGGACGCGGATTTCCTGCCGAAGCCTTGAATGGAGACCTGAGCCAGGAGACTCGGGAACAAGTATTGAATCGCTTCCGGCATAATCAAATCACCGTACTGGTGGCTACTGATATGGCAGCCCGGGGATTGGACATCGAACATATTTCACACGTTTTTAACTATGATTTACCCGAGGACCCGGAATTGTATGTACATCGCGTTGGGCGCACGGCGAGAGCCGGCAAAACAGGCATCGCCATTTCACTGTTGACAACGAAAGAATTATGGCACTTGCACCGGATTGAAGGATTTACCAAACAGGAAATCACACGAGTACATATTCCCACAACTGAGGAAATAGAGAAACACCGGGAATCACAGTTGTTGGAACAGACGCTGGCCTGGTTGCAACGCGGTGATCATCAGAGGGAATTACAGATGGTCACTAAACTGGTTGAAAACGGGCATGATCCACTTCAGATTGCTGCGGCAGCTCTTAATATGGCTCGGGGAGATGAGAAGCAGCGTCCTATTGCGCCGTTCAGCGCTGTCAAAGAAGAGAAAACTACGAAAGCGCGGCGTGAGATTAAACGCGGTACCAAAAAGAATGAGCGTAATGATGTCAAAGGCCCATGTGAGAAGGGAATGGTACGGATGACTCTTAGCGCAGGAAAATCCCAGGGAATACGGCCTGCTGATGTCGTGGGCACAATCGCCTACCATGCCAATTTTCCAGGTAATACCATTGGGAAAATCAATATTCTTGATAAACAGACAATGGTTGATATACCGGAAAGGTATGTGGCGCAAGTATTGGCCAAATCCGGGAAATATCGAATCCGTAAAAGTGCCGTTACGTTGAAGCTCGCATGAACAGCCAGTAGAGCATCCAAGATGAAATGAGGGGAATCACTCCATCCTTAGATCCTTTATCAAGCTACGCCCTCTTCAGGATGTGAAAGGAATAGCTATTGACACTCGATACCGATAGCCTTAATGTAAAAAGGAGGGATTACTTAGACTTTTGTTACCAGGCGACCTATAATACAGATAAATTAGAAAGTCATTGGCGATGTAGAAATAATCTTCACTGGCGTACGCCTGGATGTTTATTCGTCCGGCGAAATCGAAACCAAGCTGAAACCGCTATTGATAGTTTTAAAAAGACCTAATATATAGCCAATCACCCCGGTTTTTCCGGGAATTGAAAGGAACATCACAATTGGGTAACAGCATCACCAATATTTTAATCGACCTCGCTAAAATAACCAGTTTTATCGTTCTTGCTGCCTACTTAATTTCCCGCACCGGATTTTTTTCTGAAATATTAGACCGTCATAACACACTCAAGAACCACCTGTTAACCATATTCTGTTTTGGCATTCTCTCCATCTTCGGCACCCTGGGCGCGGTTGAATTGCCCTCTGGAGCGGCCGCTAATATCCGCGATCTGGGACCTTTGATCGCCGGTCTTTTCGGCGGCCCGCTAATCGGGTTGGGCGCTGGGTTGATCGGTGGTATACAACGCTATTCCATGGGTGGTTTTTTGGCGGTTCCCTGTTCATTAGCCACGGTGCTGGCCGGTTTACTGGGAGGGCTGATATTATTACTCAGAAAAAGGAATTATCTTAACATCTGGCAGGTGGCCGTTGTCGCCTTCAGCATGGAACTGCTGCATATGGGTTTGGCCCTGGCTATAGGTAGGCCTTTTAGTGATGCACTGGCGGTAGTTAAAAGTGTTGTCATGCCTATGACAATCGCTAATGCGATCGGGGCCAGCATCTTTGCCTACATTTTTCTCAATCTGGTTAAAGAAAAGAGGACCGCCGCCGAAAAAGAGCTATACGGGCATGAATTGGAACGTAAAAAATTCGAGTTGGAGGCAGCCAGGCAAATCCAGATCAGCTTTATGCCCGAGTCAACTCCCATCCTGAAAGAATTCCAAATCGGGGCTTTCAGCCTGCCGGCCCTGGAAGTAGGCGGAGACTATTACGATTTTATCCCCATCACCGACGGCAAATGGGGGTTGGTTATCGGCGATGTATCCGGTAAAGGTTTCCCGGCAGCTTTATTTATGGCTTTGTCCAGAACTTGTGTCCGGGCCAATGCCATGGGCGATGCTACCGCCTCCGAGGCCATCCTTAAAGCCAATAAAATCATCTCGCAGGATTCCAGTTCAGGTATGTTCATCACCCTTTTCTATTCTGTGCTGGACCTTAAAAATAAGAAACTCCGTTACGTCAACGCCGGGCATAATCCCCCGATCGTACTCAATGACAAACGTGGAGATATTAAATTGTTGGGAGCCAAAGGGATCGCGCTGGGAGTAATGGATGACATTATACTGGAGGAAGTGGAACTTGACCTGGCGACTAATGATATCATTGTCTTTTATACCGATGGCGTCACCGAAGCCATTAACAAACAGGAAGAACAGTTCGGTGAGTCCAGGCTGGCTGACCTGATTAAGCAAAACAATCACCTGTCAGCCAAAGATCTGGTAGACAAGATTAAAAATGAGATTATGAACTTCACACAGGGAGAGCCTCAATTTGATGACCTGACTCTCTTTGCTCTGAAAGTACTTCCGGCCCCTGATTCCCCGGCAGTACAAAAATAGACCACCATCACGTTAAAAATCAGGAGTTGTTGCTAAATACCAGATCAGTATACGAATATAAATAAAAAAAACCTGTAATAGCCGAAGACTAAAGGAAAGTAACCAGTGCTAAATTATATAGGAAATCTTGCCATCAGCTTGATATTAACGATGAGTGTCATCATTTTGGCAGCCTATCTAATTACACGAACTCATTTTTTTAATGAAGTACTGGAACGGCATTACACTTTCAAGAACTGTCTGATTACCATTTTATGCTTTGGCGCTTTATCCATCTTTGGCACCTACGGCGGAGTTGAATTACCGACCAGTGCAATCGCCAATCTTCGCGATCTGGGGCCTTTGATCGCCGGTCTTTTCGGCGGCCCGCTAATCGGTCTGGGAGCAGGCCTGATTGGTGGCATACACCGTTATTTGATGGGGAATTTTGTAGCCTTGCCGTGCGGGCTGGCCTCCGTGGTAGCCGGTTTTCTGGGCGGTCTTATTTTCTATATCCGGAAAGGTCAACATCCCAAAATTTGGCAGGTCGCCATTATAGCCGCCTGCATGGAATTAATCCATTCCGGTTTAACTCTGGTTTTGGCCACGCCTTTTGAAAAAGTGTGGGAAACCGTTAAAAATCTTACCATACCTATGATGACCGCCAATGCCATCGGTTCAAGCATCTTTGCTTTTATTATTATCAACCTGGTTAAAGAAAAAAAGACCGCGGCCGAAAAAGAAAAACTCCGCCATGAATTGGAACGTAAGCAGGTTGAGCTGGATTCGGCCAGACAAATCCAGATCAGCTTTATGCCCGAGTCAACTCCCATCCTGCAAGAATTCCAAATCGGGGCTTTCAGCCTGCCGGCCCTGGAAGTAGGCGGAGACTATTACGATTTTATCCCCATCACCGACGAGAGATGGGGACTGGTAATCGGCGATGTATCCGGCAAAGGTTTCCCGGCAGCTTTATTTATGGCTGTGTCCAGAACCTGCGTCAGGGCCAATGCTATGGGTGACGCGACAGCTTTCGAAGCAATCACTAAAGCCAATAAAATCATCTCGCAGGATTCCAGTTCGGGTATGTTCATCACCCTTTTCTATTCTGTACTGGACCTCAAAAGCAAAAAACTCCGCTACGTCAATGCCGGGCATAATCCCCCTATATTATTCAGAAACAATGGCAGCGGCAACATCAGAGTACTGGAGGCGAAAGGAATCGCTCTGGGCGTCATGGATGATATTGTGCTGGAAGAACTTGAGGTGGATCTGGCCCCTGATGACATCATTGTCTTTTATACCGATGGCGTCACCGAAGCCAATAATAGACGGAAAGAACAGTTCGGGCAACCGAGACTGGCAGAGCTTATATCCAGGAACAGCCACCTATCCGCCAGTGCTCTTGTGGACAAGATCAAAAATGATATTATGGACTTCACACAGGGAGAGCCCCAATTTGATGACTTCACTCTCTTTGCCCTTAAAGTAAGTTCATCTACTAATTCTCCCACTATTAAGACATAATGCGGAAGTTGTATCGAAGGAGATAGTCCTTGGGAATTAATAACTCTATATCTAACAATTCTCAGAATAATCAGGAATCCTCATCACGTAAATCCAGATCTCCCATCTATTATGGTTTTGTCATTGTCCTGGCGTGTTTTATGCTGACCATGATGGGCCGGGGCATCTTTTATATCTATGGAGTATTTTTTGGATCTATCGAGAATGAGTTTGATTGGAGTCGGGCGGTCACCTCCGGCGCTTTTTCAATCTGTGTCTTGATTTCCGGATTATGCGGCATTTTTGCCGGACGCTTGTGTGATAAATATGGCCCTCGCGTGGTCGTCGGTTTTTGCGCTGTTTTACTTTCTATGGGTTATATTTTAATGTCTGTAGTCCATAACACCTTTCAGTTCTATCTTATATACGGCCTACTTATATCTTCCGGCGTCAGCGGATTTTGGGCGCCTTTGTTATCCACTTTAGCCCGCTGGTTTACCAATAAACGGGGATTAATGACCGGCATAGTCACCGGCGGTATTAGTTTTGGAACCCTGGTTATGCCCCCTTTAGCTACCCAGTTGATTGATGCCTACGATTGGCGGACAACTTACGTCATCATGGGTGTGATTGTGTTAGCTGTTTCAATGGTCGGCATTTACTTTTTAAGACGTTTTCCCCAAAAAGCGGATCATGATATCGGGAAAAAGTATCTTACCGAGTCTATTTCTTTAGATTCATTAGCGGTGTTTGATTTACAGGAAGCCTTGCGCACCCGTCAATTCTGGATGGTCTGTGCCATCTATATTTTATTTGGAATCATACAAATGACAGTGATGGTGCATATCGTACCTCATGCGGTTGGAATGCAAATATCGGCGATTAATGCGGCTACCGTTCTTTCGGTGATTGGAATTGTAAGTTTGGCAGCTCGTATCGTGATCGGAGCTGCTTGTGATAAAATCAAGGTTAAAATCTCAGTCGTTTTATGCCTGGGTTTGCTGATGCTGTCTTTTATCTGGCTGCTATTTGCCAACGATCTCTGGCAATTATATATTTTTGCCATTATATTCGGTTTGGGATATGGTGGAATGTCCTGCTTGCAGTCACTGGTCGCGTCGGAACTATATGGTTTGCTGTCTCTAGGAGCTATAGCTGCTATTTTTTCCTTCGCCCAGGAAATCGGTGGAGCCGTTGGACCTTATCTGGCCGGATATATTTTCGATATCACTTCAAGCTATCATTGGGCATTTATAGCCTGTGCACTGTCAGCGTTTGTGGCGTTGATAATCGGCGCACTCTTGACACCGCCGCGTAATGATTGATCTTATAATCTCAGGTTACGGCTATAGTAAGGTTTTGAAATTTCTGTAATTCAGTCAGGCTGGTTTTTGAGGCTTGTAGATACAATTGGGCTTTCAAAGCAAAGTGATTGAGTTGGGTGTTGCACTTTAATAATTCCAACTTTATGGTGGGTTGAAAACCATGGCGTATATTCAAAGTAATACAGATGAATATAAAGGAGTGTTGAAAGATGGTAAAAAAGAGTATGGAAGCGAGAATGCAACGTATAGAAGATATCCATGAAATACAGAACTTAATGGGCAGGTATGAGTATTACCATACAGCCGATATGCAGGAGGAAACGGTAGAACTGTATGCCCAAAAAACCCCTGGCGTCAGTGCGGAAATAGCCAATTGGGGTGTGTACGATGGCATAGAAGGAATTAAAAGGTTATTTCTGGGTTTCCATAGACTGGGTGGGGAAAAAGCTCTTGTCGGTAGTATGCATATGCATACTCTGACAACGCCAGTTATCGAAGTCGCCGGAGATGGAAAAACAGCTAAAGCCGTATGGATTTCGCCGGGACATGAAACCGATACACTCGGAGGCGGCAAACCCAAAGCAATGTGGGCATGGTTGAAGTATGGTGTCGACTTTGTAAAAGAGGATGGAAAATGGAAGTTCTGGCATTTTCATGTATATCCTATCTTTATGACTCCTTATGAAAAAAGTTGGGTAGATGCGCCGCCGAATACTTCTCAACCCATGATAATGCCGGAAGAGTTAAAACCGGACAGACCTACCTCCTACCTCTGGGAGTATAGCCCGGATCGTAAATGTGAGAATGTGCCCAAACCACCCGAGCCTTATGAAACCTTTAGTGAAACATTTAGCTATGGCGATTTAAAGTAGCAAGGTTAGGTATTGGACTTTGGACAATTCTGAATATGAAAAGAGATTTTCCCGGCTTTGATCGCACTATTTAAAGTCAATCACTCTGGAGTTTGAGAAAATGAAATTACACGCCAAACTGCCAAGTTATTTAGTATCTCTAATATCTTACCCTTGACGCAAGTATTTTTGCCCTTATCCGAGATAATTAAATGGTTAATAGACTAGTGAGCAGTAATGAGAAAATTCATTTGTGCTATTACTGCTCGCAATTATAATATATCCAGATTGGCGTGATTCTGGTTATTTTGTCCAAAGTCCAATTTATAAAAACCGATTATTTATATAGCCAAAAAGGCCTTGAGCCAGGGTTAACCATAGACCGATTACAAGCCAGAGAGAACCGATTTTGCCATTATCTCCGAATCTATTCTTTTACTATAGAGATTTTACAAAGCTCTTATGCCAGTCAACCATAGATGCTCTTCCGGTACTGCAAGTCCATCCACGGCTGACCGGGTGCTCCGGATCTCCTTCTACCTTGGTTAATCGTCCCTCATTCTCATGCAGCACCATTCCGCATCTACTGGCGCAGAAATGGCAGGACGTTTTCATTGTATTAGACATATTTTGCATCTCCTGATATAAAGTTAGCGAGGGGCAAAGATTACAGTCTTAGGTGTAACTTCCATGAACTCGACCAGTTCACTGACCGGAGCATACTTCATGACTCCAATAGTGCAGTGTGTAACACAGGCAGGCTTTTTACCCTGCTTAACCCGGTTTTGGCATAAATTGCACAGGTCGGTGGGAACCGGAACATAGTCCCATGCCCATTTGTCCCCTCCGGTTTCAAGGGGACCAACTTCGTTCACCTTGATACCAGTCTTACCGACTGCGAAGCTATTTTCTTGTTTGCAGGCCATTTCACAGGTATGACAGCCGGTACAGAATTCATAGTTAATTAATAGACCGTATCTGGTCATGTTATTCCTCCTGAACCTTTTTAATACGGCAAATGCCGCAACGATAGGGAGCACAAAATCCTGAAGGCCCCTGCTGTCCAAAAGGCACCAGGAGATTAATGTTAGATTCCCAAACGCCAAAAAAAGAGGGAGCCGGTCCGGATTTTTCCGGGAACCACCAGGCATGTTGAGCATGCACTACCCGTTTATCTATGGTAGGGGTTAATTTGGCTATCTGCTTACACTTGCCCCGCATATTTTCTATCCAGACCCAGTCCCCATCCTTAATCCCGTAATTACGAGCCGTCTCCGGATGGATTTCAACAATGGGATTGGGATTTACCTCACGCAACTCCGGAATCTGACGATGCTCAGAATTAAAACAGCCCCAAAGCCTGGCGCCGGAGGTCAGAATCAAAGGATAGTCTTTAGCCAGTTCAGGAGTGCTGTAGGGACTTTCCGGGGGCTCCTCAAAATATGGCAGGCCATCCAGACCTATCCTCTCGAAATAAGGAACAGAGAGCAAGAACTTGCCGTTCTCGGTTTCGAAGCCCGGTTTTCCATCCTCTCTCAGTAGTCCTTTTTCATATTTCCGGTAATGGAAAGGATAGTAGCGTGGAGTACCCAATTCCCTGATCTCCTTAAAGGTATTCCCGGTATCACGGACTAACCAGTCCAGCATCTCTTCAACGTTTTCCCAGGGGAAACCCTCCGGATTCAGCCTTTTCCCCAATTCCAGAATTATCTCGTCATCTGACTTGCATTCACCTACCTGGACTACTTTGTTGACAGTGCGCAGAGGTCCCCACCAGGCCGTTTCATAATCTTCGGTGCGGATGCCGTTACGCTCCAGGCCTGTAGCTGCTGGCAGCACCAGATCGGCTGCAGCCATCGCCGTGGGTGTCATGAACAGGTCGGCTACCACTACAAAATCCATAGCCAATAAAGACTGTAAGGTTTTTTTCGAGTCAGCCCCCATGCAAGCTATCGGATTGGTAGATTGTATCCAGGCCATTTTTATAGGATAGGGTTTGCCCGTTAGCATGGTCTCAACCAGAACATCCGGTTGGGCCATGGGAACCAGGGGATATTCTTTCCCGCCGATTCTCTTTTTCTTAAGTTCAGAGGGCATCTCTTTACGCCCCCAGAGAGGAGGTGGAATTTCATGAAAAGGAGTAGGTTTATTAATAATATTGCCTCCGGGTACATCCAGATTTCCCGTAATTCCCCATAAGTCCTGGAGGCCTAAAATAGCGGACACCCCGGAATTGGCCTGCTCAAAACCGACACCCCATTGTATTGACGCTGGTTTACTGCGAGCGTATAACCTGGCCGCTTCTATTATTTTCTCTTTGGGAATCCAGGTAATTTTCTCTACTTTCTCGGGTGAATATTGTTTCGCCCTTTCTCTTAGCTTATCAAATCCGAAGGTCCACTTTTCCACGAACTCTTTATCGTAGAGTCCTTCCTCGATAATCACATTTATCATGGCCAGAGCCAGTGCGGCATCGGTGCCCGGCCGGATCTGAAGAAATATTTCAGCCTTATTCGCCAGCCACGTGCGTCTGGGGTCAACCGCGATCAGCTTTGTACCCCTCTTCATGCACTCCACCATCCACCAGCCCATAAAACTATCCGGGTTTGAGACTACAGGATTATTACCCCATAACAAAATAGTTTCCGGGCACTTCCAGGCCGGATTATCGAAACGGTCGGGAAACATCTGGGCACAATCCGCTACACAAAAAAAGCCCTGCGTAATCGGCATTATTCTTAGTCTGGGGGCATAACAGGACAGACCACTGAAAAACATACAGACGTTGGGTGTGCCGAATCCCGTATAGGCCAGCTTTGATCCTGCATGCCAGACATTGCGGCCTGTCCCCATCATAACTACTATGGATTCCGGGTTATATTCTGATTGAATCTTGCGGGTCTTCTCTACAATCATATCGTAGGCTTCTTCCCAGGTAATCCGTTGCCACTTACCTTCTCCTCTCTGCCCCACTCTCTTCAAAGGATAAGTCAAGCGATCAGGATGGTGCACGACTTTTGGCAATGCCAGACAGCGCATACATAATCGTCCCTCGTTGTAAGGTGTTGCCGGGTCCCCCTCGACTTTCAAAACGCGATTGTCCTTGCTGTAAACCAGTAAACCGCACTGGCTATGACATCCGGGACCCGTCCAACCGATAGTCCGGGTAACCGTTAACCCATCTTCTTCCCACCGCCATTCTCCCGGGTGAGAAATTGATTTTTGCATTGTTTATTCTCCAATCTGGTCAAATTTTTTCCAAAAATAAATACCTCCCCGCTTGGGGAGGTATTTATTATCTAATTATTATTATTTTTAAATTTAACCTAATTTAACCCAAAAATGGTCATACCTCACTCCCAAGCGCACTTTGTGCGCCTGGCGTAGATGTATACCATCTGCTCAAATCTAAAACTTAGGGTCATTCTCTGACATCTCTCAAATATCATAACTAATTACCTAGTAGTGTGTCTTAAAAATATACCAGTGCTCTTGATCGTGTAAACCAATCTTAAGTTGCGTTATTTTACACTTCATAACTTATTCAAGGTTTTTCCGAGACGTGATACTAGCTTATCACAATAAAAAAGGGAAAGTCAACATTTGCCCTCAATCTCCTGCACTTCAGACAGTAGGGAGAAAAAATGAATCAAAAATTATGCCAGGCGAAAAATATCCCCACATCACGCCATGTAGTTCACGAAATTGAGATATATTAGAGAATGCCGGA
>Ga0153915_10002967_pt1 | contig 15511 bp, 15 predicted proteins | sample Opewatmetagenome_2_FD_107003 | JGI IMG/M metagenome (GOLD analysis project Ga0153915, IMG submission 107003) | Freshwater wetland microbial communities from Ohio, USA - Open water 3 Core 3 Depth 3 metaG | ecosystem: Environmental > Aquatic > Freshwater > Wetlands | place: USA: Ohio, Lake Erie...
CCGGCGGCATTCCGGCGCCGCCTCCGCGGCGTCCACGGCGGCGGCGTCGACGGCGGCTTCGCTGTCCGGGACCTTCGGGCGCGCCGGGCATCGGCGCGCCCGAAGGCGGCTGGACCGCACCCGCTGCCGGCTGCGTATCCTGCCGCGGACGGAATTCCACCGGCGGCCGGACGTCGTGCGTGGGCGGCCGCGGCGCCTGTGCGATCGGCTCGGGCTCCGACGGTTTGTAGACGACGACGCTTTCGAGCGCGCGGGCGCGGCGCTCGTTGAATTCGAGCCGGCTCTGCATCGACTCGACGCGCATCGTGAGGTTCTTGACCTCGATGCCGAGGCGCGTCATCTCGACCACCATGTTGTGCAGGAGTTCGAACGTCAGCTGATCGCGCGAGCGGCGCGCCACTTCGGCCTTCGAACGAAGGGAAAGGGCCGCCAGCGCTTTCGTGTTCAGGAACAGCTTGAGGATGGGGCGGAGCACCTTGCGGAGCGACCGCAGCCACGGGCGGTGCGTTTCGAAGAGGACCGACTCGTCGATGACGTCTTCGGACGGTTCGGGCGCGTCGCTGGCCGAGCGGACGCGGTGGAACTCCTGAAGGAGATCCGAACGGACCTTGTGCGGATCGATGAACGTCTCGAGCCGCGCCGTCGCCAGCTCCTGAATCTGGGCCTCGGTGTAGTCCACGCCGCGCTTCTCGCGTATGCGGGCGCGGATCTGCTCCATGATGTGCTCGACGTTGACCGAGTCGGAGCGGACGTTGAAATCAGCCATGTACAGGGACCAGCTCGCTGGTCCGCCCGCGGCGGGAGGAGCGAGTGGACGCCGCTAGACCTTGGGCGAGGATGAGAAGCTCTTGACTGCGTCGTTCTCGGCGTCGAACGTCTCGAACACCGTGAGGAGCTTCGTGATCGCGAGCAGATCGGTGATGCGCTTGGTCAGGTTGAGCAGCTTGAGGCTGCCGCCCTGGCGGCTCACCGTCGTGTAGGTGCGGACAACTTCTCCGAGACCCGCGCTGTCCACGTACGGCACGTCGGCAAAGTTCAGGAGAATTTTCCGGTGGCCCTGATTGACGAGGCTGTTCACCTTGTCTTTCAGCAGTTCGTCGCCCTCGCCCAAGGTGATCTTCCCCTTGAGATCGAGCACCACCACGTCGCTGACGGTACGTTCCTCGATGTGCATGGACATCCGCTGCTCCAACCTTTGAGTCGCGTAGCTTAACACACCCCGGTTTCCTGCCGTCTCGTCCGCGACGGGAGAAAACCGGGTTTGATCGGTATGTAACGAAAGGCGGGCTAGACGCCCCCGGCCCCGGCGAATTTCCGGGACTGGAAGCATTCCTTGCAGAAGACCGGACGGCCCTGCGTCGGCTTGAAGGGGACGGTCGTCTCCTTGCCGCACGCCGAACAATTCGTAACGGTTTCTACCCGCTCGCGAGCGACGGCGCCAGCCGGACGGCTGGCCCGCTTGCCCTTGCACGCCTTGCAGCGCTTGGGCTCGTTCTTGAAATTCTTGTCGGCGAAGAACTGCTGTTCTCCCGCCGTCCAGACGAACTCCGCGCCGCAGTCCACGCACTGAAGGATTCGGTCTTGGAACTCCATCGCTCGCTACCTCGTCGGGGTCGGTCGTTGCGCCCGCGCGAACCTACTCGAGTTCGCGCCGGAGCTTCTTGCGATTGCGTTTTCTCGCCAGAGCCTGTTTCGCTCGGCGTTTGTCACCAGGCTTCAAATAGAAGGAATGCTTCTTGATGTCCTTGATGATGTCTTCCTGCTGGACCTTCCGCTTGAACCGGCGAAGGGCGCTTTCAATGGACTCGCCCTCTTGGATCTTTACCTCAGCCACGTATCTCACACCCCTTTCGGGTGGCATGGATCAAATATGTTAGGCTAGCACACGCAACGGCGGATTCTAGGCGCAAACCCAGTCAAGGTCAACGAAATAGTCCCCTGCCCTAACTCACTGAGTCAATGAGGGTTCTCGTTCTCGGTAGCGGCGCGCGCGAGCACGCGCTCGTGGCGCATCTTGCCTCCGAGGTTGGTCCCGGCAGCGTCTGTTGCGCGCCCGGGAATCCCGGCATTGCGCGACGCGTTCGCACGGTGGCCGCCGATCTTCACGACGTCGACGCGCTCGTCGCCCTGGCGTTGCGCGAAAAGATCGACCTGACCATCGTGGGTCCCGAGCTTCCGCTGAGCCTCGGCGTCGCCGATCGCTTCGCGTCCGCCGGCCTTCGCCTGTTTGGACCCACGGCCGCCGCCGCGCGTCTCGAAACCAGTAAGGCGTTTGCGAAGGCGTTCATGCAGCGTCACCACGTGCCGACCGCGCGCTTCGAGACGTGCACGTCGCTCGACGAGGCGCTGAAGGTGGTGCGTACAGGCTCGTTCGGCACGCCCGTGGTGCTCAAGGCCGACGGCCTCGCGGCAGGCAAGGGCGTCGTCATCGCGGAAAGCCAGGCCGACGCCGAATCCGCACTCGTCGCCGCGATGCGCGAGAGAAAATTCGGCGCGGCCGGCGAGACAATCGTCATCGAAGAGTGTCTGTCCGGCCCTGAAGTGTCGTTCTTTCTCGTCTGCGACGGGACGCGCGCCCTGCCGATCGGCAGCGCGCAGGATCACAAGCGGATCTTCGACGGTGATCGGGGTCCGAATACCGGCGGCATGGGCGCGTTCGCGCCGAGCCCGCTCTTCAGCGCCGCATTGCAGGCGCGCGTGATGCAGGAGATCGTCGAGCCGGTCATGAACGGCATGGCCGCCGAGGGCTCTCCGTTCGTCGGTTTCCTGTACGTCGGGTTGATGCTCACCGCGGACGGTCCAAAAGTGATCGAATTCAACGTCCGCATGGGGGATCCCGAAACGCAGGTCGTGATGCCGCTCATCGACGAGCCACTCGTCCCCATCCTCGCGGCGGCTGCCGACCGCGCGCTCACGCAGTCAACCTGCCGGGTCAGGAACGATCGCGCCGTCTGCGTGGTCATCGCGTCGCGCGGGTATCCGGAATCGTCCGAATCGGGCCAACTCATCGACGGTGTCGAGGCTGCCGAAGACGTGCCCGGCGTCTCCGTCTACCACGCTGGTACGTCGCTGCGCGAGGGCGGGCTCGTGACCGCAGGCGGCCGCGTCCTCACCGTCGTCGGCCGCGGCGCGGATTTTCCTGAAGCCATCGCCCGCGCTTACGCCGGCGTGGCGAAGATTCGCTTCGATGGCATGCAGTACCGTCGCGACATCGGACGCAAGGCCCTGGTGACGACGTGAAGTACGCCGTTGTCACTTTTGGTTGCCGCGTGAATCAGGCCGACTCGCTCGGCTTCGAGGAAGATCTGCTGTCGCGCGGGGCTGTTCCCGTCGCACCGCATGAGGCGGATCTGGTGCTCGTCAACACCTGCTCGGTGACAGCGACTGCCGACCAGGGCGCCCGGCAGACGATTCGACGGATCGCACGCGACAATCCTTCCGCGCGGATTGTTGCGACCGGTTGCTATGCGACAAGACGGCCGGACGAAGTCCTGGCGCTGCCGAACGTGGTCCGCGTCGTGCCCAACGACGAGAAGCCGAAGACCATCTCGCTCCTGTCGACGGATTTTGGATTGACGACCGCCGTGCGGTTCGGCGACGGGGACGGCAGCTGCGGTTCGGCGATTGAACCCGGCGTCGCGGGACGCACGGCGTTCACGTTGCGCGTCCAGACTGGCTGCGCGGAGTCGTGTTCCTACTGCATCATCCCGGCAACGCGCGGCCGGCCGCGAAGTGTTCCTGTCGACGAAGTCGTTGCGCAGGTTGCGCGTGTCGTCGCCGCCGAATTCAAGGAAATCGCGCTCACCGGCGTTCATCTCGGCTCGTACGGCCGGGACCTGACCCCGGCGTCATCGCTCGTCGAGCTTCTCGAGACCGTACGCAGCGTCCGGCTTCAGCCGGACGTCCTGTTCCGCATCAGCTCTCTTGAACCCATGGACTGCTCGCGCGAGATCGTCGATCTCGTCGCCGAGGGAGGCTGCTTCGCGCCGCACTTCCATCTGCCGTTGCAGCACGCGAGCAATCGCATGCTGGCGGCGATGCGGCGTCCGTACACGATTGAGTACTACGCCGCCCTTGTCGACGACATACGGCGCCGGATTCCGCACGCGTCCATCGGCGCTGACGTCATCGTTGGATTTCCTGGAGAGGCGGACGAAGACTTCGAGGAGCTCGAGACGTATCTCGCTCGCTCGCCGCTGACGCACGTCCACGTGTTTCCGTACTCCGATCGACCCGGAACAGATGCGGCCTCGATGACCGGCAGGGCCGGCGGGGCGATCGTGCGGGAGCGGGGAAGACGTGTTCGCGAGATTGCGCAGCATCTATCGCGGAGATTTCGCGAGTCGCAGATTGGCACGGTGCGTCCCGCGCTGACGATCGATGACGGCGCCACCGCCGTCACCGACAACTACCTCAGAGTGCCGATCGGTCCCGGCAGGTCGCGGAACGAGTGGGTGCAGGTGGTGGTGCAGTAACGGGCTAGTTGTCGGTCGGCGCCTTCCGCATCTGGTCGATCACGATCACATCGACGGGCATCCTGCGCGATTCCATTTTCAGTCCCAGCTGTTCGACCGCGTCGGGAAGCGCGTTGCCGCCGTTGTCGAGCAACTGCAAGGCCTGCGGCGGAAGCCGAACTCCCGCATTCACGGCCGCGCGAATGAGCAGCGTCTGATAGTCCTCAGGCGAGACGGTGAAATCAAGGTCGTACGTCCCCTTCAATTCCGTCAAGTCCAGCACCGGCCGGTCCATCCAGCGTTCGAGCGACAGGGCTATGGCCTGAGCCGTAAACTTCCTGCCTTCGAATCTGCCCATGAGCGATTGCAGCATGTCGGGCACCTGTTCGGCCGTCGCGCCGGCCGGCAGTTTCGCATTGATGTCGAACCGCTCGGACGACAGCCAGTCGGGTCCGCTGATCTGATACGCCCTCACGCGATACGCCATCGCGAGGACGTCGCGCATCGGGAGGCCGCCGATTCGCATTTGCGCGCCGTCCATTCTCAAGCCGACGGTGACGGCGTCGCGCTGCGTCATGTCGGCGAGGCGGACCGAGGCGACTTCAAACTCGACTTTGGGGGATTGGGCCTGCGTAGAAACCGGACCGAGGGCGAGGACGCCGGCGGCAAGGGCGTACAGCAGTTTCATGTTCCGTCAATACGGACGCGCGGATGTGCCGGTTCAGCGAAGGGCGACCGCGAGCCGCTGGGCAGGCGATGGCTTCTGGCCTTCGACGATCAGCTGGCCGCAGGCGGCACGGATGTCGCGTCCGCGGCTTTTCCTGACCGAGACGACGAGCCCTCTGTCCGCCAGCACCTGGGCGAAGCGATCGATCGCCTCGTCGGACGGGCGCTCGAACGGAATGCCGGGCGCGGCGTTGAGCGGAATCAGGTTCACTTTCGACTTCACGCCCGACAGCAGCTTCGCCAGCTTCCGTGCGTCGTCCGGCGAGTCGTTGACGCCGGCGAGGAGCACGTACTCGAAGGTGATTCGGCTGCGTTTGGAGAGCGGGAAGCGCTTGCACGCGTCGATGATGTCCGCCACGCCGTACTTCTTGTTGAGCGGCACAAGCGCTTCGCGCAATTTGTCGGTCGGAGCGTGAAGCGAGATGGCGAGGTTGGGCATGATCGGCTCACGCGCCATCTTTTCGAGCGCCGGCAGCAGTCCCACCGTCGACAGCGTCACCCGTCGCGGCGACATCGCGAAGCCGTGCTCGTCGTTCAGCATCCGCAGCGCCCGCATCGTCTCGTCGTAGTTGTGCAGCGGCTCGCCCATCCCCATGAGCACGATGTTGAACTTCTTGTCGAGCATGCCCAGCGCGCCGGCGAGCACGCGCACCTGGCCGGTGATTTCGCCGGCCGTCAGGTTCCGCACGAGGCCCATTCTCCCCGTGAGGCAGAACGCGCACGCCATCGCGCAGCCGACCTGCGTCGAAATGCAGAAGGTCATCGACGGCGTGTCGGGAATAAACACCGACTCGAGCTGCCGGCCGTCGCCGAGACGGAGCAGAAACTTCTCGGTGCCGTCGCTCGATCGTTCGCGCGCGACGATGGCGGGCGTCGTGAGGGTGAATTCCTGCGCGAGCGTCGCGCGCAGCTCGCGCGAGAGGTCGGTCATCGCGGCGACGTCGGTGACGCCGCGCTTGTAGATCCAGCGGAAGATCTGGCGGGCGTGAAAGCGCTTGTGGCCGCGCTCCTCGAGCGCCGACTCGAGCGCCGGGCGTTCCAGATTCGCGAGGTCGAGCGGCGGGGTGGTCACGGTATCTTTCGACTTCCCAAGAACTTGCTGGAATCCTGATCTTACCGCGCTTGCCTCGCCGGGGCCGCCATGCTAGAATGTGAAGCGTTCGTTAACTACTTCTCTCTAAAGGCTTTGCGGCACCTTTTCCTTGCCGCTCCAGAGCTCCATCTTGTCGAACCCGGCGATTGTTAGAGATGTTCTCGATAACGGTCTCCGTCTTCTCACCGAGAGGATGACGCAGGTCCGTTCGGTGAGCATTGGCGTGTGGCTGACGCGCGGGTCGCGCCACGAAACCGCCGAGCGCGGCGGCATGGCGCATTTCGTCGAGCACATGCTCTTCAAGGGCACGACGAGCCGGTCGGCCGAAGACATCGCGCAGGCGATCGATTCGATCGGCGGCCAGCTCGACGCGTTCACGGCGAAAGAGTACGCGAGCTACTACATCAAGGTCCTCGACGAGCATCTGCCGCTCGCGATGGACATCCTCTCCGACATCGTCCGCAATCCGGCGTTCAGCGTGGAAGACATCGAGCGCGAGAAGAAAGTCGTCGTCGAAGAAATCAAGATGGTCGAGGACACGCCCGACGATCTCGTGCACGAGCTCTTCACGCAGGGCTTCTGGGAAAACCACGCGCTCGGGCGGCCCATTCTCGGCACGCGCGACACCGTCGAGTCGTTCAACACGGATTCGCTGCGGTCGTACTTCACGAACGTCTACACGCCGAAGAACCTGATCGTCTCCGCCGTCGGCAACATCGAACACGCGCGCGTCCGCCAGCTCGTCGAGGAGAAGTTCGGCTCGATGGCGCAGGCGGGCGAGCCGCTGCGGGACGATGTGCCGAAGGTCGTGCCGAAGACGCTGATCAGGAACAAGGAGCTCGAGCAGAGCCACCTGTGCGTTGGTGTCGACAGCTACCCGCAGAAGCACGAGGATCGCTATTCGAGCTACGTGCTGAATACGCTGCTGGGCGGCTCGATGAGCTCGCGTCTGTTTCAGAATGTCCGCGAGAAGCGGGGACTGGCGTACGCCGTGTTCAGCGGCCTCAGCGCTTATCGCGACGCCGGGTCGTTCACCGTGTATGCGGGATGTTCGAACGAAGCCGTCGGTCAGGTCATCGACCTCGTCGTCGAAGAGCTGCGCACCGCGAAGAAGACGCCCGTGCCGCAGGCCGAGCTGCAGCGCTCGAAGGATCATCTCAAGGGCAGTCTGATGCTGAGCCTCGAGAGCACGTCGAGCCGGATGTCGCACCTGGCGCGGCAGGAAATCTACTTCGATCGTCAGTTCGGGCTCGACGAAACGCTCGCGGGCATCGAGAAGGTGACGGCGAACGACGTGCAGCGCGTCGCGGGCGACCTCTTCAGGAATGGATCGCTTGCGGCGACCGTGCTCGGCAACGTGAACGGACTTGAAATTCCGAAGGAACGGCTGGATCTCGATTAAGAACGGATGATTCCGCGCTACACGCACCCTGACATGGGGCGAATCTGGAGCGACCAGCGGCGCTACGAAACGTGGCTGCTGGTCGAAACCGCGGCCGCCGAAGCCATGGCGGCCGCCGGGCTTGTACCTGCCGAAGCCGCGCGCGACATCCGCGAACGCGGCGCGTTCGACATCGCGCGCATCGAAGAGATCGAACAGACCACCCAGCACGACGTCATCGCGTTCACGACGGCCGTCGCCGAAAAGGTCGGGCCGTCGGCCCGCTGGCTGCACTTCGGCATGACCTCGTCGGACGCGATCGACACGGCGCAGGCGCTGCAGATGCGCGAGGCGTGCGACCTCATTCTGAAGGATCTCGAGACGCTCGGCGAAGCCATCCGCGATCGCGCCATCGAGCATCGCCGCACGGAAATGATCGGGCGCACGCATGGCGTGCACGCCGAGCCGATGACACTCGGTCTCAAGCTCGCGCTGTGGCACGCGGAGATTCAGCGTGACACCGAGCGCGTGCAGCGCGCGCGCGCGACGGTCAATGTCGGCAAGATTTCGGGCGCCGTCGGCACGTATGCCCACCTGCCGCCGTCGATCGAAGCTGATGTCTGCAAGCGGCTCGGCCTGCAGCCGGCGCCGGTGGCGTCGCAGGTCATCCAGCGCGATCGCCACGCCGAGCTGATGTCCGCGCTGGCGATCACCGCGGCATCGCTCGAGAAGTTCGCGCTCGAAATCCGCGGCCTGCAGAAGACGGAGATCGGCGAAGTGGAAGAGCCGTTCGCCAAAGGGCAGAAGGGCTCGTCGGCGATGCCGCACAAGCGCAATCCGATTGGCTGCGAGCAGGTCGTCGGCCTGGCCCGGCTCATCCGCGGCAACTGCCACGCGGCGTTCGAAAACATCGCGCTCTGGCACGAGCGCGACATCTCGCATTCCTCAGTCGAACGCGTCATTCTCCCGGACAGCTTCATCGCGCTCGATCACATGCTGCGCCGCTTCACGCGCATCGTGCGCGGGATGGTGGTGCATCCGGACCGCATGCGCGAGAACCTCAACCGGTCGCGCGGGGTCGTCTTCTCGGGCAGCGTGCTGCTGGAGCTCGCGAAGAAGGGCGTCTCGCGCGAGCAGGCGTACGAATGGGTGCAGCGCAACGCGATGCTGTCGTACGCCGAGCAGCGCGATTTCAAAGGCCTGCTCGAGTGCGACACGGACGTCACGCGCGTGCTGACGAAAGCCGAGATCGAGCGGGCGTTCGATCTCAACGAGCAGTTCCAGCACGTCGATCACATTTTCGAGCGGGTGTTTCACCCCGTGAGGGCCTAAGGCATGCGCGCACGCGTGTTCGTCACGCTCAAGCCGTCCGTGTTCGATCCACAAGGCAAGACGATTGCCGACGCGCTCCATTCGCTCGGCTACGGCGGCGTCGAGGACGTCCGGCAGGGAAAATATTTCGAGCTCGATCTCGCGACGACGGAAGCCGCGCAGGCAAAGAAGCTGGCGGCGGAAGTGGCGGACAAGCTGCTGGCGAATCCGGTGATCGAAAGCTATCGCATCGAGATTGACTGATATGAAGTTTGCCGTTGTCGTCTTTCCGGGAAGCAACTGCGATCACGACGCATATCACGCGGCGAAGGACGTGCTCGGCCAGCAGGCCGAATATATCTGGCACAAGGACACCGACCTCAAGGGCGCCGACGTCGTGATTCTTCCTGGCGGCTTCGCCCACGGCGACTACCTCCGCACCGGAGCCATGGCCCGTTTTTCGCCGGTAATGAAAGAAGTCCAGGCGTTTGCCGCCAAAGGCGGGCCGGTGCTGGGCATCTGCAACGGCTTCCAGGTGCTGCTCGAAGCCGGGATGCTTCCAGGCGCGATGCTTCGCAACCGCGGACTGAAATTCCTCTGCGAGCACGTGCACATCCGCGTCGAGCAGACCGATACGCCGTTCACGGCCGCGTGCCGCCGCGGACAGGTGCTGCGGATTCCGATCGCGCACGGCGACGGTAACTACTTCGCCGAGCCCGAGGTGATTGCGAAGCTCGAAGCGAACCGTCAGGTCGTGTTCCGCTACACCAACGCGAACGGTGAAGTGACGGACGAAGCGAATCCGAACGGATCGGCGGCAGCCATCGCCGGCCTGTGCAACGAAGGGCGCAACGTCGTCGGCCTGATGCCGCATCCCGAGCGGGCGTGCGAATCCGTGCTCGGCAGCGCCGATGGCCTGGCCATTTTTGAATCTGTTGTGCAAACCATCAAATCGGGGGCGCTCGTCGCACGCGCATGATTGATCCCAAAGTGCTCGAGCGGCACGGCCTCAAGCCCGACGAATACGATCGCATCGTCGCGTTCATGGGGCGCGAGCCGAACCTGACCGAGCTCGGCATCTTCTCGGTCATGTGGTCGGAGCACTGCAGCTACAAGAGCTCGCGCGTGCACCTCAAGACGCTGCCGACCGGCGGACCGCAGGTGCTGCAGGGTCCGGGTGAAAACGCCGGGGCGGTCGACATCGGCGAGGGCCTCGCCGCCGTCTTCAAGATCGAATCGCACAACCATCCATCGTTCATCGAGCCGTATCAGGGCGCGGCCACCGGCGTCGGCGGCATCATCCGCGACATCTTCACGATGGGCGCGCGCCCGATTGCGCTGCTCAACTCGCTGCGCTTCGGATCGCTCGAAGACCCCGCCACCCGCCGGCTGCTCGAAGGCGTCGTCGCCGGCATCGCCGGCTACGGCAACAGCATCGGCATCCCGACGGTCGGCGGTGAAATCGCCTTTGAGCCGTCGTACGCGGGCAACCCGCTCGTCAACGTCTTCTGCCTCGGCATCGAGAAAGCGTCCGACATCATCAAGGGCGTCGCCTCAGGCGCGGGCAACGCGGTGTACTACGTCGGCGCCAAGACGGGCCGCGACGGCATTCACGGCGCGACGATGGCGTCGGCGGAGTTCGATGACAAGTCGGCGGAGAAGCGTCCCGCCGTGCAGGTCGGCGATCCGTTCATGGAAAAGCTTCTGCTCGAGGCGTGTCTCGAGGTGATGAAGACCGACACGCTCATCGGCATCCAGGATATGGGCGCGGCCGGATTGACCTGCTCGACGACGGAGATGGGTTCGCGGGGCGGTGCCGGCGTCGAGATCGACGTCGCGAAAGTGCCGCAGCGCGAGTCGGGCATGACGCCCTACGAGATCATGCTGTCGGAGTCGCAGGAGCGAATGCTCCTGGTCGTCAAGCGCGGCCGCGAAGCCGAAGTCGAACGCATTTTCGAGAAGTGGGATCTGCACGCCTCGCACATCGGCGAAGTGACGACCGACGGCCTGCTCCGCGTGAAAGAGAACGGCAAGGTCGTCGCCGAGATCCCCAATCGCGCGCTCACTGACGAGGCGCCCGTGTACCGGCGTCCGATGAGCCGGCCGGAATATCTCGACGAGGTTCAGACGCTCGATCTCGGCACGCTGGGCACGCGCGACACGCGCATCCGCGACGACAACGCCGCACTGCTCGCGCTGCTCGGCTCACCCGCGATCGGCAGCAAGCGCTGGGTCTATCGCCAGTACGACCACATGGTCCGCACCAACACGATCAACATGCCGGGCATGGGCGCGGGCGTCGTGCGGATCAAGGACACCGATCGCGCGCTTGCGATGTCGGTGGACGGCAACGGCCGCTACTGCTATCTCGATCCACGTCGCGGCGCGATGCTCGCGGTTGCCGAAGCCGCGCGCAACGTCGCGTGCGCGGGTGCAAAGCCGCTGGCGGCGACCAACTGCTTGAACTTCGGCAATCCGGAACGCCCCGCGATCATGTGGCAGTTCGGCCAGGCCGTCGAAGGCATCGGTGAAGCCTGCCGGGCGCTCGATACCCCGATCACGGGCGGCAACGTGAGCCTCTACAACGAAACCGACGGCAAAGCGATTTATCCCACGCCGGTCATCGGCGTCGTCGGATTGCTCGAGCACGCCGACCGCGTCGTCTCGCGATGTTTCCGGGCGGCCGGCGATGCGATTGTGCTGCTCGGCGAAGGACGTGGCGAGCTTGGCGGAAGCGAGTACTTGAAGGTTGCGCACGGCCTCGTGCAGGGCCAGCCGCCGGCACTCGATCTGAAAGCCGAGCGCGCGCTGCAGGATCTCCTCGTGGAGCTGGCCGGCGCGAGGCTGATGCGATCGGCGCACGACTGCTCGGACGGCGGGCTGGCGGTCACGCTGGCTGAATGCACGTTCGACAGCGGTGGCATCGGCGCGGATGTGTCAATCGACGAGGTCGCGGTCGCCGGCAGCGCCGACACCGGCCGCGCGGCGGCGTTGTTTGGCGAATCGGCGTCCCGCGTCGTCGTCTCCGTGGCTCCCGATGCGACGACCGACGTGTTGACGCGTGCGAAAGCGGCGGGAGTGCCGGCGCGGGTGATTGGACGGACGGGCGGTCACGAGCTGCGCATCGCTGTCGGCGGACAGGTCGCGGTGGCTGTGGCGGTCTCGGACGCGGAGCGGGCCTGGTCGAGCGCGGTTGAACACTATTTCGCGAAGCGGGTGGCATGAGCTTCGACAAATTTAAAGACGAATGCGGCGTCTTCGGCATCTTCGGTCATCCCGAAGCGGCCAACATGACGTACCTCGGACTCTACGCGCTCCAGCATCGCGGGCAGGAGAGCGCCGGGATTGCCGCGTCGGACAACGAAGTCATCCGGCTGACGCGTGCGATGGGCTACGTCGCCGATGTCTTCAACAGCGAAAACCTGGCGACGCTCAGCGGCCCGCTGGCCGTCGGGCATGTCCGTTATTCCACCGCCGGCGAGAGCCGCGTCGCCAACGCGCAGCCGTTTCTCATCGACTGCGCGCACGGGCAGATGGCGATCTGCCACAACGGCAACCTGGTGAATGCGAGCGAGCTGAAGGAAATGCTCGTCAAGCAGGGCTCGATCTTCCAGTCGAGCACGGACACTGAAGTCGTGCTGCATCTCTACGCGCGTTCCAGGAAATCCACCGTCGAAGACGCCGTCGTCGACGCCGTGTCACAGGTGCAGGGCGCGTTTTCGTTCGTGATGATGACGCGCGACAAGCTGATCGCGGTTCGCGACCCGCACGGCTTCCGGCCGCTGGCGCTCGGCCGCCTGGACGAGGCGTATGTGGTGTGCTCGGAGACGTGCGCGATGGATCTCATCGGCGCGACGTACGTGCGTGACATCGAGCCCGGAGAAGTCCTGATCATCAGCGCCGACGGCGCGCGATCGATCCGGCCGTTCCCGCCGGCGCACCTGGCGCACTGCGTGTTCGAGCACGTGTACTTCTCGCGGCCCGACAGTTACGTGTTCGGCAAGAGCGTCAACGAAGTGCGCACCAACCTCGGGCGCATCCTCGCGCGCGAACAGGGCATCCCCGCGGACGTCGTCGTGCCGGTGCCCGACTCCGGCGTGTGCGCGGCGATGGGCTTCGCCGACGAATCGAAGATTCCGCTGCGCATGGGGCTGATCCGCAATCATTACGTCGGCCGCACGTTCATCCAGCCGCAGTCGTCGATCCGGCACTTCGGCGTGAAGGTGAAGCTCAATCCGGTGAAGAGCATCCTGGACGGGAGGCGTGTCGTGCTCGTGGACGATTCCCTCGTGCGGGGCACGACGAGCCGAAAGATCGTGAAGATGGTGAGAGCGGCCGGCGCGAAGGAAGTGCACGTTCGCATCAGCTGTCCGCCGACGATCTCGCCGTGCTTCTACGGCGTCGACACGCCGCGCCGATCGGAGCTGATCGCGGCGACGCACACGCTCGAAGAGATCAGGACGTATCTCGACGCCGACAGCATCGGCTACCTCAGCCTCGAGGGCCTCATGTCGGCAGTGGGCAACGGCAACACCTCGTACTGCAGCTCCTGCTACACGGGGCACTATCCGGTCAGCTTCCCCCGCGACGAAGCCACGTATCTCCAGCTCGCTCTGAAACTCGACAAGGGCGAAGCGGCAGTCAAGTAGCGTGGCGATCGACTACCGCGCCTCGGGCGTCGACATCGACGCGGGCAACGAGACGGTTCGCCGCATCAAGTCGCTCGCGAAATCGACGTTCACGCCAGGCGTCCTCTCCGACATCGGATCATTCGGCGGTCTCTTTGCGCTCGATCGCGAGCGCTACACGGATCCCGTGCTCGTGGCGAGCACGGATGGCGTCGGCACGAAGCTGAAGGTCGCTTTCATGACCGGCCGGCACGACACCATCGGAGCCGATCTCGTGAACCACTGCGTGAACGACATTCTCGTGCAGGGCGCCGAGCCGCTCTTCTTTCTCGACTACCTTGCCACGGGCCGTCTGTCACCGGACGTCGCCGAGCAGGTGATTGCCGGTGTCGCGCGCGGGTGCAGAGAAAACGGCTGCGCGCTGCTTGGCGGCGAAACCGCCGAGATGCCTGGCTTCTATGCAGACGGCGAGTACGACATTGCCGGCACGATCGTCGGCGTCGTCGAGAAGCCGAAGGTCATCGACGGACGCTCGATCGTGCCGGGTGACGTCCTGATCGGTCTTCCGTCAGCCGGTCTGCATACGAACGGATACTCACTCGCGCGCTCGGTGATGTTCGATCTCTGCGGGTTCAAGACCGACACCGTCGTTCCGGAGCTCGGCGTCACAGCCGGCGATGCGCTGCTGGCGCCCCACCGTTCGTACCTCAAGGCGATGCGGCCGTTGCTCGAGGCCGGTCTGGTGAAAGGGATGGCGCACATCACGGGCGGCGGCATCACCGAGAATCTGCCGCGCACGCTGCCGGCCGGGTGCACGGCCGAAGTCGATCGACGGTCGTGGACCGTTCCGCCGATCTTCACCCTGCTGCAGAAGCGCGGAGGCATTGCGGAAGACGAAATGCTGCGTGCGTTCAACATGGGCGTGGGATTGATCGCGTGCGTGGACGCCTCGGCGTCAGCTCGCGTGCACGAAGCATTGACACGCGCCGGAGAGCAGCCGATCGCGCTCGGCCGCATCGTCGCAGGTGAGCGCGGCGTCCGCTACGTGAACCACTCGTGAGCCGCCGCATCGCCGTTCTGATTTCCGGGCGCGGCAGCAACCTTCAATCCATCATCGACGCCATCGGCGAGCACAGGCTCGACGCCACGCTTGCCGTGGTCGTGTCCAATCGGGCAGAGGCGGCAGGGCTGAATCGCGCGAAGGACGCCGGCATCGAGGCGATCTATCTGTCGCCGAAGGCGTACCCCGATCGCGACAGCTACGACGAGGCGATCATCGACGTCCTTCGGGCGCGGCAGATCGATCTGGTCTGTCTCGCCGGTTACATGCGGGTCGTTGGACCGCGGCTTCTCGGTGCGTTTCCGAACCGCATCCTGAACATCCACCCGTCGCTGTTGCCGTCGTTTCCTGGACTCGACGCTCAAAAGCGGGCGCTCGAGCACGGCGTCATGGTGAGCGGCGCCACCGTGCACCTGGTGACCGACGGTCTGGACGACGGGCCGATCATTCTTCAGGCGGCCGTGCCGGTCCAGCCGGATGACACGGTCGAGAAGCTGTCCGCGCGGATTCTCGTGGAAGAGCACCGGATCTACCCCGAAGCGATTGCCCGTGTACTCGCGGGCGGCTGGCGGATCGAAGGCCGCCGTTTTCGGTAGAATCTCCCGCGATCATGACTACACGTTCAGTTCGCGTTCGCGACGTCCGGGCGGATGACACGCCCAACCTGAAGGGCGGCATCGAAGAGCTCTACGATGATCGCGTCGATGTGATTGTGATTCGCGGCGCGTTTCCACGCGCGCCCCTCGCGGCGGCCGGAGCGTCGCTCGATCGCGACGACATCGCGCCCGGCTGGGCACGGCCGAACGCGAAGATGCCCGTCGAAGATATCCAGATCCTCGGCACGGACACGCCAGCGAC
>Ga0153915_10002968_pt1 | contig 15505 bp, 11 predicted proteins | sample Opewatmetagenome_2_FD_107003 | JGI IMG/M metagenome (GOLD analysis project Ga0153915, IMG submission 107003) | Freshwater wetland microbial communities from Ohio, USA - Open water 3 Core 3 Depth 3 metaG | ecosystem: Environmental > Aquatic > Freshwater > Wetlands | place: USA: Ohio, Lake Erie...
CCGTCGATGTCGGGCCGCGACCTCAGGTAATCGAGAGCGGCGCGGACGTCGGCCGCTCGATCATCAAAAGATTGCTTCGCCCAGTGGCCTTCCGATCCGTTGACGCCCCGTTTCTCCAGGAAGAGGACGGCGCAGCCTTTGGCCAGGAAGGCTTCGCCGATACCTTTCCAGAAACCGAAGCGGTCGGGCCGCCAGGAGCTCCGGTAGGAATAGCTTCCGGAGCCGACGATCATGACGACCGCGGGCAGGCGCCCGGAGCTGCCCTCCGGTTTGAGGAGGCTCGCCGCGAGCGGCTCGGCCTCACTCTTAAAAGAAACTTCTTCGCCGACCCGGATGTCGTCCGCGATCCGGGCGGGCTTCGGGGCGGAGAGAATGACATACGCGACGACGGCTACGACGAGAACCGCCACCGCGATAAGGAGCCGTTTCTTCATCGAACCTTTCCTTCGCCTCATCTCATGATCGACCCTTCCTTTGATAAGATGCGCGCCGGGCCGGCAAGGTTGCCGGGCTGAATTCGAGGGATGATCGGGCTTGATTTAAAAGCCAGGCCTAAGATAGTATTCCCGTTCGGCGCGTGAGCCCGAGATCCTTTTTGGGGGTGGTGCGTGATCCGCGCAAGAAAAGTCCTCCTCGCAGCCATGCTTGTCGTTTTATTCCAGAGCGCCTCTTCGATCCCGGCCATCGGCGCCGAAAAGCCCGCTCTCCGGGCGGACCCCGAATCGGCCCTGCTCGGAATGCCCGTTAATCTCCACGCAAGCGGATTCAAACCGGGCCAGGAGGTCACTCTCCGGGCCGGCTCCGAAGACGGGAATAAGGTCAGCTGGGGATCCGCGGCGCTTTTTATCGCGGATAAGAAAGGGGTCGTCGACACGTCCCGGCAGGCGCCGGTTTCAGGGATTATGCGGGGATAGACCAGGCCGGCCTCTTTTGGTCGATGAAACCCCTGAAAATCGAGCGCAAGGACTGGCGGCCCTACTCCTTTAAGGATTTGGACCGAATGATGGTGACGTTGACGTCCGAGATCGGCAACCGCGTCGAGGCCACCGCGCGCGTCGAGAGGCTGCTTCGCTCTTCCGGGTCAAAACTGGTGCGGGAATCCGTCCGGGATGAGGGGCTGGTGGCGACGCTCTTCTATCCGGCCGAGGGCGGACCGCATCCGGCCGTCATCAACCTCGGCGGCTCCGGGGGCGGGCTTTCGGAGCAGTGGGAAGCGCTCCTGAGCTCCAACGGATATGCGGTCCTCGCCCTCGCCTATTTCGGCGTCGATCCGTTGCCGGCGGAATGCATCGAGATCCCGCTCGAGTACTTCGAAAAAGCGGTCCGTTGGCTCAAGGCCCACCACGCGGTGGACCCGGAGCGGCTGGCCGTCGCGGGCGGCTCGAAGGGCGCGGAGCTGGCGCTGCTCCTCGGCGCCGCCTTCCCGGACTTCAAGGCCGTCATCGCCATCGCGCCGAGCGCTTTCATCTGGCAGGGGATCCCCGGCAAGTCACTCGCGACCCGCTCTTCCTGGTCCCGGAACGGGCAGGGGCTCCCGTTCGCGCCGTTCAGCTTCAACTGGGAAGATATCCAGAAGATCATCCGGAAAGAGCCACTGGCCTTCAGGGAATGGTATAACCCGGCAAAGCTGGACCCTGAGAAGGCGAAAGCGGCCGCCATCGAAGTCGAGAAAACGAACGGCCCCCTCCTGCTGTTGTCCGGCACGGACGACCAGATGTGGCCGTCGGCGGTCTTTGCGGACATGATCATGAGGCGATTGAAGGAATACGGCCATCCCCACGCCGACCGGTCCATTTGCTATGAGGGCGCGGGCCATATCTTCCGGCTGCCCTACGTGCCCACGACCGCTAATCAGACGAACAGACGATACATCGTCGGCGGGAGTCCTCAGGCCGACGCGCAAGCCAGCCTGGGCGCCTGGAAGGCGATCCTCGACTTCCTCGAGGAGTCGATCGGGCGGCACTGACCCCGGTTCGAGCCGGCTTCCGCGCCGCGCCGAATTATAGTAATATGGGGCGCGATGGGGCGGAAGCTAACGCGCTGGCTTCTGACGGGTGCATGCCTTCTGGCTTGGCCTGCGGCCGCCGCCGCGGGGGGCTATATCCGCTTCGAGCGCCTGGTCCCGGAGTTCCAAAACAAGCCGGTGACCGGGATCGCCAGCTCTTTCCAGGACCGTCAGGGTTTTCTCTGGTTCGGCACGGCGGCCGGGCTGGCGCGATATGACGGATACCGGTTCGTTTTCTTCTCCGCGCCCGAAGTGCCCGCGTCCGCCCTCACCGTCTACCCCCTCTTCGAGGACCGGGCCGGCGACATCTGGGTGGGGACGGGAGGCGGAGGGCTCCTTAAGTTCAGCCGGGTTCTGGGAAAGTTCGTTCCCCTCGGTCCCGGTCATGAACGCCCGGCCGCTGCGGGCGAGGATATCATCCTGGCGATCCAGGAAGACCGACGGGGGGACCTCTGGGTCGGGACGCGGTCGAATGGACTCAGCCGCTTCGATAAGAAGACGGGGACTTTCACTCCTTTTCCCCTCGTCCCCGAGGCCAAAACGATCTGGGACCTTCTCGTGGACCGGAAGGGGTTTCTCTGGGTCGGGACCCAGGACGAAGGGCTCTTCCGCGTGGACCCCGAAAAGGGCGAAGCGGTCCACTACCACTCGGAGCCTGGGGATCCCCGCAGCCTGGGCAGCAACACCGTATGGTCGATTTTCGAGGACCGGGCGGGCACGGTCTGGATCGGGACGAATCGGGGCGGCCTCAATCGTTACGACGCGGCGGGCGATTCCTTCGCCCGCGCCTTCGCGGACGGCCCGCAGGCCCGCGAACTCGCCTCGAACACGATCACGGCCCTCGCTGAAGACGGGACCGGCCGCCTCTGGATCGGCACGGCGACGAGGGGATTGAGGGTCTGGGACCGGTCGTCGGGCGAATACGTCGTCCGCCGCCACGACCCGCAAGACCCGGAATCCCTGAGCGATGACAACGTCACCTTCATCCGCCGGGACGCCTCCGGGGTCATGTGGACGGGGACGACGCGGGGCGGGGTGAACAAGAGCGTCGCCGGACAAGCGAAATTCGAGCATTTCAAGCACAATCCCGATGACCCGTCGAGCCTGAGCCACAACGAGGTCCTGTCATTATGGCTGAGCCGGTCGGGAAGCCTCTGGGTGGGGCTGAGGAACGGGCTCGACAGGGTGGACGGGAAACGCGGTGTCACGGCCCGCTTCTCTTCCGGACCGGCGCAGACGGGTGCGCTCAGCGACGATGTTGTTCAAGCCGTCGCGGAGGATGGCCGGGGCAGGATCTGGCTGGGAACGCAGGCGGGAGGCTTGAACGGCCTCGACCCGGTGACGGGCGCCGTTACGACCTATCGGCACGACCCGCGGACGCCGCAGAGCCTCAGCCATAACAACATCCATGTCATCTGGCCGGAAAGAGAAAACCCGGATATCTTCTGGGTCGGCACGCATCAAGGTCTGAACAGGTTCGACGCGCGGCGGGGGACGTTCGCCCGTTTCCTTCATGAGCCGTCGAACCCCCGGAGCCTCAGCGGCAATATCGTGACGGCGATCCTCGAGGACCGCGCGGGATCCCTCTGGGTGGGCACGCGGGCGGGCTTGAACAAGATGGACCGGGCGACCGGCGCCTGCGAGCGCTATACGGCCGGTGCCGGGCAGCCGTCGCGATCGACGATCAACGACGACATCGTCAACTGTTTGCTCGAGGACGGCCGCGGCTTTCTGTGGGCCGGGACCGACAACGGCCTCAACCGCTTCGACCGGACGAAGAATGAATGGACGGCCTATGCGTCCCGGGATGAGCTCCCGGGGTCGGTTGTCTGCGGGATCCTGGAGGATGAGTCCGGCGCCCTCTGGGGGAGCACGAACGGTGGGTTGGTCCGCTTCGACCCGGGGACGGAGACGTTCACCGCCTTTGGGATCCACGACGGCGTCCAGGGCCGGGAGTTCAGCCCGCGCGCCTGCCTCAGGAGCCCCGACGGGAGAATGGCCTTCGGCGGGGTCAACGGCTACAATATTTTCCATCCCTCCGAGGTCACGAAAAATCCTTTTGTCCCGCCCGTCGCCTGGACCGGGTTCCTGCGCAACGGCCAGAGCGTCGACCTGGGAAGCCCGTCCGCGCGGCCGCGATCGCTCCGGCTTTCCGCCCGAACGGATGTTTTAACCTTCGAGTTCGCGGCCCTCTGTTATGTCGAGCCGCGTCTCAACCGCTTCGCCTACATGCTGGAACCCAGGGACCAAGAGTGGATCCCGCTGGGGACGGTGAACTCCGTCACCGTGTCCGGCCTCAAAGCGGGGGAGTACCGACTGCGCGTCAAGGGCGCCAACCCGGACGGTGTCGGCGACGAGAACGGGTTCGAGGTTGGGCTCCGTATTGTCCAGCCGTTCTGGCGGACGCCCTGGTTCATCGGCCTGGCCGTCCTGTTCGTCGCCTCAGGGGTCGCGTCCGTCGTCCGGATGTGGTTGAAGCTCAAGTCGGCTTTCACCGTTGTTGGCGAGAGGGCTGAGGACATCATCGCCGGCTACGGGCTGACGCCCCGGGAGCAGGAGATCCTCCGTCTCGTCCTCCAGGGCGCGGAGAACCGGGACATCGAAAAAAAGCTCTTTGTCTCTCCGAGCACGGTCCGCAACCACATCTACAACATCTACCAGAAGCTGGGCGTCCGGAACCGGCTCGAGCTCGTCAACCGCATCGCCAAAGACGCCCGGAAACAGTAGTGCGAGATAACCGCGGCCGTCTCGCTCCCGCGGAGGTTTTTTACGCCGTTCCCTCTCCGTCCTCTCGGCGCTGCGGAACTCGCCACAACGACCGCACCTTCTCATGTTACTTGAGTCTGCTGATGGCAACCCTGCTGATTGGGATCGGGCTCAAACAGCCCTCACAATCCTCGAGGACCGTGAGGGCTGCGATGGTTCCCCTCTCGGTCCTCGCGCCCTCACGGTCCCCTCTGGACCGCAAGGGTCTCTTCGAGGCCGTCGAGAGAAGGCTAAACCTCCGCTTATGGTCGCTTCGACGGCCGCGGTTATCCCGCATCAGAGGAGGGTTAAGCGGTACATGCTAGTTCCTTGACAGTCCTCTCCGCCTGGCCTATTCTGGTTGATGGTAGCGGAGAATACGGTCACAGCGACAATCCATCGTCCTGTCGGGCGTTCAAAAGGCTATCTCGAACGGGGTCAGATTGGATCATTAGGGGAGAGGGAGATGAAAAAATCGTGGACAGTCTTCGCCGCTCTCGTTCTGGCTCTCGCCTGCGGATCCTTGGCGCGGGGGGCCGCGGAGGAGAACGTCATCCAGAGCGTCTGGGCCGCCTCCGCCCCCAAACTCGACGGCTCGGGGGACGACTGGACGGACATCGCGCCGGCGTCCTGGGCCAAGGGCCGCGTCACCTGCGCCTTTCGCAACAACGCGGAATCCCTGTACGTGCTGCTCGTCATCGCCGACCCGAAGCTGCGCTCGACGATCGAGGCCACGGGCGTGACGCTCTACTTCAGCCCGGCGGGGAAGAAGGAAGATTACGGCATTCATTTCGTGAAAAGGACGATCAACGCCGAGGAAGCTATCGCGGTCCAGGAGAAAAGGACGCCGCTCACCGAGGAGCAGAAGAACCAGATGAGAGCCAAACCGGCGTACAACTTCTACTTCTCGGCCGTGGTCAATAAGAAGGCCGCCTCGCCGGCCCCGCCGGACGGGACAGCGGGCCAACCGGCCCTGTTCCGCTACGCCCCGCAGCAGAAATCCCTCGTCTATGAGTTCATGATCCCCCTGCCGCGGGCCGAGGAGTGGGCGGCCGGCGTCGGCGCCGGCGTCGGCCAGACGGTCACGGTCGGGGTGGAGTGGGGCGGCATGACCGAGGCCATGCGGCAGGCGGCGGCGCGGCAGCAGGGCGGCAGCAGCAACATCGCCAACGAACAGCTCGGCCGGTTGGGCGAATCCAGCATGCCCCAGACGGGGCGGTCGACTCCGGCGAAACACACGTATTGGGGCGAGGTTAAGCTGGCCGCGCCCGGAAGCTGAGCTCCGGCCCGTTCCGCGGATGGCCTTTGGGCCGAGCAGCCTAAGGCGAGAGCTCTTTCAATCATGGAATCCTGAGAAATTAGGACTTCTGTCTACAGACAACGTTGGGTCTTCCGGCTTAGATTATCGGCCGCAGATGCGGGGTCTTCCGTCCGGGCGGCGTGAGCCGCCTGGCCGGCCGATCCTGGGCTGGATCGCGCGGACGGACAAGGAGCGCCGATGAAACTGTTCTTTGGGCTCACAGCCATCCTGTTGGCCGGGTTTCTGGCGTCTTTTGTAGCCGCACCAGGCGCCGGATCACCCGAAAAGACGGTGTCGGCCGGGCAGGACATCGCTTCCGGGAAAACGTCCCCCGCCTGGGAATGGCCCGTTTCGACGCCCGAAGCCCAGGGCCTGGACCCGCGGAGCCTGGCGGAACTGGCGACGGTCATCCGCGAAGGGAAGGAATTCCCGCAGCTCCATGGCCTCCTGATCGTCCGTCACGGCAGCCTGGTCGTCGAGGAATATTTCAACGGCTGGCGGGCCGACCGGCTTCACATGCTGCAATCCGTGTCCAAGAGCTTCACCTCGGCCCTGGTCGGGATCGCCATCTCGCGGGGCGAGTTCAAGGGCGTCGACGAGAAGATCCTCGACTTTTTTCCGGACATGAAGGACATCGCGAACATGGACGAGCGGAAAGCGTCCATCCGGCTCAAGGACCTGCTGACCATGCGGACAGGCACGGACTATCACGAGCGGACGCCCGACGCCCCGCACTGGCAGCTGAACCGGCTGCTCAAGGGCTGGGACAAGTTCTATCTCGACCGGCCGATGGTCGCGCCGCCGGGGACCTCTTTCAATTACGACAGCGGCGGCGTCATCCTGATCTCGGCCATGCTCAAGAACCGCACGGGGATGCACGCCGACAAGTACGCCGAACGGTATCTCTTCGCGCCGCTCGGGATCAAGAATTACTTCTGGCATAGGAATCTTGAAGGCCACGCGCACGCCGGAGGGGGCTTGAATCTCACGGCCCGCGATACGGCCAAGTTCGGGCTTCTCTATTTGAAGAACGGCCGCTGGGGGGACAAGCAGGTCGTCCCCGAGGAATGGGTCCGGGAATCCCTCCGCACGCACGTCGATCTGACCGTCAAGGGCCAGCCGCCCGCGGGCTACGGCTACTTGTGGTGGATCCTCGCCCCGGACGCGCGCGGCGACGGCCGGCAGATGATCTATGCGGCCCGCGGGGCCTACGGCCAGTTCATCTTCGTCGTCCCGGAGCACGACCTGGTCGTGGTCATCAACGGCGACGTCAAGTCGGGAGCCGACCGGAGCCGCCACATGAGCCTCTTCTACGACCGCATCCTGACCGCCGTCCGCCGCTGAAGCCCTTCGCTTCCCAAACGGCCCGGAAAAGAACCTTTTCGGGCGACCCGCGTACCAAAAGACATGGAGCTGAGGTTTATTCCCGAAAGCCTTCAGCTGAGGCTCCGAAGTCTGTTCTCCAACCCAACGAGGAGGATTCCATGAAGATCTTCAGCCGGCGAGACTTTCTCAAGACCGGCGCCATGGCGGGCGCGGCTACGGTCGCGTCTCCGCTTCTCTCCAGGGACTGGTATGCCCTGTCGGGGGCCGAAGCCCCGGGCTATTTTGAACGGGAATTCGGCATCACCGACGAGATGTGCCGCCGCGTCCTGGCCGAGGCCCTGGCCAGGGGCGGGGACTTCGCCGACCTCTACTTCGAGCACACGGTCAGCAACTACCTGAGCCTCGAGGACGGCAAGGTCAACCGCGCCGCCAGCGACATCGCCTTGGGCGTCGGCATCCGGACCGTCAAGGGCGACCAAGTCGGCTACGGATTCACCCAGGAGCTCGGCGAAAAGCCCATGCTGGCCGCCGCCGCGACCGCCGCCACGATCGCCTCGGGCTCGGGCCGGCCTCCCGGCGGGCGTTTTTCTTCGCTCAGGCTGGCCGACTATTACCCGCTCAAGAGCCTGCTCACGGCCGTGCCGCTCGAGTCCAAGCTGCCGCTGGTCCAGGCGGTCAACGACCGCTGCTTCGCCCTCTCACCGCTCGTCGTCAAGGTCAACGCCTCCTTCGCCGACCAGCAGAAGCGCATCCTCATCGTGACCAGCGACGGTGTCAAGGCCGAGGATCTCCAGCCCCGAACCTACCTGACCGCGGTCGTCGTCGCCGAGAAGAGCGGCAAGCGCGAGCGGGCCGGCTGGAACTTCGGCGGAAGGCGGGATTTCTCCTATTTCACCCCGGCCTTGATCGACGAACTGGCCAAGACGGCCGTTGACCGCACCCTGGTCATGTTCGACGCGGTCCAGCCCCCCGCGGGCGAGATGCCTGTCGTCCTCGGTCCCGGCCTCACCGGCGTCCTCCTGCATGAGGCCATCGGGCACGGCATGGAGGCCGATTTCAACCGGAAGAAGATCTCGACCTACTGCACGATGATCGGCAAGAAGGTCGCCGAGCCCTTCGTGACCATCGTCGACGACGGGACCCTGCCGAACATGCTCGGCTCGATCAACGTCGACGACGAAGGCACGCCCGGGCAGAAGACCGTCCTCGTCGACAAGGGGATCCTGACGGGCTATCTCCAGGACAAGATCTCGGCAAAATTCTACGGCGTCCAGCCGACCGGCAACGGCCGCCGCCAGAGCTATCAGTACGCTCCGATTCCCCGGATGAGGAACACCTATATGCAGGCGGGGCCGGCCTCGCGGGCCGACGTGATCAAGGCCGCGGGCAACGGCATCTACGTCCAGGACGTCAGCAACGGCCAGGTCAAGATCGGCGAGGGCGATTTCGCCTTCTACGTCTTCCAGGGCCGGATGATCGAGAACGGCCAGCTCGGCGCCCCGATCAAGGACGTCAATATCATGGGCAATGGCCCCAAGATGCTGGCCAACACGATCATGGTCGCCGACGATTTCGAGCTCAGCCAGGGCGGGACCGGGTCCTGCGGCAAGGGCAACCAATCCGCGCCCTGCGGCTTCGGCCAGCCGACCTGCCTGATCAAGTCGCTGACCGTGGGCGGGACCCGGGGCTGAGGAAAGGAGACCGACGATGAAACAAGAGCTGTACGACCTCGCGGCCTGGGGTCTCAAGGAAGCCAAGGCGGCGGGCGCCGACGCCTGTCGCATCGGGATCGACGGTGAGCGAACCGTCGAGATCAGCTATCGGGACCGCAAGCCCGAGAACATCAAGGAGGCCTCGACGAAGAGCCTGGCCCTGGAGATCTTCGTCAACGGCCGCTACTCCGTCATGAGCACCTCGGACCTCCGCCGGGACGCCCTGAAGGATTTCATCGGCCGGGCCGTGGCCCAGACCAAACTCTTGGCCGAAGACCCGTTCCGGACCCTGCCCGACCCGAAATACTACCAGGGACGCCAGACGATCGACCTGGAGCAGGTTGATCCGGCCTACGGCGCGCTCACGCCGGGGGATCGGCACGCTTTCGTCAAGGCCATCGAGGGGGCTTGCCTCGAGACCGGCGGGGACAAGGTCATCTCGGTCACGGCCGGATCGACCGACGGCTACGGCGAATCGCTGCTCATGACGAGCAACGGCTTCGACGGCTATTCCGAGCTCACCTATTTCGTCGGCAACGCCGGGATGACCGGCAAGGACGAGGGGGACCGGCGGCCGGCCGAGTACTCCGGCGCCGTGGCCCTGCGGCGCAGGGACCTGCCCAAGCCCGAGGAAATCGGGGCCGAGGCGGCCCGCCGGACCCTGGCCTTGTTCGGGGCCAAGAAGATCAAGACCGAGACGCTCCCGATCATCATCGAGAACAGGGTCGTCAGCCGCTTCGGGGACGGATTCATGCAGGCCATGTTCGGCCGGAGCATCCAGCAGAAGCAGAGCTTCCTCGCCGACAAGAAGGGCCAGAAGGTCGGCAGCGACTTCTTCGTCCTGATCGACGATCCCTTCGTCAAGGGGGGGCTGGGTTCCCGGCTCTTCGACGGCGACGGGATCGCGGCCGTGAAGCGGGTCATGATCGACAAAGGCGTCGTCAGGGATTTCTACATCGACTGGTACTACAGCCGGAAGCTCGGCGGCGAGCCGACGACCGGCCGGCCGTCGAACGTGATCGTCCCGCCCGGAAAGCGCTCGGTCGCCGAGATCATGAAGGACCTCGGCCGGGGCATCCTGATCACCGGGTTCATCGGCGGGAATTCGAACTCGACGACGGGCGATACATCGATCGGCATCGTCGGCCAGCTCTTCGAGAAGGGCGTTCCCGTTCAGGCCGTCTCCGAGATGAACATCGCCGACAACCATCTCAAGATCTGGCAGCGGCTCGTCGAAGTCGCCAACGACCCCTACCCCTACGGCGCGGAGAGGGTTCCGAGCCTGGTCTTCAAGGACGTCGTCGTTTCCGGGGCCTGACGGGGATCTCGTCGCGGACACGTCCGGGCCGCGGCCGCGCGGCCCTCTTTTTCTCTTGCGGTCTCGAGGATTGACAGGACCTGGCCCGCGTTCTAGTCTAGGCTCATCGATCTCCGGGCGAGGAGGGATGCCATGAAAAAGATGCTTTGCGGCTTGGCCTTTTTGATCCTGGCGGCCCAATTGCCTCTCTGGAGCTACGACCAATCGCCCTACTATCTTCAGGTCGTTCCAGAGGCCATCTGGGCGGCGGCGACTGGAGGCGGGACGTGGGTGACCGAGATCCAGATCACCATGATCGGCTCAGGAACAGGCGTTCTCTATGGTTACTTCTATTATAACGGCGGCCAGAGAGGACCCTTCCTGCTCTATGACGGCTTGGAACAATATAACAGCCTTCGGTATACTAACTTCCTGGCCAAAATGAAGGCCCTCGACGGGTCGTTTGAATACTACGGCCGGGTCGGGGCCCTCGAGATCTTCGACGTCTATGCCAAGCCGATCGCCGTTCAGGCGAAGATCGTCAACGGCAACTACGGGAAGACCCTTCCCGCGTTGAGTTACGCCTCCGCAGCCAATTCCATCGCCGTAACCCGCCCGATGTTCATCCAAGATCTCGCCCAGGACTTGACCTACCGGACCTCCGTCGGCATCTTCAACGGGAGCACGGTCACGACCTATACCCTCCGGTTCACGATCGTCAACGCGAATAACGTCAAGGTCGGCGCGGACTTTGAGAAAACGATCGGGCCGTACGGCTTTATGTCGTTCAATCCGTTCGCCGAGGCCGGGGTCCCGTCCGGGCTCTATAACAACTGCTGGCTGGCGATCAGTGCGACCGCGGGCGACTCGGCCGTCCCAGGGGTATTTTGCTACGCTTCCGGCGCCAACAATTACACCAACGACACCTACGCCCTCATCGCCCGACCAAGAAACTAGATCCCGGGGCGGGGGGCCCCGTCCATGAGCGAAGTCTATTTCGTCGAGAAGGGCTCCGTCGAGAAGGTCGGAGAAGTTTTCATGAACCTGGCGGCGAGGGATTTTGCCGGCGAAGATGTCCTGGTCAAGCTCCACTTCGGCGAGAGAGGAAACCAGTGGTACGTCAAGCCGGGCTTCGTGAAGATCGTCACCGACAGGCTCATGGACATGGGCTTCGCACCTTTTCTCTTTGAAACGGTCATCCTCTATGGGGGCCAGAGGAATACGCGGGAGAAGCACGAGAACTTGGCCCGCGAACATGGCTTTGACAAGGTCGGCTGCGCCGTTGTCATCGGGGACAAGGGCCAGTTCGTCGAACTCAGCGAAGAGGGCATCAATTTCAGGTTCGAAGTCGCTGAGGAGCTCTATGGTGTCAAGAACGTCGTTTCTATCATCCACGCGAAAGGCGCCGCTCTGACCGGCTTCTCGGGCACGCTCAAGAACCTGGGCATGGGCGGGGTCTCAAAAGCCTGCAAGCTGGCGATGCACACCGCCAGCCTCAGGCGGAAGGTCACGACATTGGGAAAAAGCCCGGCGACGTTCAACAAGATCCTGGCCATGGGCGCAAAAGCCTGCTTGCTCGGGAAGAACGTCGTTTGCGTTCACGTCCTGCTCGACATCACGAAGGAGTGCGATTGCACGCGCAACGCGCTGCCGATCATCTGCCCGGACCTGGGGTATCTTCTGTCCAAGGACCCCGTGGCTGCCGAAGCCGCCTCGATCGACATGATCGTTAACACGGTCGGCCCGGCGGTTTTCAAAAGGGACCCGTGGGAACAGGTTGAGTTCGCCGAAAAGATCGGTCTGGGGAGCCGCACATACGAATTGATCAGGGCCTGACCCCCTCGTCGGGCCGCGGTTCTTCGGGATTGACCGGCCCGGATCAGCTCCTCCCACGGTGAACCCCTAACGAGACCTCATGCGGACCGATAGGTTCACAGAAGGGCCACCACCGAGACCGGGGGCCTGCGACGGTGCTGCCAGGGCTTGACGGGATTCCGCGGTTCGAAAACAATATGCACAGATGTGGGAGGACGTCGCCATGAGAAAAGGGACTTGTGTCGCGCTGATGGCCGCGTTGGCCGGGCTGCTGTGTCTGACGAGCTGCGAAACCCTTGAGCAGATCACCGGGGCCTTGCTGAATCTGCGCCGGCTGCAGTTCAAGCTCGGCGGGGTCAGCGACTTCGGCTTGTTGGGGATCCGGCTGTCGGGCAAAGTCGGCCTGACCGATTTCTCGGTCGGGGAGGGGTTGACGCTCCTCCAGGGATTTCGCGCCAGCCGGCTGCCCGCGGAATTGACCCTGGACATCCTCGTCCAGAACCCCAATGACGGGACGGGCGGCTCGACCCGGACGGTTTCGACGCTGACCGGCCTTGAATCGCGCCTTCTCATCGACGGGAAGCCGACCGTCACCGGCAATATCGACCGGCCGATCGAGATCCCCGGGACAGGCCAGGCGACGACGATCCCCATCCGGATGTCGATCGACCTGTATGAATTCTTTGGGCAGCAGGGATACAACGAGATCCTCGGGCTAGCGCTGGCGATCGGTGGGAGCCGCAGGGATGCGACCCGCATCTCGCTCGACGCCCAGCCCAGGGTCTCGACGCCCTTTGGGGAGATCGTTTATCCGGGCCGGATCACGATCGTCAGCGGCGAGTTCAGGTAGAAGCCGGGCTTTTCCCGGTCAGGCCCACGCGGGGGGCGCTCCGTGCTGCCCTTGACATTTGATCCGGAGAAGTTGGAGAATGAAGCCACTTTTTCGACCGCGGCCCCCGCACGCATGTCGCATGTCCGGCATCGGTCGTGGGGGAGGCGGAACCTGGGGAAAGGAGAGGGGAAATGCTGAAGCTTCTCACCAGACTCGGCGGACCTATCCAGGGGCTCTTCGGGCTGGCCGCGCAGTTCATCCCGAGCGTCGCCTCTGCGGTGGATTCGGGCGCTCAGGGCGGCAACATTTTCAATATCGCGTCCGGCGCGCTGCTCACGGCCCTGGGCCTCCAGAAGTCCGAGTCGGCCCAGAAAGCGGGCGCGATCGGCATCGGCGGGCTGAACGGCCTGGCCGGGCTTTTGAGCGCCTTCGGCGTGAACAATATCGGCGGGTTCACGATGAGCAAAGGCTGGCTGCCGATCGCCGTCAACCTGGTTATCGGCGCTTGGGGGCTCATTTCGGGCTTCATGAAGAAGAAATAACCGTCGTCGGCTGAGTCGTATTTTCCCTAATCGGCAAGCTCCCGCCGGGGCACCGATTTATCTTGACAATCTAGAAATATTATATTTAATATATCAGACCGAGAGCAGGGACCGTTGAGTCTTCTCGGTGTCCCGAGGTGGTTGTCCAGGGAGAGACCGTGACCGTCGCCCCTCTTCGAACCGTCCGCGATCAGAGCTTCTCCTATTCCCCGTAAACGAAATCCGTCTCATCGATATTCGCGAGCCGGGCCCCTTCTGAACGGGGGCGGAGAGAGAGGAGGGAACATGCGGACGCGCCGCATCCTGGTTTGGGGTTGTTGTCTGGGCATCGTTTCGATCGCCATTCTCCTGAGCCTGTCGGTTTTCAGCCAGCAGTTCGGCCGTGAATTCCGCCGGCCGCGGCCGGTCGTCCGGCCCGGCACCATCCCGGCGGACCTCACCGCCCTGACCTGGCGTCACGTCGGGCCGCAGGGGAACCGCGTCAGCGCCGTGGTCTGTGATTCCAACAACCTCAACGTTTATTACGCGGGGGCCTGCGCGGGCGGCGTCTGGAAATCAACGGACGGCGGGACGAACTGGGAGCCGGTTTTCGACGAGATGCCCGCTCAGTCGATCGGCGCCCTGGCCATCGCGCCCTCCGACTCGAACCAGGTCTGGGCGGGGACGGGCGAAGCGTTCATCCGCTCCAACGTCCTCATCGGCGACGGGATCTACAAGTCCCTGGACGCCGGCGTCACCTGGAAGAACGTCGGCCTGGAAAAGAGCGGCCGCATCGGTCGCATCGTCGTCCATCCGCGCAACCCGGAGATCGTTTTCGCCGCGGCCCTCGGCCACTGCTACGGTCCGCAAAAGGAGCGCGGCGTTTACCGGACCAAGGACGGCGGGAAGAGCTGGGAGCAGGTCCTCTTCGTCGACGAGTCGACCGGCTGCTCCGGGCTGGCCATGGACCCGAACAATCCGCAGACCCTCTTCGCCGGCATGTGGAGCGTCGTCATCCACACCTGGGGCAAGTTCAGCGGCGGCCCGGGCGGCGGGGTGTTCGTCTCGCGCGACGGCGGCGACACGTGGACCCGCCTGCGGGGACGCGGATTGCCGGAATTCGAAGTCGGCAAGGTCGACGTCGCCGTGGCGCCGTCGAACTCGAATCGCGTCTACGCCCTGATCGAGACGGGCGACCGCGGCTCCCTCTGGCGGTCTGAGGACGGCGGCCGGTCCTGGCGGGTCGTGTCCTACGAGCGCCGGATCGACGAGCGGCCGCACTACTATACGCGGCTGTGCATCGCCCCGGACGACGAGAACACCGTCTATTTCCCCTGCAACAGCATGTACGTCTCCTATGACGGCGGCGAGTCCATCCTGAATTTCAGCGGTGGCGGGGACAACCACGATATGTGGGCCGACCCCAAGAATCCCGAGCGGATGATGATCGGCAACGACGGCGGCATCTCGATGACCACGACGCGCGGCCGGCAGTGGCGGCGCGTCGTTCTGCCCATCGGCCAGATGTATCACATCGCGGTGGACAACCGCATCCCGTATCTCGTCTACAGCAACATGCAGGATTCGACGTCCAAGCGCGGGCCGGCCTATCCGGGCTTCGGCTCGCTCCCGTCGATCTGGGTGTCGATGGGCGGCTGCGAATCCGGCTTCTCCTATCCCGACCCGGCGGACCCGAACATCGTCTGGGGCTCGTGCTACTCGGGGACGGTCGAGAGGTACGATGAGCGGACGGGTCTCGTCCGCAACGTCAACCCCTGGCCCGAAAAATCCCTCGACTCGCCGGCCGGGGTGCTCAAGTACCGCTGGAACTGGACCCACCCGATGGCCCTCTCGCCCCACGACCACAATCGCCTTTATATCGGAAGCCAGTATGTCCATATGACGACCGACGGCGGCGAGCATTGGAAGGTTATCAGCCCCGACCTCACGAC
>Ga0153915_10002969_pt1 | contig 15504 bp, 22 predicted proteins | sample Opewatmetagenome_2_FD_107003 | JGI IMG/M metagenome (GOLD analysis project Ga0153915, IMG submission 107003) | Freshwater wetland microbial communities from Ohio, USA - Open water 3 Core 3 Depth 3 metaG | ecosystem: Environmental > Aquatic > Freshwater > Wetlands | place: USA: Ohio, Lake Erie...
GTGGCGCGGCGGGGGGGGCGCCCTAGCACTGCCCCTTCGTCACGTCGGTGATCTTTAATTCCGCCTCGGCGAGGAGCCGCTCGCACTCCTTCACGAGCACCGCTCCCCTCTCGTAGAGCTCGAGAGATCGGTCCAGCGAGGTCTCGCTGTCCTCGATCTGCCGGACGATCTCCCGGAGCTCGGTCATCAGATCCTCAAACTTCCGGGTCATGGTACACCTCCTCCACCCTCACCTGCCCCCCGCCGTCCTTCATCCGCAGCCGGAGCCGGTCCTCCCTGGCTATCTCCCGGGCACTCCTGACCGGCCTCCCCCCCTTCTCGACGATGCAGTAGCCCCGGGCCAGGAGCTGGAGGGGGCTCCTCCCCTCCAGGGCCGATGCCACCTGTGCGCAGGCGCTCCGCGCCGCCTCCAGCCGGTAGCGGATGGCCTTCCGGAGCACTTCGTCCCGGTCTGCCACCCGCTGCCGCAGCTCGTTCAGCCGCCGCTCGAATCGTGCCGGGTGGATACGCTGCCTGAGTTCCTCCAGCACCTCCCGGCTGTGGACCACCCTCTTGGTAAGGCCGGTGCCCATCCGGTCCCGCAGCGACCCGATCTCCTTTCCCATCTCGGCCCGGTCCGGGACCACCAGCTCCGCTGCCGCCGAGGGGGTCGGGGCACGCCGGTCGGCTGCCAGGTCGGAGAGGACCCAGTCCACATCGTGGCCCACGGCGGAGATCACGGGCACCATCGAGGCCGCGATGGCCCGCACCACGTCCGGGTGGTTGAAGGGGAACAGGTCCTCGAAGGATCCCCCTCCCCTGCCGACGATGATCACGTCCACCTTCCCGGCCAGGCGTGCGAGGGCCGCAGCGATCTCGGCATGGGCCCCGTCCCCCTGCACGGCGGTGGGTGAGAGGACGATCTCCACGGGGTAGCGCCGGCCGATGACCGTGCAGATGTCCTGGAATGCAGCCCCGGTTGCAGCGGTCACGACGCCCACCCGGGCAGGGAACCGGGGGAGCTCCCGCTTCCGCGCCGGATCAAAGAGGCCCTCAGCCGCCAGCTCCTTCTTCCACCGTTCGACCAGCAGGTGCTTCTCCCCTGCCCCGGCCTTCTTCATCTCCCGCACGATGATCTGGTACTTCCCCTGGGGCTCGTACACCTGGACGGAACCCGACACCACCACTGCCATCCCATTCTTCGGCTCGAAGTCCAGCCGGCATGCCGAGGAACGCCACATCACGCAGTTCACCAGGTAACCGCGGCTGCCCACCGTCTCGGAGAGGGAGAAGTAGTGGTGGCCCGAGGGGTGGGGGCGGAAGTTGGAGACCTCCCCCTGGACCCAGAGGTCCCGGAGGGCCTGGATGTCCAGGGCGTCCACGATGATCCCCGAGACCTCGGAGACCCGGAGGACGAGGGCTCCCGGCCCGCCAGTACCGAGCACCATCTGTGCGGGATCCATCCCATGCGTATATGCCCTGTGCGGTATATGAATTCCCCACATGATCCCGGTCGCCGCCTCCAGCATGTTCTTCCACGAGTACCCGCTCGACGAGATCTTCGATGCCGTGGAAGCGACCGGGCTGGACGGGATCGAGTTCTGGCTGGAGACCCCGCACTTCTGGCTCCAGGGTCTCCCGGCCGACGAGCTGGTGGCAACGATCCGGTCCCACCCCCGGATCTCCTCCCTCCAGATCCACGCGCCGGTGCTGGACCTCAACCCCTGCTCCATCAACCCCGACGTGGCGGAGGCTTCCCGCCGGTGGGCGGTGGCGGCGGTGGAGCTCGCAGCGCGGGTGGGGGCCCCGGTGGTCACCGTGCACCCGGGGAAACGGACGGCAAAGAGAACTCCCATGGCCGATGACTACCGGCGGTTCGCCCGGTACCTTTCGGTCCTCCGTGAAGCGGTCGCCGGGCGCCGGGTGACAGTCGCCATGGAGAATGTCGAGCCCAGGGTCAACGCGATGATCGCCACACCGGAGGAGGCCAGGCACCTGCTGGACCGGGAGGAGTGGCTCTCCTTCACCCTGGATGTCTCCCATGCCATGAACCACTCCCCGTCCCTCCTCTCCCGCTTCGTCGAGACCTGCGGGGATCGCCTCGCGAACGTGCACGTCTCCCGGGCGGTGGACGGCGTCATGCACCTCCCGCTGGAAGGTGACACTGCCGTATGCGGGGTTCTCAGGGCGATCGCCGCGGGAGGCTACCAGGGTCCCCTCACCCTTGAGATCGAGGACCAGAACCTGGCCCATGACCTCTCTCTCGAGGAGAAGATCCAGCTGCTGGCCGGCGAGGGCGCATTTCTCCGACGGTGCACCGGGTAATACGCTACTTTTATCACTCTTGGGATCGATGATCATACCGACGGGGCGGGTATCCCTCCCGCACTCTCTCGCGTGCGGCTCCTGTCGTGGATGAGTAATGGCCCAGGAACTCCTGAAAGTCGCGATTTTTTTCGCCTGTATCTTCTTCTCAGCCTTCTTCTCCGGATCCGAGGTGGCCCTGATCTCCCTCACCCAGGCGAGGGTGAGGGCTCTCCTGAAGACCCAGGGGAAGAATGCGGCGGCCCTCGCCGCTTTGAAAAAGGAGCCGGACCACATCCTGATCACGGTGCTCATCGGCAACTACCTGGTGAACGTGGCGGCGGCGGCGGTGGCCACCTCCCTCGCCATCGACCGGTTCGGCGATGCAGGGATCGCGGTCGCGACGGGAGTCGTAGTACTGATCCTCCTGGTCCTGGGCGAGATCGGTCCCAAGATGCTGGCCGTCCGGTTCACGGAACCGGTCGCCCTGGCCGTCTCCCGGCCCATCCTTCTCCTCTCCCGGATCTTCTCCCCGGTCCTCTGGGCCTTTGACCACCTGAGCCGCTCCCACACCCTCACGGCAGCCTTCGCGAAGCCGGCCATCACCGAGGAGGAGATCCGGGGATGGATCGACCTGGGAAAGGAGGAGGGCACCATCGAGAAGGAGGAGCAGGAGATGCTCTACAACGTCCTGGCCTTCGGGGACACGACGGCCCGCGAGGTGATGACCCCCCGGCTGGACGTGGTGATGGTGGAAGACACGGCCACCATCCGGGAGGCTGCCCGGGTCTTCGAGGAGATGGGATTCTCGCGCCTCCCGGTCTTCCATGACCAGAAGGACAACGTGACCGGCCTCCTGAACGTGAAGGACGTCTTTCCCGCGGTGCTCGCGGAACAGAAGGAGCAGGGGATCCGCGACCTCACCACCGAGCCCTACTTTGTCCCCGAATCCAAGAAGATCGATGAGATCCTGAAGGAACTCCAGCGCCGGAAGGTCCACATGGCCATGGTGCTTGACGAGTACGGGGTCTTTGCCGGCATCCTGACCGTCGAGGATATCCTGGAGGAACTGGTGGGGGACATCATGGACGAGTTCGATGACCAGGAGGAGCCGGAGATCCAGCAGGTGGAGGAGGGGGTCTACTTTGTCCACGGCCATGTCTGGGTGGAGGAACTGAACACACAGGTCGGAACCCACCTCCCGGTGGAGGAGTCCTTCGAGACCCTGGGGGGCCTCGTCATCGACCGGCTGGGCCACATCCCCCACAAGGGGGAGGCAGTGGCCATCACCGAGGCGGGGGTCAGGCTCGTGGTCCTGCAGATGTGGGGGCGGAGGATCCGGAAGGTGAAGGTGATCCTTCCCAGCACCGGGGAAACGACCCGGGAGCCCGGCGGGAAGGGGGAGAGCGGATGAAAGGATTTGCCGTGCTGGCTTCGGGGAGGGGATCCAACTTCCAGGCCCTCATCGACGCGATGAAGGCCGGCTCGCTCCCGGCACGCTGCCTCCGGCTCATCACCGACAACCCCTCGGCGTACGCCATTCTCCGGGCCGAAAAAGCCGGGATACCGGTGACCGTGCTGGACTTCGGTTCCTTCCCTGACAGGACCGCGTATGAACAGGCACTCCTCCACGAGATGCGGGCGACCGGGGCCGGCCTCTTTGTGCTGGCAGGGTACATGCGGATCCTGGGCCGGGAGATCGTGGATGCCTTCCCCCGCCGGATCCTGAACATCCACCCGGCCCTCCTCCCCTGCTTTCCCGGGCTGCATGCCCAGCGGCAGGCACTGGAACACGGGGTCCGGGTCTCCGGCTGTTCCGTGCACCTGGTGGATTCCGGCACCGACACAGGCCCTATCGTCCTGCAGCGGTGCGTACAGGTGGAACAGGACGACACGGAAGAGATTCTGGCCGCCCGTATCCTTGTGGAGGAACACCGGATCCTCCCCGAGGCGGTACGCCTCTTCCTGGAGGAGAGGCTGGAGGTACGGGGAAGGCGGGTCATCCTCCGGTGACCCGAATACCCCTTCCGGTATGCCCCCCCCATCCCGGGCAGGAGAGGTGATCCATGGGCCGCAGACAGGTCTCCGGTGACGCGCGAAGGATTGCGCGGGAACGGATCGAGATCCTCTTCGCCCAGGCAGAAAGGTTCTCCCGTTCGTACGGCGAGGGAAGCGACCGGTGCGTGGCCCTGGCCCGCCGCATCTCGATGCGGTACCGGGTCCGGATCCCCCGCCACCTCCGGCGACGCTACTGCCGCCGGTGCGGGGCGTTCCTGGTCCCGGGGGTGAACCTGCGGGTGAGGATCCACCGGGGGAAGGTGGTGGCCACCTGCCTCCGGTGCCGGTGGCAGCGGAGGTACCGGGTGGTGAGGAGGAACCATGGACAGACGCATGATACATGAACTGAAACCCACGGTCTGGATCGGCAAACGCGGTGTCACCCCCGAAGCGGTGGAGGAGGTCACCCGCCAGCTGGAGGAGCGCAGGGTGGTAAAAATCCGCTGGCTCCAGAGCGCGGACGTGGATCCCGGCGATCTCGCCGCCCGGACCGGATCCGAGGTGGTGGACGTCCGGGGGCGGACGGTGGTCCTCGCCGCACGACGGGAGAGATCGGGGAAACCTCCTCGAAATATATAAAAAGCTTCTGAACCAATAGGTAAAGACTGCCATTGTAGTTGAGTGGTGGTGGGTGACCGATGACTACAGTATATGATGTGCCGGCGGACCTGCTGATCCCGAAGGCCGCAGAGGAGCTCCGGGGGAAGAAGGAACTGGCGCCCCCGGCCTGGGCCCCCTTCGTGAAGACCGGGGTGCACCAGCAGATGCCCCCGGAGAACCCGGACTGGTGGTATCTCCGGGCAGCCTCCGTGCTCCGGCGGCTCTATGTGGACGGGCCCGTGGGCGTGCAGCGGATGCGCACCGCCTACGGGGGCAATAGGGACCGGGGATCCAGCCCCTTCCAGTTCCGGAAGGGAAGCGGGTCGATCCTGCGCAAGCTCTTCCAGCAGCTGGAGGCAACCGGCTTTGTGGAGAAGGGGAAGGAAGGGCGGCAGATCTCCTCTGCGGGGCGTTCCTTCCTGGACGGGATTGCGAAGGGACTGAAGAAGACCGCCGCCGAGAAGGTCCCGGACCTCGCGCGGTACTGACGGGACAGACGATGGGGGACGACGAGCTCGCAGAACTCCGCCGCCGCAAGATGGCGGAGTTCCAGCGGCAGACGGTGGACCAGCAGGTGATGGAGGATGAGCTCCGGCGCCAGCGCGAGACCGATGCCCAGATCCACCTGGTCCTCCTGCAGATCCTGGAGCCCGAGGCCCGGGAGCGCCTGAACAATATCCGGCTGACGAAGCCCGAATTCGCCCGGGCCATCGAGCAGCAGCTGGTGCTCCTCGCCCAGAGCGGCCGGCTCAAGCAGAAGATCACCGATGCCCAGCTGAAAGAGCTCCTGCGACAGATCATCCCGGCCAAGAAGGAGTTCAACATCCGGCGGGGATGAGCGCGACAGGCTGCACCCCGTTCCCGAAAGGTGACCTATGAGCAAAAAAACGAAAGGGTTGAAGATACGGTTAGGCAAGGCCTGCGAGCAGAATCGCCGCGTGCCTGCCTGGGTGATGATGAAGACAAAGCGGGCGGTGTCCACGCACCCCCAGCGCCGCAACTGGCGGCGGAGCACTCTCAAGGTATAGACCATGGTGGAGAAACTGGAAGAACAGATCTACGTGATCCCGCTGGATGACGTGAAGCACACCCCCCACTGGGAGCGGTCCAAGCGGTCGGTGACGGCCGTCAGGGATTTCCTCACCCGGCATATGAAGAGCGAGGATATCAAACTGGACCCCGGCATCAGCCGGAAACTCTGGGAGCGGGGAGCCCACAAGCCCCCGGCCAGGATCCGGGTGCGTGCCATGAAGTTCGAGGACGGGCAGGTCCAGGCGGAGATTGCCGAGGAGTGAAATGGGGACCACCCTGGACTTTGCCGGTAACCCCCACATCGGGATCTTCACCCGGGTGATGGAGGAGATCGCCATCGTGCCCCCCGGGGCCCCGGAGGCCTTCTGCCAGGCCCTCCGCCAGGAGCTGGCGGTGGACCTGGTGAAGACCACGATCCAGGGGTCTGAAATCGTGGGGGCCCTAGCCACCGGCAACCGTCACGGGGTGGTGGTGAGCGGCCTCGCCGAACGGGCCGAGGTCAGGAAGCTGGAGGAGGTCCGGGAGGTCATGCTCCTGTCCGACGGGATGAACGCGGCAGGAAACATCATTCTTGCCAGCGATTCCTTTGCAGCCGTCCATCCCGATATGCCCCTGGAGACGGCGGAGGAGATCGGGTCTTTCCTCCATGTTCCGGTGAGGAGGCTCACCTTCGGGGGGATCAAAACCGTGGGCATGGCAGCGGTGGCCACGGGCAGGGGCGTCCTCGTGCACCCGAGGTCCAGCCCCCAGGAGATTACCCGGCTGGAGGAGCTGGCCACGGTTCCGGTGGGCGTGGGATCCGTGAACATGGGGAGCGGTCTCGTCGGGAGCGGCCTCCTAGCCAACAGCCACGGCTACCTGGCAGGGACCGAGACCAGCGGCTTTGAGCTGGGGAGAATAGAGGAAGTCTTTGGATTTTTGGGGTGAGAGAGATGGCAGACCAGACATTTATGGTTCAGGGCACCTTCTTTACGGGGCAGAAGTGGCGCCCGTACGAGAAGACGGTGACGGCGCCCAACGAGAAGGTGGCGGTGGAGCGGATCTATGCGGTCATGGGGTCCAAGCACCGGTTGAAGCGCCGGGAGATCACGGTCGAACAGGTCAGACCGGCGGCGGGTGACACCGGTGGCGCAGGCCGATCCGCGTGAGCTCCAGGCGCTCCAGTTCTACCTGAACGAGTACGGCCAGCAGGCCGAGATCTTCACCCGGCAGCTGGAGCTGATCGAGCAGCGCCGCATCGAGGCCCTCGCAGCCATCGAGTCCATCCGGTCGCTGAACGCCGAGAAGGAGCCGGTGGTGCTGGTGCCCCTGGGCGGCGGCACCACCGTCCGCGCCCGGGTGGAGAATCCCGGAAAGGTGCTCGTGAACATCGGCGCCGACACGATCCTCCAGCGCACCCAGGAGGAGGCCGTGACGTTCCTTTCGGACCGGATCACCGAGATGGAGGCCATGGAGAAGAAGGTGGCCGGTACCCTCGAACAGCTCCGCGGGCAGATCAACGAGATTGCCCGGAAGATCGAGGCTGCATACGGCCAGGCGCAGCCTCCGGCCGGGTCCTAGGTCCATGTTTGACGGCCTGAAGCAGAAGCTCCGGAACGTCCAGGAAGCCTTCGGGAGCAGCCTCATGGCCGAACAACCCTCTTCGGTCGAACCCGGGAAGCAGAAGGAGGAATCACCCCCTTCCTTTGCCCGCAAGGTGAAAATACTCGTCACCGACGGCGAGCTGGTCGTGGGGGAGAAGGAGATCCGGGCACCCCTCCAGGAGCTGGAAATGGTGCTCCTGGAGAACGACGTGGCCCTTCCGGTGACGGACGAGATCCTCCGCGCCGTGCGGGAACGCCTGGTGGGGACCCACCGGCGCGTCGGTGAGTCCCCGGACCTCCTGGTCCGGAAGGCGCTCCGCGAGTCGCTCCTGCAGGTGCTGGGAAAGGGTTTTGACCTGCTGGAGTACTGCAACGGTCATAAAAAACCGGTCCGGATCCTCTTCACCGGAGTGAACGGCACGGGGAAGACGACAACGGTGGCGAAGGTCGGCCACTACCTGAAGGAGCACGGCTGTTCGGTGGTCATCGCCTCAGGTGACACCTTCCGGGCCGGCGCCCTGGAACAGCTGGCCATCCACGCCGAGCGGGTAGGGATCCGGGTGATCCAGCACCAGCAGGGCGGCGATCCCTCGGCCGTCCTCTACGATGCGGTGGAGTATGCGGGGGCCCATGGCGTTGACGTGGTGCTGGCCGATTCCGCAGGAAGGTTCCACAACCGGGTGAACCTGATGAACCAGCTGGAGAAGATGAAGCGGGTCATGGACCCGGATCTCGTCGTGTACGTCGACGAGGCAGTGGCAGGCAACGATGCCGTGATCCGTGCCCAGGAGTTTGCAGAGCTGGTGGGGACCGATGCCGTGATTCTCACGAAGGCAGACATGGACTCCCGGGGAGGAGCCGCGGTATCGGTGGCCCATACCGTGGGGAAGCCCATCATGTTCCTGGGGACCGGGCAGGGCTACAGTGATATCCTGCCGTTCACACCCGAGCTCGTCGTGAGCGAGCTCCTGGGGGCGTGAGCCATGGTACTGGACCACCTCGGTGCATCGCTCAAGGACGCGCTGAAGAAGCTTGCGGGGAAGACGGTCGTGGACCGGGCGGCCGTCGAGGAACTGGTCCGGGACCTGCAGCGGGCGCTCCTCGGGGCCGATGTGAACGTACGCCTCGTGAAGGGGCTCTCGGAGGCCATCCGGACCCGTTCCGTGGACGAGCAGCCGCCCAAGGGGATGTCGGTCCGGGAGCACGTGCTCCGGATCGTGTACCAGGAGCTGATCCGGCTGATGGGATCCACGACCGACGTCTCCCTCCAGCACCAGCGGATCCTCCTCGCCGGCCTGCAGGGAAGCGGCAAGACCACGACCACGGCCAAGCTGGCCCGGTACTTCCAGCGGAAAGGGATGAAGGTGGCTGTCATCTGCGCCGACACCTTCCGGCCCGGCGCCCTCGACCAGCTCTCCACCCTCTGCCAGCAGATCGGCGTCACCTGCTATGGTGAGCCCGGCAAGGAGGATGCGGTCGCCATCGTCAAAAAGGGCCTTGCGAAGCTCTCCGGAACCGAGGTCGTGATCATCGATACCCAGGGCCGTCACGCCCTGGAGAAGACCCTCATCGACGAGATCATCCAGATCAATACCGTGAGCAAGGCGGACCACCGGTGGCTCGTCATTGACGCGGCTCTGGGCCAGCAGGCCAGCGAGCAGGCCCGGCGGTTCCACGAGGCCATCGACATTGACGGCGTCATCATCACGAAGATGGACGGCACCGCGAAGGGAGGCGGTGCCCTCTCCGCCGTGAGCGAGACCCGGAGCGGGATCGTCTTCATCGGCGCCGGTGAGACCATCGAGGACCTGGAGCGGTTCGACCCCGACAGCTTCATCTCCCGGCTCCTGGGGATGGGGGACCTGAAATCCCTGGCCGAGCGGGCCGAAGAGGCTATCGGAGAGCAGGAGGTGGACGTGAATGCGCTCATGCGGGGCAGGTTCACCCTCCGGGACATGTACAAGCAGCTGGAGGCCATCAACCGGATGGGGCCCCTCAAGCAGATCATGTCCATGCTCCCCCTGGGATCCCTGGAGGTCCCCTCGGACGCCATTGACGTCACCAGCACGAAGATGTCCCGTTACCGGGTGATCATGGACTCCATGACCCCTCTCGAGCTGGACGACCCGAATTTGATCAGCGGTTCCCGCATCCACCGCATCGCCCGGGGTGCCGGGGCGTCCCCCGAGGAGGTCCGGGAACTCCTGAAGTACTTCCGGATGATGCAGCGGGCACTCAAAGGGATGCGGGGCGGCAAGTACAACGTCCAGCGGATGATGAAACGCTTCTCAGGGATGCAGTGAGATGAGGACGTTTGCAGTGGTCGGCCACCTGGCCAGGACCGACGGCACGTTTTCCCTGGAGGACCTCCCGGGATCGGCGGGACGGATGGACCTCCTCTGCCGGTGCGTCCGTGCCTCCCTCTTCCTCTCCCACGGTCTGCGCAGGGACGTGGAGTGCCGCCTCCTGCTCCTGGGGCCGCCCGACCCTCCCCGGATCGTGCGGTTCAGCGGTGAACGGGTCCGCTCCCTCTCACCGGACGAACGCTCGGCAGGCTCCCTCTTAAAAAAAGCCCTCTCCATCCCCGCCGGTGACCTGTACCGCGAATCCACGCCCGGTGTCACGGTGCGGCGGGGCAGCCTGCAGGATCTCCTGGACGGCGGCTTTTGGGCGGTGCTGGACGAGCGCGGCAGGGACCTCCGGAAGGAGGAGCAGTTCGGGGACCGCTTCCTCCTCTCCGACCACCGGGACTTCACCCCGGAGGAGGAGGCCCTCCTTGCGGGCCTCCCGCGGTATTCGGTGGGGCCCAGGGCCCTCCATGCCGACGATGCCATCACCCTCGTGCAGAACGAGATGGACCGGAGGGAGGCGGCATGGAGCTAGCAGAGCAGGTGGAGAAGATCCTGGCGTACGGCCGGATCTGCGACCACTGCCTGGGGAGGTTCTTCGGGAAGCGTTCCCACGGCCTCACCAACGCCGAGCGCGGCCGGGCGCTGCGCATTGCCCGGGAGATCGCCCTCCACCTGCCCCACGAGGAGGTGGAGCAGGGGTGCTGGATCTGCCAGGACCTGTTCCGGGAGGTGGACGCCTGGGCGGACCGGGTCGCCCGGGCCCTGGAGGGGATCGAGTACCGGACCTTCCTTATCGGCACCCGGGTCCCGCCCCTCATGGCCGAGAGCGAGGAGATGGTCTGGTCGGACCTGGGGCTTTCGGGCCCGGAGCCCCTGAAGTCTGAGATGAACCGCGAGGTGGGGAAGGCGGTCTCGGCAGGGACCGGGAAGGAGGTGGAGTTCACCCATCCGGACGTCGTGGCGATCCTGGATCCCGCGAAGGGCGAGGTGGGGGTGGAGGTAACGCCGGTCTTCTTCCTGGGGCGGTACACGAAGAAGGAGCGGGGCATCCCGCAGACCCGGTGGTACTGCCGCGTCTGCCATGGGAAGGGCTGCGAGCGGTGCCACGGTACCGGCAAGATGTACCAGACCTCGGTGGAGGAACTGATTGCAGGGCCGGTCGTTCTGGCCTTCGATGCCAGGGACGCGATCCTCCACGCATCGGGGAGGGAGGACATCGATGCCCGGATGCTGGGGACCGGCAGGCCCTTTGTCATGGAGGTGGTGGAACCCCGGCGGCGGACGGTGGACCTGGACCGGCTGGAAGAGGAGGTCAACCGCGCGGCAGGGGGCCGTGTGGGGGTGACACTCACGTCGTGGAGCAACCGTCACCGGGTGGAAACCATTAAATCAGACAAGGCCTATAAAACATACAGGATCGCAGTCGAGGTCGACGGAGCCGTCAGCCTCGACGAACTGCAGTCCGCCCTGGACCGGCTGAGGGGCGCGGTGATCCACCAGCGCACCCCGCAGCGCGTGGTCCACCGGCGGGCGGACAGGATACGGGATCGCCGCGTCATCGATATCGATCTCCTCGGGCCTGCCGGCGATGGTGTTTCCATCGAAGTCGTCGGGGAAGCGGGCCTGTACGTGAAGGAATTGGTATCGGGGGACCGCGGGCGGACAGACCCGAGCCTGGCAGGGATCCTGGGGCGGCCCGCGCGGGTCGTGAGCCTCGACGTCGTGCAGGTGGAAGAGAAGGGAGAGAGGGGAGAAGAACATGCCGCATCATCACGGACCACGGAAGAAGACACGCAGCAAGCTGAAGAAGGGACTCCGCCGGAGGGGCCTGCCCCCCGTCACCACGGTGATCCAGAAGTTTGAGGTCGGGCAGAGAGTGCATATCGTCTGCGAGCCCAGCGTGCACAAGGGTATGCCGCACCGCAGGTTCCACGGGAAGACCGGTACCATCATCGGCCAGCGGGGCTATGCCTGGATGCTCCAGGTGACGGACGGGGACTCGACGAAGGTCGTTATCGCGAGACCGCAACATCTAAAGGCCCAGAAGTGAAGAGTGGGGTGGGGACGGCATGCGGGTGAAGGCAGTACTGGGTGAAGAGAGGATCACCCTCTCGGAGCTGAAGGAGACCCTGGCCCAGGTGGAGGGGGAGCGGAGGGAACAGGGTACCGAGATGTCGTACGAGCTCCGGCGTTCCATCGACCACGTGAACCACCTGGCCAAGATCCCGGGGGAGAAGTCCCGGGCCCTCGTGGAAGAGCTCCTGAAGCTGGAGAAAATGAAACCGGACATCGCGTACCGCATCGCCAACATCCTGCCCCGGACCCGCGACGAGCTCCGGGCCATCTACGCGAAGGAGCGTTTCACCCTCACCGGCGACGAGCTGGACGGGATACTCTCCCTCGTCGCTGCACATCTTTAGAGGAGTGGCCATGAAAGCCGAGAAGAAGGAGATCTACGCAGTAGTGCTGGATATCCTTCAGAAAGGGCATGCGGACGATCCAAGGCCGGTGTACAAGCGGGAGCCCCTGGTCCAGGCCGTGGGCGTGGAGCAGTTCAAGCTCCTGGAGCTGGTCCCGAAGCCCATCGATATCCAGAGCCACGAGACCCTGTACATCGGCGACGATGAGCGGCAGAAGGTGGAACGGGTGAAGCGCAGGATCGGCTACGAGGATCTCACCCCCACGGCGAAGGTGGAGCTGCCGTTCATGGTGGAACAGATCGTGAGGGAGCACGAGGTGCGCTTTGTGGATTTCTTCAATAAAGCCATCTCCATCACCCCCAAGCTCCACATGCTCCACCTGCTTCCCGGCATCGGGAGGAAGCTGATGTGGGAGATCCTGGAGGAGCGGGAGAAGAAGCCTTTCCAGTCCTTTGCCGAGATCACCCAGCGGATCAAGGCGATCCCCCATCCGGACCGGATGATCATCAACCGGATCCTGGAGGAACTCCAGGACCCGGAGACCAAGTACCGGGTCTTCACCGCACGATGAGCGCTCCCCGGGACCAGCATTTCCTCGTGGACCCGGGGGCCATCGACCGGATCGCATCCCTCCTCCCCGTTGCAGGAAGGGTTGTCCTGGAGGTGGGCCCCGGGAAGGGTGCCCTCACCCGCGCCCTCCTGGACCGGGGTGCCGAGGTGGTGGCCGTGGAGCTGGACCTGCATCTCTGCAGCGAGCTTGCGTCCACCTTTTCTGCCGAGATCGCATCCGGGCAGCTCCACCTGATCCCGGGGGATGCCACCCGCGTCCCGCTCCCCCCCTTCGAGCTGGTGGTCTCCAACCTCCCCTACTCCATCTCCTCCCCCCTCACTTTCCGGCTGCTGGAGATCGGATTTTCCGAGGCCGTCCTCATGTACCAGTACGAGTTTGCCCGGCGGATGCTCGCTGTTCCCGGTTTACCTGAATGCGGCCGTCTCTCAGTGATGGTCCAGACCTACGCCGAGGTCACCCGCTGCTTTGACCTCCCGCCCCATTGCTTCTCCCCGAAGCCCCAGGTCCACTCCACGGTGGTCCGCCTCCGCCCCCGGGATCCTCCCCACCCTATCGCCGACCGGAAGCACTACGCCGACGTGGTCCGGGTCCTCTTCTCCCACCGGCGCAAGACGGTGAAAAATGGCCTCCGCTCCGCCCGGGGGATCTTCGGCAGGGAGGAGGTAGACCGGATGCTCACCCAGCTTCCGGAGGAGATCCTCGCAGCCCGGCCGGAGCGGCTCACCCTCGCGGATTTTGCTGCGATAGCAGGTATCGGTCATGAACCCCGATGACCAGGTATACCCGGAGGAGGCCGATACCCGGCTGCTGCTCGCGGCAGCCCTTGCGGAAGTTCATCCGGATGACCGGGTGCTGGAGGTGGGGACCGGGAGCGGTACCATTGCCGCCGCTCTCGCGGCAGCAGGAGGTGTGGTGGCTACCGAGATCAATCCCCACGCGGCATCGGCTGCCCGCCGGCTGGGGGTGGCGGTGATCCGGACCGACCTGGTCTCGGGCCTCTGCGGCCTGTTCACCCTCGTGATCTTCAATCCCCCCTACCTTCCGACGGCTCCGGAAGAGCGGATTCCCGACTGGATGGAGCGGGCGCTGGACGGGGGACCGACGGGGAGGGAGGTGATCGGCCGGTTCCTCCACGACGCCGGACGGGTGCTCGCCCCGAACGGCCGAATCCTGCTGCTGATATCATCGCTTACGGGAGAGACGGAGATGCGGAATCTTCTGGAAGCTGAGGGATATGTGTCAGAACCTGTGAGTTCCCTGACGTACGAGGGCGAGACGCTCACGGTGCTCCGGCTCAGGCGGAACCTGCAGGATTGAATCGTGTGGGGATTTCCGGGGATAGAGGGAACCCATCCCCCACATGGTTGATGCATTATAAGGTGGTACGACGAGTGAGACGCTCTTGGGGGCTCCGCCCCCGCCGCGTGGGCATCCCCCCAGAGAGGATGGGGTGATCATCGGTGTACACCGACGTGGCGGGACATCCTCATGGCACGAAGGTCAGGAAGGAACCGACTATCCCCCCCTGGAGCATCCAAAAACCCGAACCCGGATGTAACCGTTAAAGAAGAATGCCTCAGCTCAGGCTGTCGCTTCCTCCACGATCCTCCGCTCTTCCTCCGTGAGTCCGTACAGCTCGTACACCAGATCGTCTATCTCCCTGTCAGTAGCCTCGATCTGCTGCTTGATGAGCACCGTTTCATGCTCAGGGAGGGATTTCTGCAACCTCCGGTGCAGGTCCAGCATCCGGGAGACAAGCGCCACCATCCGGTCGTGGCGGCCGGTATCATCAGGATCTGAGAAGTCGGGGATGTAGACAGGGAACCGTTCCAGCGATCTAACCGAAAGCCCGGCATCCTGCTCCCGGAACAGGAATCGCGAGAGGGTACTGTTGACGATCCCCAGCAGGTACAGGTCCTGCCGGGCGATTACGATCACCCGGTCCCCGGCCAGCGCACCGGACGTGTCCAGGGTACAGACCGGTACACTGCCACGTTCTCTGCAGAGGATTACTCCTGTTGCCGGGGCGGGAACTTCCCGTGATCCTCCCCCTTCGATGGCAATTCCGGGCAGATTTTTCTCTGCCAGATACCGGTCCGGTTCACTCTGTGCATATCTCCGGACCTGTTCTGCCATCACCACCGGCCTGAACTCCACAGGGTTCCTCCCATCCTCCTGGATCATCCTGTCCCGGGTCTTCCAGTCCACGAGAGCCTGGTCAGCATCGAGGGCCAGGTCCCCGCGGGAGAGGGTTCCCATCACGTATCGCCTGAGAGGCGTGCAGGCCTGTTCCAGGCGATCCCTGAGGACCCGTGAATCCCTCACCGTGAAGGTCCACCCCCCTGTGCCCAGGGAAGCGGGATCCACGACAGTTCCCCGGGGCATCCGGGATGCCGCCATACTGTCGAGAGCCCCGGGTGCCACGCGGAGTACCCGGAGCCCATGGCTGGCCGGGCAGGGGGGCAGCCGCAGGATGGTATGACCGGTTCCCTCCGCCGTACCCCCCGTTCCCGCCGTAACAAGGACGATCTCCTCCATCTGCAGTGTGGAGAGGATCTTCCGGAGCGGCCCACCGTACCTGGCCCGGAGCCACCGGTCCGGTGTCA